>OCTA010000763.1_pt1 | contig 29533 bp, 28 predicted proteins | sample 1538991 | NCBI WGS metagenome assembly OCTA01 (sample SAMEA3539302, study PRJEB22396) | soil metagenome | biome: tundra; feature: field; material: soil | place: USA | collected 2010-05 | depth 0.15 m | reverse complement strand
CCGAGTCGGTCATGCGCGCTCTCCGCGGCACGATGATCCGCGGGCAGAAGGTGGTTGTGAGGCGCGACAAGGACGCTGGGCGCTGAGGCGCGGGTTTCAGAGCGCCCGGGGCCAAATGTGCCTGATTCATTTGCGGCATACCGCCTGACGCGCCGCGCGGGTAACTTGACACTGGAGGTTCCCGGCATGCCAACTGCCCTCAGGGAACGCCCCAAGCCCTTCCTCCTGCCCGAGTTCTGCAAAGGCTGTGGCCGCTGCATCGACGCCTGCGCAAAGGACTGCATCGGGCCGGGCCGCGAGATCGATCCGCGCACGGGCCTCGTGCCCGTCACGCTGAATCTCGAGGCCTGCAACGGTTGCGGTCTGTGTTTCGACGCATGCCCCGAGCCCTACGGCCTGAGGCCGCAGCCAGAAGGCGACTTCGAGCTTCAGGACCCGGAGAAACTGTTCGGTGAACGGGCGGCCCCGCCTCGGCCGGCGCCCATTCCACCTCGAGCGATTCCCCTGCCGCCCGTCGCGCCGCTCGTCCTGAAAGGCAATTACGCCGCGGCGATCGGGGCGCTTCTCGCGGGCTGCCGGCACGTCTTCGGCTATCCAATCACGCCCTCCACCGAAGGCGCCGAGCTGATGGCGAAGCTCCTGCCGAAGCTGGACGGCATCTTTTTGCAGGCCGTGAGTGAGGTCGCGACCGTGAACATGATGTACGGCTGCGGCGGCGCGGGCCTTCCCTGCATGACGTTCACCTCGTCGCCGGGCTTCAGTCTCATGCTCGAAGGCATCTCGTACATGATCGGCGCCGAGGTGCCGGGCGTGTTCGTGAACGTCATGCGCGGCGGGCCGGGCCTCGGAAACATCGCCCCGGAGCAGGCCGACGTGAAGCTCGTGTGCCGCGGCCTCGGCCACGGCAACACGCAAGCGATCGTCCTCGCGCCCTCGACGCCCCAGGAGATGCTCGACCTCACGCGGCTTGCATTCGAGCTGTCGTTCCGCTACCGGAATCCGGTCGTCGTCGTCGCGGACGGTTACCTCGGACAGATGACGGGCAAGGTCGTGCTCCCGGCCACGATGATGGAGCCCGGCCTTCCGGACTGGGCGGTCTTCGGCGACGGAGCGCACCGCGGCAACCTCATCAATTCGATCTACCTCGACGAGAAGGACCTCGAGAACCACAACGCGCGCCTGAATGAGAAATACCGGCGCATGGAAGCCGAGGAGCGCTCTGACGCGTTCTCGTGCTCGGATGCGACGACGCTCGTCGTCGCGTTTGGCACGCCGGCGCGAATGGCCAAGGGCGCCGTCGAAGCGCTGCGCCGCGAGGGCGTGCGGGTCGGCCTCTTCCGGCCGCTCACGCTGTGGCCGTTCCCCATCGCCGCGCTGAAGTCGTTTCTGCCGAACGCGAAGAGGATTCTCGTCGTCGAGGCCAGCAACGGGCAGCTCGAGGACGAGCTTCGCCTCGCTCTCTCGAAGGCCGGCGTGGCGCCGCCGCTGATCGAGAGCGTCCGGCACGCGGGCGGCATCCTGCCGCAGGCAGCCGAGATCGCCGCGGCCATCCGGGCTTCTCAGGAGGTTCTGGCATGAGCGTCTTCTACGAGAAGTTCGAGCGCCACGCGGGAGGGGAGGGGCTGAAGAGCCACGCGACACACTATTGCCCGGGCTGCGGCCACGGGCTCGTGCACAAGTACCTCGCCGAGGCGATCGAGGAGCTCGGCATCCAGGACCGTACGGTCGCGATCTCGCCTGTCGGCTGCTCGGTCTTTCTCTATTACTACCTCGACGTCGGGAACTCTCAGGCCGCGCACGGGCGCGCGCCTGCGGTCGCGCTCGGCCACAAGTACGCGAATCCGGATTCCATCGTGATCAGCTATCAGGGCGACGGCGACCTCGCCTCCATCGGCCTCGCCGAGATCGTCTCGGCGGCGCAGCTCGGGACGCCGATCACCGTGATCTTCGTGAACAACGCGATTTACGGCATGACCGGCGGCCAGATGGCGCCCACGACGCTCATCGGCCAGAAGAGCGCCACGAGCCCCGAGGGCCGCACGGCGCTGATGGGGCAGCCGATGAAGATGGCCGAGCTCATCGCGGGGCTCGACGGGCCCGTGTACGTCGAGCGCGTCGCGCTCTTCGACGCGAAGCAACGCATGAAGGCGAAGAAGGCCGTCCTGAAGGCGGTGAGGCTCCAGGTCGAGAACCGCGGCCTCGCGTTCGTCGAGGTGCTCGCCGAATGCCCGACGCATCTCGGGATGACGCCCGAGGAGACCGAGGCCTGGGTGAAGGAGAAGATGCTCCCGGTCTTCCCGCTCGGCGTGAAGAAGGATGTCGTCCCGGAGCCCTGGTTCCACCGCGAGAAGCCCCGCTTCGACGCCGAGAGCCTCGTCGCGGCGATCGGGGCTACCGCCGAGCGCCCCCCGCGCTTCGCGACCGGCTTTCCCGCGCACCTCGGTGGCACGGACATCGCGCTGAAGCTCGCGGGCGCGGGAGGCGACGGCGCGCAGACGGCCGCCATGCTCCTCACGCGCGCCGCCATCCACGAAGGCTATGACGCGACGCACATCCCCAGCTACGGGCCCGAGTCCCGCGGCGGCACGTCGTACGCCGACGTGCACGTGAGCGCCGACGAGGTTCTGTCGCCGGCCTCGCCGCATCCGGCAATCCTGGTGGCGTTCAACGCCCCGAGCCTCGCAAAATTCGCGCCCGACGTGCCGGCGGGCGGCACCATCCTGTACGACAGCTCCGTCGTGAAGGATCCGCCGCCGTTCCGCGCCGGCGTGCGCGTCTTCGGCGTGCCCTTCACGGAGATCGCCGTGGATCTCGGCAAGGCGATGGTGAAGAACATCGTCGCGCTCGGCGCTCTGCAGGCCGCGACGAAGCTCTTCCCCGAGGAGACGTTGCGCACCGCGATCCGCCTCGCCCTGAAGGACAAATGCGCGCTGATTCCCCTGAACGAAGAGGCTTTCTCATGGGGGATGCGCGCCGTCACGCCGGCTCCGAACTGACCGCGGAGGACATCATGAGTCAGGACCTGATCCCCGTTTCGCTGACGCCTGCCGAGTACCGCCTGCTCATGGGCCTGCGAGACGTGCCGGAGTCCTCGCTGAAGACGCGCGTGAAGGCGCTCATCGAAGCCCTTTTCCGGATGGCCCGCGAGCCGCGCTGCCCCGAGCACCAGGCGGACGGCGTGCCGTGCGCGAGCGTGCACGCGAACTGCGACCAGTGCGTCGAGGTCACGCGCATGCTCGACGGGCTCGAGGCCATGGAGCTTCAGATCCGCGGCTTTCCGGGATGAGCGGAGGCGTTGCGGCGACAGCCGCCGAGCCGGCCGAGATTTTTCGTTCCGCGCGTGCCAGCGGCCGCTCAACGCTCCTCGAGCACGAGGTCTACGCGGTGCTCGCGGCCGCGGGATTCGACGTCCCAAAGTACGTGTTCTGGCCGGGAGCGCCGGGCGAGGGCCTGCCCGGCGAAGTCAAGGAATTCCTCGCCGCCGTGCCGGGAGATGGCGTCGTTCTCAAGATCGTCGCGCCGGGCCTTCTCCACAAGTCGGACGTGGGCGGCGTCGCGTTCGCGCCGCGAGACCCGCGAGCCGTTCTCGAAGAGGCACACCGCGTTCACGCGGACGTCGGCCGCCGCGCGCCGGGGGCAGCGCGCACGGGACTGCTCGTTCTGGAGCGGCTCGTTCCCGCGTCCGGCCTGGCCGGCGCGGAGGCGCTCGTTTCGTTCAAGCAGGACGCCGCCTTCGGGCCCGTCCTTCTCTTCGGCCTCGGCGGCGTTCTGACCGAGTGGTACGCAAGCCTCTCGGGCGGCACGTCGACGGCGATTCTCCGGCCGGGAGAGGTGAAGCAGGACCTCGAGGCCGCGGTCGAAAAAAGTCCGGCGTTGAAGATTTTCTTCGAAAGGAGCAGGGCACACGCGCAGGCGCCGCTCGTGCTGGATGAGGTCGCGGCTCGTCTCGAAACCCTTTCTAAGAATCTTTCTTCTTTCTCTCCCGACAATTCCTCCGGAAACCCCACGCTGGAAGAGCTCGAGGTCAACCCGCTGCTTCTGACGGCGGACGGGCGCTGGGTCGCGGCCGACGGGAAGGCGCGGTTCTCGAATCGGCGATTCGCGCGGTCCGCGCGGCCGCTCGCGAAGATCGAGAAGCTCCTCGCTCCGAAGAGCGCCGTCGTGTTCGGCGCGTCGGCCCGCGAGTCGAATCCCGGCCGGATCATTCTGCAGAACCTGAAAGCTTCCGAGACGATCGTGTACGGCCACCTGCGCGCGGTGCACCCGCGAGCGGACACTATCGACGGCGTTCCCTGCGTGCGCTCCGCCTCGGACCTGCCGTTTCCCGTGGACCTCGCGGTCGTGGCGATCCCGGCCGCCGGGGCGCGGGATGCGATCCGGGATCTCTGCGCGGGCGACCTCGCGCGGGCGATCATCCTCATCCCGGGCGGCTTCTCGGAGACAGGAAACCGCGCGCTCGAGGACGACATCCGCGCGGCCCTCGCGACCTCGCGAGCGCTCCCCTCTGGAGGCCCTGTTCTCGTGGGAGGCAACTGTCTCGGCGTCGTCTCGAAGCACGCCTACAACACGTTTTTCCTCCCGCAATACAAGCTGCCGTTCCACGACGCGCCGGGCGACCACCTTGTCGCGGTGAGCCAGAGCGGCGCGTACCTCGTGTCGCTCACGAGCAACCTCGACGGCATCGTCTTTCCGCGCGCGTCGATCTCCTATGGCAATCAGATGGACCTGACCGCGGCGGACTTTCTCGAGTACTTCGAGAGGGATCCGTCCGTTCGCGTCCTCGCGTTCTACGTCGAGGGCTTCGCCCCGCTCGACGGGGCGCGCTTTTCGGCGATCGCGCGCCGAGTCACGGCATCCGGCCGGCACGTACTCGTCTACAAGGCGGGCCGCACCGCGCTCGGCGCGCAGGCCGCGCGGAGCCACACGGCCGCTCTCGCCGGCGACTGGGAGACCGCGCGGGCTCTCCTCGAGGGCGCGGGCGCGATCGTCGCGGTCACCCTCGACATGTTCGAAGACTACGTGAAGATCTTCACGATGCTCGCCGACCGCCTTCCGGCGGGTCGCCGGCTTGCCGTCCTTTCGAACGCGGGCTTCGAGTGCGGCGCGGTCCTGGACCGACTCTACGGTCTGACACCCGCGGTCCTCGCGCCCGTGACGAGAGCGAGCCTTCAGGCGTGCCTCCCGTCCATCGCCCACGCGGACAATCCCGTCGACGCGACGCCGATGGCCGACACCGCCGCGTTCGTCTCCGCGGCCGACGCCCTGCTTCGCGACCCCGGAGTCGATGCGCTGATCGTTTCACCGATTCCGGTCACTCCGGCGCTCGACGACCTCGCGCCCGATCCCTCGGGCTCCCACGCCGAGAACATCTATTCACCGGACTCGCTCGCACAGGAGCTCCTGCGCCTCTTCCGCGAGACTGCCAAGCCGCTCGTGGTGAACGTCGACTCCGGGCGCCTGTACGACGATTTCGTCGGCGTTCTCCAGCGCGGCGGAATCCCCGTCTATCGGAAAATCGACCGCGCCTCGCGCGCCCTCTCCGCGCTCTGCTCTTGAGCGCGCGTCAGGAGTTGCTCGGGTTGTCGGCCGTGCGCAGGTAGTAGTAAAGACGCTTGGCCGGATCCTTCGGGAAGACGTTCACGCGCAGGACCCGATACGCCGTCTCGCGCTCGCCCTCGAAGACGAAGCGCGTGTCGACGTGAGCGGCCCCCTCGGGGAGGAGAAGGTTGCCCCAGCGCTCCGCCGTCTTCCCGTATCGGCTCTTCGGGTCGAACGAAACGACGTCCCTCATGCCGACTGGCCGTTCGGGGTCGGCAGGTTCGCCGGCGCGACGACGGCGGGCACGAGCTCGGCGCTCTTCTTGTCGACGCCCTCCTGCCGCGCGTGCTTGTGGGCGCGGGCGGCGCGGATGAAGTCCTTGAAGAGCGGGTGCGGCGCGGTGGGCTTGCTCTTGAACTCGGGGTGGAACTGGCAGCCGAGGAACCACGGGTGGTCTGACAGCTCGACCATCTCCACGAACTTCCGGTCGGGCGACATGCCGCAGAACGTCATGCCGGCGTCGCGCAGGGCCGGCAGGTACTCCTGGTTCACCTCGTAGCGGTGGCGGTGGCGCTCCCAGATCGTCGGCTCGCCGTAGGCGCGCCGCGCGAGCGTGCCTTCCGCGAGGTCGCACGGGTATTTGCCGAGGCGCATCGTGCCGCCGAGGGCCTCGACGCCAAGGAGGTCGCGCAGCATGAAGATGACCTTGTGCGGCGTCATCGGCTCGAACTCCGTCGAGTTCGCGTCCTTGAGGCCGCAGACGTTCCGAGCGAACTCGATGACGGCGCACTGCAGGCCGAGGCAAATCCCGAAGAACGGGACCTTCATCTCGCGCGCGAAGCGGATCGCCTTCAGCTTGCCTTCGATGCCGCGCCGGCCGAAACCGGGTCCCACGAGGATCGCGTCCGCGCGGGCGAGCGTCTCGGGGAAGCCGGCCGTTTCCAATTCCTCGGAATCCACGAACGAGATCCTGACCTTCACGTTGTTCGCGATTCCGCCGTGGTGGAGCGCCTCGTTCAGGGACTTGTAGCTGTCGCCGAGCTGCACGTACTTGCCCACGAACGCGATCGTGACCTCTTCCTGGGGGTTCTTGACGCGGTTCACGATCGAGTCCCACTTCGCGAGATCGCGGTCGTAGTGGGGGAGAGAGAGGTAGTCGAGGAGGATCTCGTCGAGGCCCTCGCGCGCGAACGCGAGCGGCACCTCGTAGATCGTCGGGACATCGCGCGCCGTGATGACGGCCCGCTCGTCCACGTTGCAGAAGAGCGCGATCTTCTTCTTCATCTCCTCGGGAATCGAGCGGTCGGCCCGGCAGAGGAGGATGTCGGGCTGGATTCCGATGGAGAGAAGCTCCTTGACGGAGTGCTGCGTGGGCTTCGTCTTCAGCTCGTCGGACGCCGCGATGTGCGGCACCAGTGTCAGGTGCACGTTGATCGCATTGCCGCGGCCCACGTCCTGGCGGAATTGCCGGATCGCCTCGAGGAAGGGCAGCGACTCGATGTCGCCGACGGTGCCGCCGATCTCCACGAGGACGACGTCGTTGTCGTCCGCGACGCGGCGGATGCAGTCCTTGATCTCGTCCGTGATGTGCGGAATGACCTGGACGGTTTTCCCGAGAAAGTCGCCGCGGCGCTCCTTTTCGATGACCGAGAGATAGATCTTTCCGGTCGTCACACTGTTCGCTTTGCCGGTGATCGTGGAGGTGAAGCGCTCGTAGTGCCCGAGGTCGAGATCGGTCTCGGCGCCGTCGTCGGTGACGTAGACCTCGCCATGCTGGAACGGCGACATCGTGCCGGGGTCCACGTTCAGGTAGGGGTCGAACTTCTGGAGGGTGACGCGGAACCCCCGCGCTTCCAGGAGCGCGCCCATGGACGCCGCGGCGATGCCCTTGCCGAGGCCGGAGACCACGCCGCCGGTGATGAAAATATATTTCGTGCCCACCAGTCACCTCCTAAGAAGAGTCCCGGGGATTTCTTGCACAGGTTCCTTCTCTTCTTTCTTTCTAAGAATCTCTTCCACTCTTCGGGCGTCCTCGATCGTGTCGACTCCGATCGAGTCCGACGCGGCGTCCAGCACCGCCATCGCCATCCCCGCCGCGAGCGCGCGGAGCTGCTCGAGACTTTCGGCGCGCTCGAGCGGGTGCGGGGGCAAGCTCGTCCAGCGCCTGAGCGCGTCCTTGCGGTAGCCGTACAGGCCGAGGTGCTTGAGCGTCGGGAGGAGAGGTTCGGGTCTCCGGCGGTAAGGAAGGGCGGCGCGTGAAAAGTAGAGAGCCCGGCCGTCGTCGCCGCGCACGACCTTCACGTTGTTCGGATTCGCGATCTCGGCCGGATCGTCGATGGCGAGAGCGATCGTCGCCAGCGGAAACTCGGGATGTTCGAGGAGGAATCCCGCCACGCGATCGATGTTCTCGGGATCCATCAGCGGCTCGTCACCTTGCACGTTGAGGACGACTTCCACGTCGAGGTCCTTCACGGCCGCGAAGACCCGATCCGTGCCCGACGGCAACGCCGGGTCGGTCAGGACCGCCCGCCCACCCGCCGTTTCGACCGCTCGCGCGATCCGCTCGTCGTCGGTCGCCACGAGGACGAGCGAAACGCGCCTCGCCTGAAGCGCTCGCTCGAGAACCCGGATGACCATGGGGATTCCGGCGATCGGATGGAGAGGCTTCCCCGGGAAGCGCTCCGCCCCGTAGCGGGAGGGGATGACGGCGACGGCGTGAAGGGGGGAGGAGGTCGCCAGCCGGGGCACGTTCGATATTAACATCGGCTCCCGTGCGCGCGTCAACGACCGCCGGGCGGCGAACTCCAGGCCGCCTTTTCGGCTACGCCGCCTCGCTTGTCGTCCTCGCGGGCATCGCCATGGCCACGAGGGCCCGTCTCGCCGACCCGCTCTCCGGAGCCTGGTGGATCGGTTTCGCCGCGGAGGCGAGCCTCGGAAAGCCCGCGGCCGTGGCCTTCGCGACTGAATTCCGGCTGAACCAGCCGGCGCCCGCCGGCCACCTCAGTATCCGCACCGTGGGCTCGGGCACGCTGCTCGTGGACGGCGTGGCGATTGGAGACGGCAGCGGGACCGGCGACTTCGGGGTCCCTCTTCGGGCCGGGAACCACGAGCTCCTCGTTTTCCTGCGGCATCCCGAAGGCATCGCGTCACTGAGGCTGCGGCTCGAGACCCCGGAAAGGGTCGTCGTCACCGGTCCGCGCTGGCGGGTCGATGACGACTTGAAGAGGATGGAAGAGAAGGGATTCGGGGGAGCTCGCTATCCGGCCACGTTGTGGGCGCGGCCGCCGGTGTCTTCGCTGGATTCGTCGTCGTCCACGAGCTCGTGGAAGGGAAGGGCCGTCGTGTCGAGCGTGCCCTCCAGCTCGCGGATGCCTTCCCGGGCTGCGACCGAATAGGAGTTCGACTCGTCGTATCCGGACGCGGCGACGACTTTCTCATACGTGAGAAGGGCCTTCGTGGGCTCGTTCAGCGCGTAGTGGTACGTGTGGGCGACCGTCATGCGCGCCTGCAGATCGTACGGGTTGAGCCGCAGGATCTTCGCGAGGAACACGAGCGAGTCGTTGTAGCGTTCCTCTTCGAGCGCGACTTCCGCGCGATGGCGGTAGAGCGCGATTTCTTCCTCGAGCGTGAAGTCTTCGCGGGAGGTTGCGCTGAAGGGCGACCGAAAGGACCGGAACAGCTTTTCGATCATTCGCTCTCCTGACCGTTCCCGGGTTGTGGGAGCTGAATCTGTGACCCACGATATGTTGGGGAGAGCTTAGAGCCGGCAGTTGCAGAAATCAAGAGAGAATCCAGAAAAAAGAAGGAATTTCTTTGAAAGCGCCTTACTAATTTCGGCTACGACATGCACAGTAAGTGATATCGAAGCTAGCGTTAGGCAGTCATCGCCACTGGCCTATTTTCATTCGAAGAAATTAAATTCTTTATTCTTGGCAGTGGGTCAGTTTCGCTAAGTCATTCTGCCTAAATTGTATAGCTCGTGCTTAAGGCCGGTCTCCTGAGGCTTCGCCGCTCGTCCGAGGAGTCCCGCCCGCTTCTTCTGCCGGAGCCTGTAGGCCGCTTTGAGGTTCTCGACCTTCTTCGAGAAGCCGTTCGTCAGGCGCGTGAAGCGGCAACCCCGGCCAGGATCGAAAAAAGCCGAACCTAACCGTTCGGCTTTTTCTTTTTCCAGCGAGTCTCTGCGCCCTGTCGGGCGATGTCTCGCCGCTTCTTCGCGCTCAGGGCCTTCGCCCTAGCGTTGCCGCCCTTGAGGCCGCCCAGGCGCCCGAGCGCCACGGCGGCGGGGTTCTTCACGGGTGGGGCGGCGGCCGCGGTCTCCTCGCCTGGCATACCGGCGGCCTGAGCCAAAATCCGGGCTGCCATCTCGTTCACGTCGGGTTCGGCGGGTCTTCTTGAGCGCTTAGGCATGCCCTCACGGTAGGACTAAGGGCGCCCCAACGTCAATGGGCGAAAGATTCGAACTGACCCACTACCTTATTCTTAGTTACTTACGCCGATTTGCCGCATATTCCGCGGCAAGAAGGAGGCCTTCGCGGGAAGCCGTCTCGGGGAAGAGCGATGCGATTTCGCGCGCCCTTTCCGCATGGGTCTCGACCATCTCGTGGGCGCGCTCCAGGGCGCCGAGGCGATGGACGATCTCGAGGATCTGTTCGGGCCTGACGGACGCGAAGCCCTGCTCGGCGACGACCGTCTCGACGAGCTTGCGCTCAGCACGCGTCGCATGCGGCAGGCAGAGGATCAGGGGCAGCGTGAGCTTGCCCTCCCTCAGGTCGGAGAGAACCGGCTTGCCGAGGTCCGCTTCCTTCGCGGTGTAATCCAGAAGGTCGTCCTGGAGCTGGAACGCGATCCCAAGCGACATTCCATACTCCCAGAGGCGCTCGCCCCAGACTTCGCGGCTCTCGCCAAACGCCTCCGTCACCAGGAACGACGGGATCTTGCAGGCGCCCGCGAAGAGCAGAGCCGTCTTGCGGCGCACGATGTCGAGATAACCCTCGAGCGTGAGGTCGAGGAGCCCGCGCCGCTCGGCGCCGATGATCTCGCCTTCGGTCATCCGGAGCGTCACGTCCGAGAGGAGGCGCAGGACCCTGAGGTCCCCTTCCTCCAGCGCGATCTCCATGGACTTCATGTAGAGGAAGTCGCCAAACAGGACGGTCAGCTCGTTGCCCCACCGCCGGTTCACGCTCGGCCGGCCGCGGCGAAGCTCGGCGTCGTCGATGATGTCGTCGTGGACGAGCGTCGCCGTGTGCATGAACTCGATCATGGCGGCGTAGCTCACGTCGCGCTCGCCCTCGTAGCCGAGGAGCTGCGATCCGAGAAGGAGGAGCGCGGGCCGGATTCTCTTGCCGCCGCCTTCGACGAGATAGTCGCCGATGAGCGAGATGGTCGGAATTCCCGAGCGCGTGCGCTCCTGGAGGCGCGCCTCGACGAGCTGCAGCTTGCTTTCGATCGGCGCGAGAGCCGAGAGGAGACGCCGCCCGTTCTCCCGTTCTTCGGCGGGCAGAGTGGCGACGAGCAGGCGGTCCTTCAGCGAAGTCTGGCTCATCTCGGCGGAGCATCTTACCGCTCTCAGCCTCGGAAATTCGTGAACTGAAGAGGGATGCCGAAGTCCGTGCCGCGCAGGAGGGCGATGGCGGCCTGCAGATCGTCCTTCTTCTTGCCCGAGACGCGCAGCTGCTCGCCCTGGATCGCGACCTGCACCTTCAGCTTGCTGTCCTTGACGGCCTTCACGATCTCCCTCGCCTTTTCGGAGGGAATGCCCTGGCGGATCGTGACGACCTGTCGCACCGTGCCCTTGGACGCGGGCTCGATCGTGCCGTAGTCGAAAGCCTTCAGGGACACGCCCCGCTTCGCGAGCTTCGTCTGGAGCAGGTCCGTCACGGCCTTCAGGCCGAACTCGTCGTTCGCAGTGAGCGTGAGCTCCTTGTCCTTCTGCTCGATTCCGGCCGCGGTGCCCTTCAGGTCGAACCGCTGCCCGACTTCTTTCCGGGCCTGCGAGACCGCGTTCGCGACCTCGGGGAGGTTGACTTCGGAGACGACGTCGAATGTGGGTTCGGCCATGGGCTCACTCCGAGAGGATCTTCGTGCCTTCCGGCGGCACGAGGGCGAAGTCCGAATCCGGTTTCTTCGGCCCGGGCATCTTTTGCGTGAACGTGAACGTCGTTCGGTTGCCCGCGGCGTCCACGAGGAGGAGCCTTTTCACCTCGCCCGAAGCCGCCGCGAGGAGCGTGACTGATTTCGGATCCCCGCCGGCGCGAGGCGTCAGCGTGAGCTCGGTCAGGCCGGCGTCTCGCGCGGCGGCGCGCGCCGCGTAACGCGCGAGGAGCGATTCGGGCGACTCCAGGAACACGAGCGGCAGGCGCGCGCGCTCCTCGGGTCTCAGCGTCCGCACGACGAGTTGACGGTCGGCCGCGACGAACTGGCGGCCGGCCTTGCCGTCGAACGTGAAGACCTTTCCCTCCGGCCCGTCGTAATCGAAGCGCACGCGGTCGGGCGCCTGCAGGATGAGTCGCCCGGTCTCGGGCGCGGTTTCCGCGAAGCCGGCCGGCGCGTACGTCTGCACGAACGTGCAGCTGACGGAGGGAGAGGAAGAATAGGCTTTTCGGATACTCGTGAGCGTGGCGTGCGCGTCGACGGGTGCCCTGGCAGCCGCAGATGGCGTTTCGGCCGGCTTCGCCGGCCGTGCTTCGAAGGTAAAGATAAGAAAGAAGAGGGAAGAAACGATGATTGCGGCGCGCTGTGCGCGCCGTGCTTCGAAGGAAGAAACGAGAACGGGTGTATTCACTTTCTAAGAATCTTCTCTCTCTTCCTTCTCTTCTCAGTGCCTGAAGTGTCTCTTTCCCGTGAACACCATCGCGATTCCCGCGGCATCCGCCGCGGCGATGACGGCAGGGTCCTTCACCGAGCCGCCGGGCTGGACGACGGCCGTGACCCCCGCCGCCGCGAGCACCTCGAGGCCGTCCGGGAACGGGAAGAAAGCGTCCGACGCCGCGACCGCGCCCACCGCGCGCGCTCCCGCCTTGCCGGCGGCGTCCCGGCATGCATCCACGCGGCTCGTGCGCCCGCCGCCGATGCCGTACGTCGCGCTCTCGCCCGCCACGACGATGCCGTTCGAGACGACGCCGCGGAGGACGCGGTTCGCGAACGAGAGCGCGCGCCGCTCGGCATCGCCCGGCGCCCGCACCGTGACGACTTTCCACTCCGATGCGTCGTCGGGAGCGAGGTCACCTTCCTGCACGAGGAGGCCCCCGTCGATGCCCCGAGCCTCGAGGCGCGGGCGGAAGTCCGTCTCCGGCGCCACGGTCAGGATGCGCAGATTCGGTTTTTTCGCGAGGATTATCTTCGCGTCGTCCGTCACGTCGTGTACGACGATCACTTCGAGAAAGCGCGACGTGAGCACGGCTGCCGCCGCAGCGTCCAGGGTGCCCGTGTACGCGACGACGCCGCCGAATCCCGAGACGGGATCGGAAGCCCACGCGGCCTCGAACGCCTCCGCCATCGCGTGCTCCATGGCCACGCCCGAGGGGACGCGGTGCTTGACGATCGTGAGCGCGTTCCGGCCCACGACGCGCGATGTGTAGAGCGCCGCGTCCGCGTCGAGGAAATTGTTGTACGAGAGCTCCTTCCCCTGCACGAAGCGGTAGCGCGAGAGGGCGGGGGGCGCGGCGGCGGCGTCGGCGTAGAGGGAGGCTTTCTGGTGCGGGTTCTCGCCATAGCGCAGCGGCGCGGCGAGCGAGAAGGAGAGCGACAGGCGTTCGGGAAACGTCTCGCCCGTCTCTCTCGAAAACCACCGCGCGATCGCGGCGTCATAGGCCGCCGTGCGCCGGAAGACCTTCGCGGCCAAACGCCGGCGCGTCTCGTCGCTGAGAGTGCCGCCGCTCTTCGTCAGCTCGGAGGCGACGGCCGGGTAGTCCGCGGGATCGCACACGGATCCGACGTACGCGTGGTTCTTCGCCGCCGCGCGCAGGAGCGACGGCCCGCCGACGTCGATCTTCTCGATGGCCTCGCGAAAGCCGACGTTCTCCTTCGCGACGGTCTCCTCGAAAGGGTAGAGGTTCACCACGACGAGGTCGATCGGGAAGACGGCAGCCGCTTCGGCCTCGCCGCGGTCGCGCTCCGCAGCCCGGTCGAAGAGGATGCCCCCGAAGAGCTTCGGGTGGAGCGTCTTCACGCGGCCGCCGAAGACCTCGGGGAAGCCGGTGAGATCCGAGACGCTCGTGACGGACAGACCCGCCGCCGCCAGGTGTCCGGCCGTGCCGCCCGTCGAAACGAGTCCGAAGCCCAGCCCGGCGAGAGCGCGCGCGAACTCGACGAGGCCGGTGCGGTCCGAGACGGAGAGGAGAGCGAGGCGGGGGTCACTCACGGACGGCGTAGGGTCCTTTCGAGACGGGGTACTGCGCGACCGAGGAGGCGTCGCCTCCGGCCGTCTTCCAGATCCATGCGAGGAGCCGCGTCGTGAGCGTGACGGACGCGTCGTAACACTCCCGGGGCGTGCCGGACGGCAGCGCCGCCGCCGCGAGCTTCTCGGGGGCGGCGAAGGGCTCCGCGGAAAAGCCGAGGAAACGGGCCACCGAGGACGTGTCCGCGGTCGGCGCGGCCCCCGGTTGGATCGCCATCGCGAGCTCGTGGACGATTCCGCCTGCCTGGTATGCGATCTCGTCGAAGGGCGTGTGGCGGCGAATCGACTCCGCCAGCGCGCGCGCGCCGCGGGCCGCGGCCGCGCGATGCGCGGCTGCGTCGCGGGTGCCGATCTCGCCGGCAGAGGCGTCGCTCACGCCCTGCATGAGGCGTCGGCTGTGCTTCGCGAGCTGGCGCTTGAATTCCGGCGGCGCGTAGGAGGCCGCATCGGCGGCCATGCGCCTCTCGTCCGCCAAGGTCCATCCCGTGGCGCGCGCGGGTGCGGAGGAGAGCGCGAGCGCGAACAGAGCGGCGAGGGAGACGAAGAGCAGGCGGCAGCGCATCGCGCCGGGATTGTACGGGTCGCCCGCCTCAGAAGATCTTCAGGAAGGTGAGGTTCAGGACGATACCGGTCTGGCCGCGGTTCCGGCCCGCGACGGGTGTGCCGGCGTCGAACCGCACGAGCGTCGACCATGGGCCCGGGATCTCCCCGGAAAGGCCCGCACCGCTGAAATAGGCCCAGTCCAGTCCGGCCGCGGAATCCTTCACGCGCGCGTCCTCGTAGAGGGCCCCGATGCGAAAGGCGTCTCCGAAGACGTAGCCGTACGCGAACTTCGTCACGACGGCCTCCTCGGCCCGGAGCGCGCCGGAGCGAAAACCTTCGAGGGAAGTGCCGCCGAAGAAACCGAAGGTGTAGTTCGAAAAGCGATCCGTGTTGTTCGAGCCTAGGTACTGAAGCGAGGTGCGAATCCGTGCGAAGTGCGGAAGGTGAAAGTCCTTCGCGAGCTGCAGGCCATACGTCCGGTATTCGTCCTTGCCGGGGTCGTAGTCCGGATTCCCCGGAAGCCCCCACGCGTCCCATTGCGAGCGCTTGTTCCATGCGTATCGGCCTGAGAGGGCCCAGCCCTGGAAGTCCCAGGTGAGCTGTCCTTCGAGGCGAGTGATCCAGTGGTCGGAGGGGATCACGAATGCGGCCGACGTGTCCGTGTCGGCGGCGAAGTCGCGATGCGTCTCCCCGACGGTCGTCGAGAGCTTCACGTGGCGCCCGAGCGGAATCCCCGCCTTGAAGTTCGCCGCGAAGGAGCGCGACTCGACGCGCTGGCTCCGGTCCTCGGTGCCGTTCACGTAGAGCGCGTCGGTTCCGCGGAGCGCGATGCCGAAGACGTCGACGCCGGCGTCGAGTGCCGTTCCGAAGAGGCGCGGCTGGTTGTACGAGGCGGCGAGAAGGATTCCCGCGAAGAAGACCTGCAGCTGCTCGTGCCGGTCGCGGAAATCGAGGTCGACGTAGTAGAGCCCGAGAAGCGGGAGGGGATAGTCGTACGAGCCGTCGTAGAAGAGACCCCCCAGGCCGAACAGCTTGCTGGGCTTCGCGTTCTCGGTGACGACGCGTCCGCCGTCCGCCGTCTTCTCGAGATAACGCACGCCTTTTTCCGTGTCGCGCACCATGACGTCCGGCGATGCAAAAGCCGCCTGGCGCGCGGCCGCGAATTCGGGCACGTCGAGCCGCACGTCCGTGAGCGTGCTCTCGCGCTCGATGACGGTCGTCCGCGAGAAGGTTTTCAGGATCCACTGTCCGGTGGTGTGCGTCGGGAGGCGCAGCGGCGGCCCGCCGTCGGACGCGGGCACCTCGCCGAAGTCGGAGACCTCGTCCACGGCCTGGATCTCGGCCGTGAGGTTGAGCTGCCGCGTGCGGGTGCGGATCGCCGCGAAGTCCGCTTTCGCGATCCAGACCGTGCCAGCGTAGAGAGGCTTGTCGGAAGCCGCGGCGCGAGGCGTGAAGTCGAGCGCCCAGCAGGGGATGCCGTTCACGGTGTCCTCGCCCGTGAGCGTGTATGCGTAGGCGTCGTCGAAGGTCAGGGCGAGCGGCATGTCCGAGACCTTCTGGGGCTGGAGGAGCGGCAGCTCGGGGATTTTCTTTCCCTTCCAGCGCACGCCGTTGAAGTACGCCTCGCTCCAGGCCCAGTCGTAGCTGCCGCCCTTCTCGTAGAAGAACGGCCCCGCGAGCGCGAGGTCGAACGTGTCGTTCAATTCCGCGAAGCGAAAGCGCATCGACATCGTGTTGCGGGCGGTGAGGTTCTTCCACCGCGCGTCGCGCGCCGCGCGCCAGGCCTGGTGCCTTGCGAGGATTTCCTCGGCCGTGAGGCCGCGTGTCGCCGCGACGCCGACGGCGGCCACCGCGGCCTCCGAAGGGAGCTTCTCCCGCGCGACAAGTCGCACGCCGAGCGGACCGTTCGCGAGGGAGAGCGACAGGCGCGTGGGCACGGCGCCGGCCGGGATGTCAAAGCTCTTGGAGGCGCCCGTCTCGAGCTCGAAGACCTCGGCCGAGGCGTACGCCGTCTCGTCGAGCGTCAGAGAGAACGCTCCGGACGCGACGCCGACCGCGGGCGCCGTCCCCGGTATCAGAACGACGCCGCCGAGATCGGTTCGCGCGACGAATCGGAACACGTCGAGCGCTTCGCCGCTCGCGTCCGAGGCCGTTGCCACGCGGGAATCGGGTCCGAAGTCTCCGTCGAGGAGATGCGCGAAGCGCTCGAGGGCGGCGTCCCCCGCAGGCGGCCACGCGGGCGACGCGACGACGAACGGGACGTTCTCCGGCGCGAGGCGCGCCGCGGCGGCGAGCAGCGCGCCGGGGGAGCGGACGCCCGAGAAATCGAGGTCGACGAGCCCGGGCTTTCCGAACGCGACGTCGTCGATCGCGACACGGACCTCGCCGGGTCTCGGCGGCGCGAGAGGGGTCGCGCCGAGAAAGTCGACGTAGGCCGTGTTTTCTTCTGAAAGGAGTTTGCGGACGCCGGCCGGCAGAAGTTCGCTTTTCGCGAGGGGACCGGCGGCGAGGACGAGACGCGCGTGAGGCGCGGCTGCGCGCGCACCCGCAGCCGCCTTTCTAAGCAAATACGCCCGTGCCTTCGGATCGAACGCGCCTTCCCGAGGCCGCCCGGCCTCAGGAATTCCCGGAACGATCGTTTGTGGGAACTCGATCGTCACGAGATCCGTTTCTTTCGCGTCTCTGAAAATCTCTCCGAGCCCGGGCCACAGGTTTTCCACCGTGGCCGATTCCGCGGCGCGCACATCGGCCGGAATTGTGACGTCCGGCAGCTCGAGATCGAGGCCCCATCGCCAGCCCGCGCGATGCGCGTCCACCGCGAGTGCGCGAACCGCCTCCCGCGCGGCGGCGTTTCCCGCCTTCCAGCCCGGAGGGTCGAGCTTCAGGAGCAGCCCCGGGGCGTTCGGCGAAAGCGGTGCGGCCGCTTTTGCCGCGAGGCTCCCGATGCGGGCGTCCCCCGGGACGATTTTCAGCCAGGGAGAGAGCGTGGGAGCCGGTGAAGCGGCCCGGACCGGGTCCGGCAGGGCCGTTGCCGCGGCGATCGGCAGAAGCCGGAGAAGGAGAGAGAACGCCCGGCCCCGCAACATCTGCCGGGATTCTACGGGTGCCGGGCGGGGGATGTCGGGTCAGGGAATCGTAAGCGTGTCCTCGGTGGGCGTGCAAAGGACCACGCTCGCGATCCAGGCCGCGAGGAGAAGCGTCGCCGCTCCGAGGAGAATCTCTCCCGCGAAAAGGAGCGGAAGGGAGGGGTCGACATTCGCCCTGTGTCGAAGGAAGCCCGCGCTGACGAGCGCCGTTCCGACGAGATAGAAACCGAATTGGTACACCTGAAGGGCCTTGGGAGGGCGCCGCTGGTACTTCTTCTCCGCGAAGCGCGCGAGGGAGAGAAAGAGCATTGGAAGGAGCGCCGCGAGGGCAAGCACCCGGAGAGTCTGCTGAGCCGATTCGGGACGCGGAGCCGAGGCCGCCGGAAACGCGGCTCCAAGCGCCACGACGGCGGTTTCGAGGAGAGCCGTCGTGGCGACGGCGACCATCCAGAAGCGGAGAGCCTCGGACCGGCTCCTCGGCAGACGGGTCCTCCTCGCCGCCGGGTCCTTCGGCGTTTCGGGGGACGGGTTCGGGCCAACCCTGACGGCCATGACCTTGTCTTTAGACGGTGGAGATGGCCCTCCGGTTTACACCGAGGGCGGGGTTCACCTCTTTTTTTCGCCCGCGACGGCGGGTTTCGCCGGTTTCAGCTCGGGCGCGGCCGGCTCGGCAGCCGGGACCGGGGCGCCGAGGACATCGCCCGTCGGGAGCCCGAGATTCGCCCGGATCTTTCTCTCGACCTCGGCTGCCACATCCGGGTTCTCGCGGAAGAACTGCTTGGTGTTCTCCCGGCCCTGCCCGATGCGGAGGTCGCCGTAGCTGAACCACGCGCCGGACTTCTCGACGATCTTCATCTCGAGACCGATGTCGATCAGCTCGCCCGTCTTCGAGATTCCCTCCCCGAAGGCGATGTCGAACTCGGCGACGCGGAACGGGGGCGCGACCTTGTTTTTCACGATCTTGACCTTCGTGCGATTGCCGACGACGACCTCGCCGTCCTTGATCGCGTTGACGCGCCGGATGTCGATGCGCACGGACGAATAGAACTTCAGGGCGCGGCCGCCGGTCGTCGTCTCGGGGTTCCCGAACATGACGCCGATCTTTTCGCGGATCTGGTTGATGAAGATGAGCGTGGTTTTCGACTTCGAGACGACGGCCGTGAGTTTGCGCAGCGCCTGCGACATGAGGCGCGCCTGCAGACCCATCGATGCGTCGCCCATCTCGCCCTCGAGCTCGGCTTTCGGGACGAGCGCGGCGACGGAGTCGATGACGATGACGTCGATCGCGGCCGAGCGCACGAGGGCCTCGGCGATCTCGAGCGCCTGCTCGCCGGAGTCGGGCTGCGAGACCATGAGGTTGTCGACGTCGACGCCGAGCTTCCGGGCGTAATCGGGGTCGAGGGCGTGCTCGGCGTCGATGAACGCCGCGAGCCCGCCGTGCTTCTGCGCCTCCGCAATGACGTGCAGGGTCAGGGTGGTCTTGCCCGAGGACTCGGGCCCGAAGACTTCGATGACGCGGCCCCGGGGGATGCCCCCGATCCCGAGCGCCGAGTCCACGCCGATCGAGCCGGTGGAGATGGACTGGATGACTTCATGGGGCTTGTCACCGAGGCGGACGAGCGCGCCTTTCCCGAACTGCTTGTCGATCTGCTGGACGGCGATCTCGAGCGCCTTGAGCTTTTCCTTGTTCACTTCGACCATGTGGTCTCCTTCAAGCGTGGCGGATTATAGGTTTGGGCCGGGGCGGACACACTCCGCTCCGGCGCAACTCACCTTCGTCTGAAACTTTTATGAAAATCCGAAAATTCGGCGAGTCGGCCTACGATGGCGTCGCCGCGCGGAAGGAACGGATGGAAGTTAGGTCCGATATCCACGAAATGCAAGGGGATCTCCGCCCCTGGCCCGAAGTCTTTGCGGCGTCGCGCGTGACGACGCTCGTGGCGACGTGGTTCGGGACGGGCTTCCTGCCGACGGCGCCGGGGACGTGGGGCAGCCTCGTGGCAATTCCGGTCGCGCATCTCGTGGCGTTTTTCTCGGGCGCGTGGGGTCTCGGCGGCTTCGCGCTCGGGATCGCCGTGATCGGCGTGCACGCCGCCGGCGAGACGGCACGCCTGCGCGGCGTCGGCGATCCGCCGGAGATCGTCGTGGACGAGGTCGCGGGTCAGTCGATCGCGCTTCTTCCGGTGTACGCGCTCGTGCCGGCCGGAGCCACGCTCCTGCGGATCGGCGCCGTACTCTCGGCGTTCCTTCTCTTTCGCGTGCTCGACGTCTGGAAGCCCGGCCCCATCGGCGCGCTCGAGCGCCTGCCGCGCGGCTGGGGGATCATGGCGGACGACGTCCTCGCCGGCGCGGTCGCCGGAGCGTTCGTCGGCACCGCTCTCGTCGTGACCCGATGATCGAAAAGGCGCTGCGCTCTTTACGTGCGATCGTGCGTGAGAACGTTCCGCTTTCCGGGCGGACGACGCTCCGGATCGGCGGCCCGGCGCGGTTCTTCGTGGAAGTCCACGATGTGGACGCGCTCGCCGCGCTCCTCATCGCGAGCCGGGCGGAAGGGCTTCCGGTCCTCGCGCTCGGGAAAGGCTCGAACCTCCTCGTGCCGGATGCGGGTTTCCCCGGAGTCGTCTTCGCGCTCGCGGGGGACTTCCTGGCGACGCGTATCGAGCCGCCGGACGTGGTCGCGGGCGGCGGCGTGTCGCTCATGTCGCTCGCCATTGCGACGCAGAAGGCCGGCCTGTCCGGGCTCGAGAACCTTTCAGGCATTCCGTCGTCGCTCGGCGCAGCCGTGCGGATCAACGCGGGGTCCTACGGTTCCGAGATCTTCGAGGTCCTCGTCGCGGTCGACCTCGTTTCGACTCGGGGCGAGCGCCGGACGGTGCCCGCCTCGGAGATTCCGCACGGTTACCGGTGGACAGCGCTCTCGGGAACGGACGACGTCGTCTCCGGCGTCGCGCTGCGCCTCTTCCCGAAGCCGGCGGAGCAGATCGCCGCGCGCATCGAGGAGGTGACCGCGAAGAGGAAAGGAGCGCTTCCGAAACAGCCGAACGCGGGGTCCATCTTCAAGAATCCGCCCGGCCTCTTCGCGGGCAAGCTGCTGGAGGAGTGCGGCCTGAAGGGACGGCGCATCGGAGGCGCGGAGATCTCGCCCGTTCACGCGAACGTCATAGTCAACCTCGGCGGCGCGACGGCGGCGGACGTGAAGCGGCTGATGGAGGAGATGAAGAGGGCTGTCAAGAACAGATTCGGAATCGAGCTCCAGCCGGAGATCCGGATCGTGACGGAAAATCCCCAGTGATCCGTACAATGTCCCGATGACCGATGCGCCCGTTCGCGCGCTCATTCTCGCCGGCGGCAGCGGCACGCGGCTGTGGCCGCGCTCGACGAACGAGCGGCCGAAGCCCTTTCTAAAGCTGACGGGCGGCGAGTCGCTCCTCAGGGAGACTTTCCGGCGTGCGACTGCCTTCGCCGGGGCCGAGAACGTCTTCGTCTCGGGACGCGCCGCGCACGCACCGCTGCTCGCCGCCGAGCTGCCCGAGGTGCCCCGGTCGCGCTTCGTTTTCGAGCCGGTGCGGCGCAACACCGCGCCCGCCATCGCCCTCTCCGCGCTTGCCGCCTCGGAGGACGCTCCGGACACCGTTCTCGCCGTGCTGCCGTCCGACCAGGCCGTGCGCGACGAAACGGCGTTTCTTGCCGCTCTCCGCGCGGCGGCGGAGGCGGCCCGGACGCACGATGCGTTCGTCACGCTCGGCATTCCTCCGACGCGGCCGGAGACGGGGTTCGGGTACATGGAGGTCGAAGAAGAAGAGAAGATTTCTGCTGAAGAATATGAAGAAAAGAAAGAAAGGATTTCTTTGAATGGGCAGAGGGGACAAGAGCTCGCGGCCCGGCGCGTCGTGCGCTTCGTGGAAAAGCCGACAATTGCGCGAGTAGGAGAGTTTCTTGCCTCCGGCCGCTTTTTCTGGAACGCCGGCATCTTTGTGTTCCGGATCTCATACCTCTTCGAAGAAATGGAGAAGGCTTGTCCGGATATCCTGAAGATTGCTCGTCGCGCGCATGCGGCCCGCAAAGCCGGCGATTCTTTTTCTTTCACAGAAATCTTCTCTTCTTCCCCCTCCTTCTCGATCGATATCGCCGTGATGGAAAAGGCGCGGCAGGTGCTCACCGTCCCCTGCGCGTGCGGCTGGAGCGACCTCGGCTCGTGGGACGCCGTCTTCGAGTTCCTGGGCGGCGTTCCCGGCAGGAACGTGCTCGAAGGCCCCGCCACCGCGGTGGAGGGCTCCGGCAACCTCATTCTGGCCGAAGGGCGGCCGGTGCGCGTCGTCGGGCTGTCGGACGTCGCCGTCGTGGACTCGCCGGACGGCATTCTCGTCATGCGCCGGGGCGCGTCCGACGCTCTCTCGAGGAGCGTGGAGGAGGGTCTTTCGCGATGACGGACGCACGAGCGCCCTCCGCGGCGAACGCGCCCACGGCGACCGTCCTCGCGTCTCTCGGGCGGCTCGTCGCCACCGTGCGCACGGCCTACCGCGGGCCGGTGGCGGCCGTGGAGGACTCGGTCGTGTGTCTTCTCGCGCGGGGCCATCTCCTGATCGAAGACGTCCCGGGCGTCGGCAAGACGACGCTCGCCTCGGCGCTCGGCAAGGCGCTCGGCGTCGGCGTCCATCGCATACAGTTCACGCCGGACACGCTGCCGTCCGACATCCTCGGCCTCACGGTCTTCAACGTGCGGACGCAGGAGTTCGAGTTTCACCCGGGCCCCGTGTTCACGCCGGTGCTCCTGGCCGACGAGATCAACCGCGCGACGCCGAAGACGCAGGCGGCGCTCCTGCAGGCGATGAGCGAGCGGGCCGTCTCCTCCGACGGCGTCACCCGGCCGCTGCCCGAGCCGTTCCTCGTCCTCGCGACGCAGAACCCGGTGGAGTATCTCGGCACGTACCCGCTCCCCGAGTCGCAGCTCGACCGCTTCCTCATGCGCATCTCGCTCGGCTATCCCGCGCCGGAGGACGAGCGGCGCCTTCTCCTCTCGGGCGGCGCCGACCGTGTCCTGGCGGCGCTCGCGCCTGCGCTCACGCTCGAGGAGCTGGCTTCCGCGCAAGCCGCTACCGAGCGCGTCACCGTTGCCGGCAAGCTCATGGATTACGTGCTCGCGATCGTCGGGCGCACGCGGAGCGGCAAGGACCTGCTCCTCGGCGTCTCGCCGCGCGGCTCGCAGGGCTTCTTCCGCGCGGTGCAGGCGCGCGCTCTCGTTTCGGGCCGGCCCTACGCCACGCCGGACGACGTCAAGCGTGTGGCGATCCCCACGCTCGCCCATCGGGTCCTCGCCTCGCAGCCGGGCGCATGGGACGGCGGGGGGAGCGGGCGGCGTGAGCGCGACGCGATCCAGCGCATCCTAGACGAGACGCCAGTTCCGTTGTGAGCCCGTGGTCCTCGCCGCGCGCCTGAAGAAGCTCCTCCACCCGGGCATCCTCGTCCGGGTCACGAACCTGGGGTTGGGCTTCATCCTCCTGACGCTCGTCGTCGCCGTGGCCGCGACGAACACCGGCAACAACGGCCTCTACATCCTCGTGTCGCTCTTTCTCGGCGCGCTGGTCGTCTCGGGCGTCGTCTCGCGCCGGAACGTGGAAAACGTCGCCGTGGAGCTGGACGGCCCGGCGGAGATCTTCGCGGGCGTGCCTGTGCGTTTCACGCTCAGGCTCACGAATCTCGGGCGCCTCCCGCGGCGCGGCCTCCTCGTGAAGATCTCCAGCGCTTCGGCCCCGATCCTGTTCGGCCGCCTCGACCCCGGCCGCCCCGCCGAGCGCGGAGTGGACCTCGTCTTCCCGAAGCGTGGCCGGCGGTCCGTGGAGTCGCTCCTCCTCTACAGCGGCTACCCGATCGGCCTCTTCCGCAAGGGCCGCGTGCATCCGCTCGAAGACGAGCGCCTCATCTACCCGGCGCCGGCGGCCGTACCGTACGTCGCTCCCGATCCGCGGGAAGCCGAGGGCGGCGATCCGCGCGACCGGCGGAGGGGCCGCGGGGCGGAGATCCGCAATCTGCGTGAAGCGGGCTTCGGCGACGATCCGCGGGACGTTCACTGGCCCCAGACGGCGCGCCAGGGGAAGTTCATCGTGAAGGAGCGCGCCTCCGAGGAGGGCCGCGACGCGCTCGTCGCGCTCGACACGCTTCGCCCGCCGGACGCGGACGCCGCGTGGAACGAAGTTTTCGAGCGCTCGGTTTCCGAGGCTGCGGGGCTCGCGCTGCACCTCCTCGCGCGTGGAAGCCGCGTGGGCCTTCTGCTCGGAGGCTCAGTCGTTCCGCCCGGCTCCGGCCCGGCGCACCGCCGCGGCCTGCTGCGCGCTCTCGCCCTCGTCGAGCCCGGCCGTGACCCGGCGCGGCCGCCCGCGGCCATTCCCGCCTCGGTGGCGGTATATCGCGCGGGGCGCGGGCCGGAGAGAGCTGCGTGAACGCGCGCGGGTCCGTCCCCGCGAAGGGAGAGGAGCCGATCCCGTTTCTCAGGGAGCGCCTCCTCGCGCTCGGGTCGCTCGCGCTCCTCGCTCCCGTTCCGCTCTTCTTCAGCAACGCGCTCGAGCTTGCCGTGCTCCTCGTCTACCTCGGCGTGCTCGCGTTCTTTGTCCTGCGCGTGCGCGGGGGCCGCATTCCGCGCCTCGGAAACCGCGCCCTGAATCTCGCCGGGCTCCTCTATCTTCCCGTGATCGTCGTCGACGTGCGCTTCGGGAGCCAGACGCTCCTGAAGACGATGCTCCACCTCCTTCTCTTCACGACGCTCTTCAAGCTCGCGGCGATCCGGAAAGAGCGCGACCTCTCGCTCGCCCTCGTCCTGTCGGGCATGCTGTTCGTCGCCTCCGTCTCGACCTCCTTCCACTACGCGATCCTTCTCTACGTCCTCCTCGTCGCCACCGTCGGTTGGGCGGTTCTCGTGAAGTGGGCGCTGTGGCGCGATCTCGCGGCGGCCCCGGAGGAATGGAGCCGCGACCGCGCGGCGCGCGAGCTGCCGGGTCGCGGGCCGCTCTTCACGTCGGTGCTGTCCACGGTGCTGATCTCCGTGCCGCTCTTCCTCTTCCTCCCGCGTCTCAAGACCCCGTACGTCAAGGGCGCCGAGGCAGGGCGCGAGATCACGACGGGCTTCTCGGAGAACGTGGACCCGGACCTGTTCGGCGCGCTCAAGCTGAACGAGCGGGTCTTCCTGAGGATCACGAGCGAGGAGCCGCTCGGCGAGGGCGCGGCGGCCGTCCTGAGGCTGCGAACGCTGGCTCTCTCGCGCTGGGAGGGCGGCGTCTGGAAAAAGCCGCTCGAGCGCGGTGTCACCGTCGCGCCCGCGGGCAATGCCGTCCTCATCCCCCTCGCTTCGCGCGGCCACGCGGCGGCGGGAAGCACGGCGATGACGATCGACCTCACGCCGATCCAGACTCGGTCCCTTCCGTATCCGCTCCTCGGCAGCGCGCTGCGCCTCTCGGAGGGCTCGTTCCGGAATCCCAGCCTCGCGTACGTCGAAAGAGACGCGGCGCGCAACGTGCGCCTGCCGTTCGAGCCCGACCGCACCATCCAGTACACGGCTCTGTACGGGACCCGTCCGCTTCCCGACCTCGAGCCCGGTGACGCGGTCGAGGCCGGAAGGGCCGCAGGCTCGAGCACGCTGCGCGCGTACGCGCTCGAGACGCTCCGGGGGATCGATCCCGCGGCCGATCCCGAGGCCGCGGCCCGCGCGATCGAGGCGGCTCTGCAGGGCTGGACGTACGAGCTGGACCTCAGGCCGCACGGGCCGAATGCCGTCGAGGATTTCGTCGCGAATCGACGCAAGGGCCACTGCCAGACATTCGCGACCGCGATGGCGCTCCTCCTCCGGGAAGTGGGCGTCCCCACGCGGTTCGTGACCGGCTTCCTCGGCGGCGAGATCGGCGCGTTCGGGCGATACGTCCTCGTGCGCGGGCAGAACGTCCACGCGTGGGTCGAGGCTTGGTGCGGGCCGTCGAAAGGCTGGGTCACGTTCGATCCGACGCCCGTCAGCGGTCAGCCGAGGCTCGAGCGCGTGCCCGTCTCGCAGCGCCTGCGCCAAGTGACGGACGGGCTGGGGTTCTTCTACGACCGCTTCATCCTCTCGTTCGGCCAGGGCGATCAGGTCGAGCTGCTGCGGAGGATCCGAGAAGCGGCCGGCGGCGCGCTCGACGTCCTTCGCCGCGCCCGCGGGGCGAAGGGCCTGCCTCGGAGAGAGGCGGCCGGCGTCGCGGCCGCGGTGCTGCTCCTCGTCGCGCTCGTCTTCTTCGGGCGGCGCCCGCGCGGCGCGCGCTGGGGCACGCGCGGTCTCGCGCCGGCCTCGGCCGCGTACCGCCGCCTGCAGAAGGCGCTCCGTCGCGCCGGGGCGCCGCTCACGCCGGCGTCCGTCCCGGGCGAGACGCTCGCCGCCGCGGCCGCGCTCGGCCCTCGTGCCGCGCGCCCCGCGGAGGCGATCGTCAGCGCCTACGTCCGCGAGTCCTTCGGCGGCCTGGCGGCCGCGGACGGAGAGGAAGTCCGGCTGCAGGAGCTTCTCGACGAGTTCCGCGGGGCTGCCAAACGGCTCCGAGCGCAATGATTCAGATTGGGGATATCCTTTCGCGGGAGCTCAGGCTCTTCTACGATGAAACTGGAGGAATGAGATGAAAAAAACGACAATCGCCGTTTCCGCTCTCCTTGCGTTCTGCGTCGGCACGACAATGCTCGCCACGCTCGACCACCAGAAGGAATTCGTGGCGAAGTATCCCGACGCCAAGGCCTCCCTCGGCAAGTGCTCGACGTGTCACGTGAAGCCTCTCCCGAAAAAGGACGGAGACCACGAGCTGAACCCGTACGGGAAGGACCTCCTGGCGAAGGCGGTCGTCGACCCGAAGGCCGAGAAGAAAACGTTCAAGTTCGAGAAGATCGAGGCGCTCGACAGCGACGGCGACGGCGTCAAGAACATCGACGAGATCAAGGCCGGCACGAACCCCGGCGACCCGAAGTCCAAGTAGGCTCTCTAAAGGGACTGGCGCCTCCCTGAATAGGGCGTCTGAATCATTGGCGGGGGGCCGCCCGCGGCCCATCGTCCCCGGATCATGAACAGGTTCCTGAAGGACAAGGAGCATCTTGTTCGAATGGCGGCGCTGTTCGCGGTGGGCGTGGTCCTCTTCCTGATCCTCAAAGCCGTGCTCGTTCCGAAGGGATTTGGGGTCTACGGCCACTACCGCGCCGGCGCCCTCGCGGACAACCGCGTGCGCGCGCCGCGCTTCGCGGGCCGGAGCGCCTGCATCGAGTGCCACACGGACGAGCGGGATGCCTGGAAGGGCGGCAAGCACGCCGGCGTCGGCTGCGAGGCCTGCCACGGGGCCCTCGCGAAACACGCCGAGGATCCCTCCGCGAGCAATGCCTTCAAGCCCGACCCGAAGACGATCTGCTTCACCTGCCACCTGACGAACGCCGCGAAGCCGAGGAAGTTCCCCCAGATCGATCCGAAGAACCACTTCGATGGCGGGGCGTGTAATGGCTGCCACTCTCCGCACGCCCCCGACAAGGAGCCCAAGAAATGAGTTCCGACCGCCGCGACTTCGTGCTCACGGCCGGAAAGCTCCTCGTGCTGACCGCGCCGGCGGCCGCCTACCTCGAGGCAGTGGAGACCGGCAAGGCGGAAGAGCCCGCCTACAAGATGGCCGAGCACTACTGGGGAATGATCGTCGACGTCGACAAGTGCATCGGCTGCGGCAATTGCGTGAGGGCCTGCAAGACCGAGAACGACGTGCCCGTCGAGCCGTACTTCTTCCGCACCTGGGTGGAGCGGTACCACGTCGCGGAGGGCGCGGAGCATCCCGACGTCGACTCGCCCGACGGCGGCTACAGCGGCTTTCCCGAGAAGTACGCGGCCGGCGACGGCGCCAAGAGCTTCTTCGTGCCGAAGCTCTGCAATCAGTGCGCGCACTCACCCTGCACGCAAGTGTGCCCCGTGGGCGCCACGTTCGAGAGCCCCGACGGCGCCGTCCTCGTGGACAAATCCTACTGCCTCGGCTGCCGCTACTGCGTGCAGGCCTGCCCGTACGGGTGCCGGTTCATCGACCCGCGCACGAAAACGGTCGACAAGTGCAACCTGTGCTACCACCGCATCACGAAGGGCCTCACGACGGCCTGCTGCGAGAGCTGCCCCACGGGCGCGCGGCAGCTCGTCGACCTCAAGGACCCGAAAGACCCGGTCCACGATTTCCTGAGGGATCACAAGATCCAGGTCCTGAAGCCGCAGCTCGCGACCGGGGCGAAGGTCTATTACAACGGCCTCGACGGGTCGGTGAGGTAGCGAATGGAAGAAGGGCTTCTCCACGCGGTTCAGGGTTTCATGTACCCGAACGAGGTCGAGCTCCAGTGGAGCATCCTCATCGTCCTTTACCCGTTCACGACCGGCCTCGTCGCTGGCGCCTTCATCCTGGCATCGCTCGAGCGGGTCTTCAACGTGCAGGCCGTCAAGCCGACGTATCGGCTCGCGCTGCTCTCCGCGCTCGCGTTCCTCCTCGTCGCGCCGCTGCCGCTGCAGCTCCACCTCGGCCACCCGGAGCGCTCCCTCGAGATGTACCTCACGCCCCACACGAGCTCGGCGATGGCGATGTTCGGGTTCATCTACCTTTGGTACCTCATGGGCGTCCTCGTCCTCGAGATCTGGCTCGACTATCGCAAGGACATGGTCCTTCTGGCCCGATCCGAGACCGGATGGAAAAAGACGCTCTACCGCGTCCTCACCCTCGGCGTCGACAACATCAGCGAGGAGTCCCTCCGCATCGACGACAAGCTGGGGCGTTTCATCACGATCGTGGGCATCCCTTCGGCCTTCCTCCTGCACGGGTACGTCGGCTTCATCTTCGGCTCGGTGAAGGCGAACCCGTGGTGGTCCACGCCGGTGATGCCGATCGTGTTCCTCTTCTCCGCCATCGTGTCGGGCATCGCCCTCGTGCTCCTCATGTACATGCTCGTCTGCTTCCTGAAGGGCATTTCCATCGACATGCCGTGCGTGGACACGATCGCCCGCTACCTGATGTACGCCTTCCTCATCGACTTCTCGCTCGAGATGCTCGACCTGATCCACCGCATCTACGAGGCGGACGAATCCTTCAAGAGCCTCGACTTCATGGCGCACACGCAACTCTACACGTCGCAGATCATCGTGCAGATCATCTTCGGCACGATCGTCCCGATCTCCATGCTGGCCTTCATCCAGGTCGTGAAGCTGAGCGAAGCGGCTCGAAAGGGCATCTACGTCCTCGCCGGCCTGCTCACGCTCATGGGGATCTTCGCGATGCGGTGGAACGTGGTCATCGGCGGGCAGCTCTTCTCGAAGAGCTTCCTCGGGTACACGACGTACAAGATGGCGTTCGCCACGAAGGAGGGGCTGCTCCCCGCGATCCTCCTGATGATCCTCCCGTTTGGAATCCTCTGGGTTCTCGTGAAGGTGCTGCCGCCCTTCGAAGAGGAGAAGGCGGCCGTCTGAGCTTCTGTTCGCAGGGGCGCGGAAAACGCCGCATCGGGAGTTGACCGCCATGGACGACCGCGTCTCCGGGCTCGAGAAACAGGTTGCCGAGCTGGCCCGGTCGCTCCGGTCGGTGGAGGCGCGGTTGGCCGCGCTCGAGGGAGCCGCCGCGCCAGCTCTCCCGCTTCCGGTCGCCGCGCCCATTCCGGCCGGCGGCCAGGCCAGCGTGCCTTCCGCGGCGATCGAGCCGGCGGACCCCTCGATCGCCGCGCTCGCCGGCCGCTGCCTTTTCGTCCTGGCAGGGGCGTTCCTCGTTCGCGCCTTGACTGACTCGGGCACATTCCCGCGCGGCGCAGGGGTGGCGCTGGGTCTCGCGTATGCACTGACCTGGCTCGTCCTCGCCGACCGGGCCGGGCGGGCAGGCTCCTCCGCCGCTGCCGCGACCGCGTGGGGCGTCACGGCGCTCGTCATCGCATGTCCCCTCGTCTGGGAGGCCTCCACGCGCTTCGACGTGCTCCGGCCGAC
>OCTA010000762.1_pt1 | contig 29554 bp, 34 predicted proteins | sample 1538991 | NCBI WGS metagenome assembly OCTA01 (sample SAMEA3539302, study PRJEB22396) | soil metagenome | biome: tundra; feature: field; material: soil | place: USA | collected 2010-05 | depth 0.15 m | reverse complement strand
CGCATCCAGAAGAACTCCGTCTACATCGGAACCTCCCTCAGCGTTCGTGGCACACCATCATCGGCGAACCACTTGATCAGCGCGTCGCCGTCGAAGGCGTTGCTTGCGGCGATGTAGCCCTGGACTGGTGCCGGCAGGGTGGTGGTCACGGATCCTTCCCTTCAGCAGGTGGCAGGACCACCGTCGAGGCTCCCTCGGGGGAGAGTCAAGCCATCGCTGCGGGACCGGCGCGGAGGCTGAGCCCCGGTTGACTCTCCCCGCGGGGAAGGGTCCACAGTGGAGTGATGCGCGCGGCCCTGAGCATCGGTGACTTCTCCCAGATCACGCATCTGAGCGTGAAGACCCTGCGTCGATACCATGAAGCCGGGCTGCTCGAGCCTGCCGAGGTCGACCCGCAGTCCGGCTACCGCTACTACGCCACGACGCAGGTGCCAACCGCCCAGGTGATCCGGCGCTTCCGCGATCTCGGCATGCCGGTCCGCGAGGTCAGGGAGGTGCTCTCGACCACAGACCCGGAGGCCAGGAGCGCCCTGATCGGCGGGCATCTTGAGCGCCTGGAGAACCAGCTGGACGAGACCCGGGCGGCGGTGACCTCGCTGCGCCGCCTGCTCCGGCCCGCCAGCCCGCCCATCCAGATCGAGCTCCGGGCGGCGGCAGAGTTCACGGCGGCCGCGATCCGCGCGACCGTCGACCACAGCGATGTCCTCGCCTGGTACGGCGCCGCCATGGCCGAACTGGACCGGACGCTCGGGTCACTGCAGATGACGCCGGCCGGGCCGCGCGGCGGCCTGTACGACAACGAGCTCTTCACCGACGAACGCGGCACCGCCGTCGTGTACGTCCCGGTGGCCGACCCGCCGAGCGGCGGACGTATCCGGCCCTTCGTCGTGCCGGCCGCCGAACTCGCTATCACGGTGCATCACGGCCCGCACAACGACATTGACGTCTCCTACGGCCAGCTCGGCACCTACGTCAGGGAGCACGCGCTCGCCGTGGCCGGGCCGGTCCGCGAGACCTACTTGGTCGGACCGCGAGACACCGGCGACAGCACCACCTGGCGTACCGAGATCGGCTGGCCGGTCTTCCGTACCTCCGCCGCCTGAAGGACTCCCCCCGGCCAGGGGCCCGGTCAGGCTGCGCCGTGTCGTCCTGCGGTCGTGCCGCTTTCGGTTTCGCTCCGGATTACCGGCGCAACTTCCCCGGCGAACAGCTCGATTGACCGATTGACCAGCTGCGGTGGCAGGCCGCCCAGGTCGACCTGCCCGATGAAGCGGCCGACCCCGAGGAGGTCCCGTTCTGCCATGATTTTTTTCAATGACTTCCTGAGGGCTGCCGATCATGAGGGCACCGGCCGGGCCCCCGATCTGGCGGAAATCGTCCTGGCTGACCAGCCAGCCGCGGCGCCGGGTGCCTTGGGCTGGAGGTATTCGCGGTAGTGGGGGTAGAACGCCGCCCGGCTGCCCTGGGAGGTCGGGCCGACGAAGAAGTGACTCGTGAGACCCAGGCGCAGCCGGTCCGGAGGGTGCCCGGACGCTGCCCAGGCCTGCCGGTAGAGGTCAACGGTCGGTGCGGCGCCCGCGAAGGCGCTGGCCGGTGGCAGGATCGAGCTGCAGGTCGCTGAGCGACAGGATGCCGAGGTTCACGTATGCCTTCCTCGCTGAGCCTCCGCCTGACCGCAGGCCGGGCGGGTCAGGCCGGGCGGGTTTCAGCGGCCGGCTGCGCTGCGCCTGCCTGCCCCGCCGCGGGGCGCGCCGTCAGCAGTTTCGCCAGCGAGCCAGCCGCGAGAGCCCCGCCGGTCACGGCGGCGATGACCGTAAGCGCCCGCGGCAAGGGCGGACCGAGACGGACCCGGCCGGGCCCGGCAGCGGCCAGGGCAGCGGCCGCCGCCAGGTTGGTCAGCGGCAGCTCGAAGCCTCGCTTGGCAGCGAGCGGGCCGTTGGCACGGTGAGTGGCCGATGCGACGCTCATGGCGCCGATGATGGCCAGCGGGCCGAGCGGGTCGGCAATTCCCGCCCCGGTCAGCAGGCCGCCACCGAGTTCGGTCGCCCCGGCAATGGCAGCCATCTGCTTGCCCGGTGTCAGGCCGATGGCCTCGAAGCCCGCGCCGGCGGCGTCGAGCCCAGGGCCGCCGAACGCACCGAAAAGCTTCTGGGCACCGTGCACGGCCAGGTAGCCGCCCAGCACCAGCCTGGTGCCCAGGAGTGCCGCGTTGCGCATGTCTAGTCCTTCCATTCCAGGTTCATCAGCGGGATGGTGCAGCGCCAGCCGAAGCTGGCGCTGGCCGGCATGCCGCGCTCCGCCCGCGATCCGCCCGCGATCCGCCCGCCGGCGGGCGCCGGCGGGCGCCGGCGGGCGGCTTAAGCGGAGGAAGCGGTCCAGTTCAACCGACGATAGCAGCACAACTGGGCGATCTATTCCAGATACGGCTACGCTCATTCCATGACGCCGGGAGCCGGACCTGCGGCCACGGGCGCCGAGCCAGCCGGGCGGCCCGGGCCTGTTCTGCGCGCCGACGCCGAGCGCAATCGGCTGCGCCTCGTCGCGGCGGCCAGGGAGGTGTTCGCCGAACGGGGCCTCGATGTGCCGATGGAGGACATCGCCCGGCACGCCGGGGTCGGCGTGGCCACCCTTTACCGGCGGTACCCGACTCGCTCCAGCCTCATCGCCGGCGCGTTCGAGGCCAAGATGGCCGCCTACGCCGACGCCGTCGGCAGCGCCCTCGCCGAGCCAGATCCCTGGGCAGGGTTCTGCGGCTACATCGAGCGGGTGTGCACAATGCAGGCCCAAGACCGGGGCTTCGCCAACGTGCTCACCATGACGTTTCCGACAGCCAGGCAGTTCGAAGCCGAACGCGACCGCGCGTACCACGGCTTCGGTGAACTGATCCGCCGCGCGCAGGCCGTCGGCCGGCTGCGAGCCGACTTTGTCGGCGAGGACCTCGCGATGCTGCTGATGGCCAGCGCGGGCGTGATCGCCGGCACAGCGGACGCCGCCCCGGACACCTGGCGGCGTTTCGCTGCCTACATGATCCAGGCATTCAGCGCCCGCAATACCGAACCGCTCCCGCCGCCGCCCACGCCCACCGCGATGTACCGGGCCCTGCTGCACCTGCGCCAGGCTGGCACCCGGGACCAGCGCTGCGGCGATTGACCAGCGCGCCGCCGGGCCCCTGCGTCACTTCTCAGGCGGGCGGCGGAAGGTTATAGTCGGTGCGTTGGCGCAGGTCAGGGGGAATCGGGCAAAACAGCAGCAGCCCGCACGGGCTGGGGGATGACAGTGACGCAGCAGATCGCCGCGGTTCCGGCGGGCGCCGAGAGCAGGCCGCCGGAGCGGACCGACTTCGAGATCGTGCCGGTGCGGGGGCTGGCCATCGTGGCCCTCGTCCTCGCCGGGCTGGTCACCGTCATCGCTACCAACTCAGCGTGGGGTATCGACTTCTTCCACGTCGTCGGCGGCGGCATGTGGACCGTACTGGATCTCTTCCTCGGCTTCATACTCGGCCCGATCCTCGGACGGCTGGCGATCCCGGCCAGGATCGAGGTCACCACCCGGCTGATGCCGAAGATGCTCCTGATCATGCCGACCGTGGTCATCTGCACCCTCGCGGCCGGCTGGCAGCTGGCCCTGCGGACCGGTGATATCTACACCTCCTACCCCCGCCACGGCTGGGTGGTGGCGTCGATGATCGTCGTCGCGGTGATGGCCGTGGTCGCGCTCGGCATCCTCGAACCGGCGAACCTGGCCGTACTGTTCGAACTGAAGAAGCCGAAGCCCGACGGCCAGGTGATAGCCAGGCTGATGCGCCGCTTCATCTACTCGGCAGGGGTCACTGGCGCGATGCAGGTGGCGACCCTGGTGATCATGACCAGGCTGGCGACGGCATGACCGGCGACGTCACCCGCGGGGCCCCGGTAGCGAGCACCGGCGACCGCAAGCTGCCGCCGGTCGCTGAGATCGCCGTCGTCTCGGTCGGACTGTTGCTGGTCGGTGGTGTCTACCTAGCGGCGCAGCTCCCCGGACACCCGGCGCTGGTCCTTCCGGTCACTACGGTGACCGTTGGTGCCCTGCTGACCGCGGCCGCCGTGGTGCTGCTCAGCCGGATCCGGCCGTTCGCGTGGCCGACGTTCTTCCTGGTCTTCCGCTGGGCCCTGGTCGCCTACGTGGTCATTGCCGGACTGCTCGGATACGTATTCATCCGCGACCACACGCCCGGTTCCGTGCTGGCCGTGCTGGCTGCCACGCTCGTGGTGTTCGCCGTTGACGTCCCCGTCATCCTCGCCTTCACCGTGGCACGGTTCCAGGACCCCGAGCATTCGCCTGGGCCAGGTCGCTGACGGGGTAGATGACGGAGAGTAATCTCGCAGCGAGCCGGGCGGCACCACGGCAGGCTGCCGGCCGCCCAGGAGTGAGACCATGCGCAACGGCCTGATCAACCACCCGGAGAAGGTGCTGTTCTCCGAGCGGGGCGAAACCAAGGGTGACCTTGCTGAGCACTATCTGCGGGTCGCGGAGCCGCTGATGCGGACGATGGGCGGCCGCCCCGTGCTGCTCCAGCGATTTCCCGAAGGCGCCGAAGGACCCTCGTTCTTCCAGAAACGGGTGCCCAAGAACATCCCGGAGTGGCTGCAGACCACCACGGTGTCGACTCCCAACGGCACCACATCGCAGGCGCTGGTCGCCGCCGACACCGACCACGTGCTGTGGGCGGTCAACCTGGGCTGCCTTGGTTTCCACGTCTGGCCCTATCAGGCCGCCGACGCCGACCACGCCGACGAACTGCGGATTGACCTCGACCCATCCCCCGGCGTGGACTTCACCCACATCCGGCAGGCGGCCCGCGAACTGCACCTGCTGCTCGCCGACCTCGGCGTCGCCGGCTACCCGAAGACGACCGGCAACCGCGGCCTGCACGTGTACATCCGGCTGCAGCCGCGCTGGGACTCCTATCAGGTGCGCGCCGCCGCGGTGGCCGCCGCCCGGGAGCTGGAACGCCGCAGGCCCGACCTCATCACAGCGGCGTGGTGGAAAGAGGAGCGCGGCGAGCGGGTATTCGTCGATTACAACCAGAACGCCCCGCACAAGACGGTGTTCGGGGCCTGGTCGGTCCGCGCGCGGGCTGGAGCACAGGTGTCGACCCCCATCTCCTGGGCGGAGCTCGACGACATCCATCCGGACCAGTTCACGATCGCCTCGCTGCCCGCCCGGCTCGAGACAGCAGGCGACCCGTGGCTTGGCATGAACGATGACCCTCAGTCGCTGGAGCCGTTGCTGGCGATGAGCGCTCGCGATCGGGAGCAGGGGCTGGCGGATGCGCCGTGGCCGCCGGTGTATCCGAAGCAGCCGGACGAGCCGCCCCGCGTCGCTCCAAGCCGCGCGAAAAAGGCCTGAGCTATGCCCGCGCCGTTCCCCGGCTGTCGAAGGTCATGGCGCGTTGCAGCGCCGCGTCCCGGAGGTCAGCGGCAATCTCGACCGGGCCGCCGAGCCCGGCGGCATTGATACCCGCCTGAGCTGCCTCCTCGACGACCCCGCCGACCAGGATGGCCAGCTCAGGGGTGCGGTGGAACACAAGCACGCCGTGGTTGGCCAGCAGCACGGCGGGAACGCCGGGGGTGATCGCAGCCCGGATGCTGGCTACCGCCTGGTCGGACCCGCGTGGCCCGTAGCTGGCCACTGGCACCCCGGATGCCAGGCCGAACATCGCCAGCGCCTCCACCCAGCACCCGATGGGGCGCCGCGCCACCGCGTAAGCGGTCGCGTATGGCGAGTGCGTATGCAGGACGCAGCCGACGTCGGGGTGGTCGGCGTACATGGCGGTGTGCATGGCGACCACGGCGCCTTGGATAGGCGGCAAGTCGCCTTCCAGCAGGGTTCCGTCCAGGCCGACCCGCGCGACAGCTGAGGCGGGATGGTTCCGCAGCGACGGGCCCGCCGTGAAGTACATCTCCGCCGCGCCGGGGACGCGAACGCTGACGTTGCCATGCCCGTTCGCCGAGATCGCCCCGCTGGCAACCACCCGCTGCGCGATATCGACAACCTGGTCAGCCAAGCTCCTGTCCATGACAGCTCTCCCCCCTGGCGCTGCGGCGGCGAAGTCATCTCTCTCCTGATCCCGCTGCCGCAGGCCGCGTCCATATTGATGGGTTCAAGGTAGCGCGGCGTCCCCCCGCTGCGCCGACGATGCCGCCTCGCCGAGTCCCTTGACGCCCAGCGGGTTCAGCTGGCCGGCCCGGACGCTCGGCCGGACCCCGCCGCGTCAGCGGCAGCGTGCGACAAGCGCGGTGAGGGTCTGGCCGAGCGGAGCGTCGACGATCACCTGAGCGTGCGCGTCACCGCGCGTCGGCCCGTGATTGACGATCACGACGGGTATCGCGAGCTTCGCCGCGTGCCGGACGAACCGGTAGCCGGACATCACGGTCAGGGACGACCCGAGGACAACCAGCGCGCTGGCATCCCCGACCAGCGCGTAACACTCCTCGACGCGGGCCTGCGGGACGTTCTCGCCGAAGAACACCACGTCCGGCTTGAGCAGGCCGCCGCAGCTGGCGCAGTCCACGACCCGGAACTGGTCCGCCTGATCGCAGGCGATCAGGACATCGCCGTCCGGATTGATCGCCGTGACCGTGGCGTCCCAGCCGGGGTTGGCGCTGCGCAATCGCTGGTCCAGCTCCTGGCGGGCGGTCCGCTCGCCGCAGTGCAGGCAGCAGATGCGGTCGATGCTGCCGTGCAGCTCAACGACCCGCCGCGCGCCCGCCGCCTGATGCAGGCCATCGACGTTCTGGGTGATGGTTCCGGCGAGCAGGCCGCGCCGCTCCAGCTCGGCGACGGCGTGGTGGCCGGCGTTCGGGACCGCCCGGCCGATGTGCCGCCACCCGAGGTGGCTGCGCGCCCAGTACCGCTGGCGGGCTGCCGCGCCGCCAGTGAATGTCTGGTATGTCATAGGCTCGGCACGCCGGGCGAGCCCGGTCGGCCCCCGGTAGTCCGGGATTCCGGACTCCGTCGACAACCCGGCTCCGCTGAGGATGACAACGTCGCCCGTCGTCAGGAGATCAGCCAGCACCCCGAACGGGTCACTGAGCGCATCACCCGGGCCGGCCGGGCGGCCTCTCAGCCCGTCGCGCGCGCCGTCCACCGTCTGAGTCACGTATCTATGCTGCCTGATGACTGGACCGCAGTGAGCCGCGGCATCAGGGACCGCTCGACGGCGGGCGACCAGGGCCGATGAAGGCCCGCGGTACGGCGCCGCCAGGCGTCCCGCCATCGGCGGCTGGCGGCCGCGCCTGATCAGCCCGGGAGATGACCGTGTCGCGGCGATCTCATAGGATTCACTGGTGGACGGCCAAGAGTCTCTCCCCGGCGCTTTCGATCCTTTGCAGCCCCATATCGCCCGGGTGTATGACCACCTTCTTGGCGGAAAGGACAATTTCGCCGCCGACCGCGCGCTGGGCGACCGGATCATCGAATCGCTTCCCGCCGTTCAGGTCGGCGTACGGGCGCAACGGGCATTGCTCCGCCGGGTGGTCCGTTACCTGGTCAAAGATGCAGGCATCCGGCAGCTCATTGACATCGGCGCCGGATTGCCCACGGCTGACAATGTCCATGAAATAGCAGAACGGCTCGACCCGCGGAGCCGGGTGGTCTACGTCGACAATGACCCGGTCGCTCTTGCCCACGCCAGGGCGCTGCTCGCCGACGATACCGGCACCATCGTGGTGGAGGGTGACCTCCGCCGTCCCGCCGGGATCCTTGAGCACCCGGACGTCCGCCAGCACCTGGACTGGGATCGTCCGATCGGCTTGCTGCTCTGCGGCATCCTGCATTACATCCTGGATGGGGAGCACCCCGCCGAACTGCTGGACACGCTGTACCGCGCGCTTCCACCGGGCAGCTATGTCTTCATCCACCACCTCCTCGACTCCGGGGATCCCACGATCGCCGACGTGCAGGCCGCGTTTCAGGCCGGGCTCGGGCGCGGCCAGTTCCGGACCTGGGACCAGATCCGGGCCTTCTTCACTGAACTCGACCTGGTCGAACCCGGCCTGGTGCTGGTACCGGACTGGCGCCCCGACGAAGGAACGGCAAGCGCGGCCGACTACCCGGTGCTGCGGATGGCGTGTGCCGGCGTCGCCCGCAAGCCCTGACCGCAGCCGCCGGCCGAACCGGGGTTAGCGGGCTAGCAAGCAGCCGTGATGGCCTGTGCGTACTTGCAGCAGACCCAGCCCCTGCTGCACCCCCGGAACGCACTTGTACCGGATCTCGAGCTGGATCCCCTCCGGAAACTCCGGTGGGTCCAGTCAAAACCCGGTACAAGTGACGGCGTCCAGAACAGGGAGCCTGCCTTGGATCAGGCAGCGAGCCTGCGATCAGGCAAGGGCGCTGCGATCAGGCAGTGGCGAGCACAGCCTCGATCTCGAGGTGAATCGTGACCTTGTCGGACACGACCACTCCGCCGTTCTGCAGTGCGGCGTTGAAGTTAACGCCGAAGTCACGCCGGTTGATCTCGGTGGTGGCGGTGAAGCCGGCCCGCGTGCCGCCGTAGGCATCCGGCCCGAAGCCGTTCAGCTCGAGGCGCAGCGGCACCTTCTTGGTGACGCCCTTGAGCGTGAGGTCGCCGTCGAGAGTGAAGTCGCCGCCGCCGCCGGCGCGTACGCCAGTGGACTTGTAGGTCATCGTCGGGTAGTTCTCCACCTCGAAGAAATCGGCCGACTTGATGTGCGCGTCGCGCTGCTCGTTGCCGGTGTCGATGGAGGCAAGGCCGATCTCCGCGGTGACCGACGACGCAGCCGGGTTGTCCCCGGTGACGATCTCGCCGGAGAAGGTCGTGAACTTGCCGCGAACCTTGCTGACCATCATGTGCCGGACGGCGAAGCCGACCTCCGAGTGCACCGGGTCGATGGTCCAGGTTCCCGCGACGTAGCCCGGGATGCTGGTCACTTCGGTGAGTTCCGTCATGGCTCGCTCCTGTAAGTCGTGATGGTTGAATACTCAAGTACTAGCACAGCGGCTAGATTGTTGTCAAACGCTCAACCACTTAAGCTATCCTGGTTAGGTGAACACACCGGAAACGCGCTGGCTAAGCGCGAACGAGCAGCGGGCCTGGCGAGCCTTCCTGACTGCCTGCAACACTCTGTTCGGCGCGGTCGATGCCCAGCTGCAGCACGACTCCGGGCTTCCGCACGGCTACTACGAGATCCTGGTGAGGCTCTCCGAGTCGCCCGGCCGGGCGCTGCGGATGAGCCAGCTGGCCGAGGCGTCAACTTCGAGCAAGAGCAGGCTCTCCCACGCCGTTGCGCGGCTGGAGGACCGCGGCTGGGTCCGGCGGGTGAGCTGCCCGACCGACCGTCGTGGCCAGATAGCCGAACTCACCGACGAAGGGTTCGCGGCGCTGGCCGCGGCTGCCGCCGGTCACGTCGAGCAGGTCCGCCGGTCACTGCTGGACCCGCTCAGCGCCGAGCAGGTCGAGCAGCTGCTCCAGATCAGCGCCTCGATCACGGCTGCTGGTCATGGTCAGGGGGCCGCGCGGTCCGGCGGATGCCCGCTCGGCACCATGGCAGCCGATCCGGACGAGCCCGAGGACTCTACGGAGTGCCTCCCCTGAGCAGCGCTGGCCAGTTCCAGCACGGCGCAGCCCATTCCATGATCCGCAAGGCCGTCTTCATGATCCGGTTAGATGCGGGGCGAATCCGGCACCGGAATCTACCGGATCACGCGGGCGGCCGCGATCTAGCAGCGATTCCGGGTGAAATGCACGTTTCGTGAGCATGCGCTCACGCTCAGGCGAGCAGCATGGAATCCGCCGCGGCCAGCGTGTTCCTTATGCCCCGTCGGCTTGCCCCCGTGACCGGGCAGTAATGAGGCCCCGCCGCCCGCACGGCGACGGTGGCGAAGTGCGGTGGCGCCGCGAGTTTCCCTTCTCGCTCGCACTCCAAGGGGTCAGTCGATCCAATGGAGGAGCGCGATGAACTCGCGGGTTCTGGCGGCCGACCTGGCCGGGCATATCGGCCAGCGGAGCGCGAGCACGGGTCGGAATTCCTGTTCGTGACCGGCTATCCGATGGTGAAGCGGCCGTTCTACACCCACCCTGACCTGGCCCGGCCCGGCTACTCCAACGGCTTCGACCTGCTAGTCCGCGGGCTCGAGCTGGTCACGGGGCGGGCAGCGGCTGCACCGGCACGCCGACTATCTGGCGGCGCTGGCGGCGCGCGGCGAGGACCCGCGGCCCTACGCCGGATACCTCCAGGTGTTCGAGCACGGGATGCCGCCGCACGGCGGTTTCGCGATCGGGCTGGAACGCTGGACGGCCCGGCTGACCGGCGCGGCCAATATCCGGCAGGTTACGATGTTTCCGCGTGATCTGCACCGGCTCAGCCCGTGAGCAGCGGGCGGCGGCAGCGATCTGCGGCGGCTCCGGCAGCCGATCTAGCAGGGGAAATCCGGCAGCCGAGCTGGCCGGGCAGCTGGCCGCAGAGCAGGCCGGGTCCGGCCGCAACGCGCCGGCGCAACAGGCCTGATACAGATTCGTGGCGACAATGAGTCCGGACATCCGATACCATTCCAGTCACATTAGGAGTACGCGCAAGTTCTGATGCAATTGCAGCGGGGCCGAAGACGACGCCTACTGCCAGCTGACAGGCTCGGGTACAACCAAGACCGCAGCCCGGACGTCAGCTAGCCAGCAGGCTGGAAGGGACGCAACGTGACTCTCGCTTATGACGGCATCGAAGCAACATCACTCGACGGCGCGACCTGGCGTAAGGCCACCTACAGCAACCCCAGCGGCAACTGCGTGGAGCTGGCCGAACTGCCAGACGGGAGGATCGCCATGCGTAACTCCAGGCACCCGGCTGGTCCTGCACTCGTCTACGAGCGGTCCGAGGTCGACGCGTTCCTGCGCGGAGCCAAGGCCGGCGAATTCGACGGCATGCTGGCCTGACTGCGGGGAAGGCGCACATGACGACAGCCCACTCTGCGGACAGCACCGGCGTCCGCAGTATGGCCGCGACACGGGGCAACGGCGGGCCGACCGTGCTGCGGATCATGCTGGGCGCCCAGCTCCGCAGGATGCGCGAGGCGCAGCGGATCACCCTAGACGACGCGGCCCGGGTGATCCGTGCCTCTGGCTCGAAGATGAGCCGGCTAGAGACCGGGCGGGTCGGCTTCAAGGACCGCGACATTGCCGACCTGCTGACGTTCTATGGCGTTACCGACATCCAGCAGCGCGATGCCCTGCGGGACCTGGCCCGTAACGCCAGCGCCCAGGGCTGGTGGCACGACTACTCCGACATCCTGCCGACCTGGTTCGAGGCGTACGTGGGCCTCGAAGAGGCGGCCGTCGGGATCCGTTCTTATGAGATCCAGTTCGTGCCCGGCCTGCTGCAGACCGAGGACTACGCCCGCGCCATCACGCTGCTTGGCCACCCGAGCGCACACCCCGGGGACATCGAGCGGCGGGTGGGCCTGCGGATGGCCCGTCAGTCACTGCTCAGCAGGCCAGCGGCGCCGTATCTGTGGGCCGTACTTGACGAGGCCGCGTTGCGCCGGCCGGCCGGGCGCCCTGGCGTCATGCGCGCGCAGCTCAAGCAACTGCTCGAAACCGCCGAGCGGTCGAACGTCACCATCCAGGTCATCCCGTTCCAGGCGGGTGGCCACGCGGCGGCGGGCGGGCCGTTCAGCATCCTGCGCTTCGCCGAGCCCGACCTGCCGGATGTCGTCTATCTCGAACAGCTCACCAGCGCCCTTTACCTGGACAAGCGGGAGACCGTCGACCACTACCTGGCGGTGATGGAGCGGCTGTGCATAGAGGCGGCGCCGGCGACCTCGAGCACCCGGATCATCCATGCGATCCTGCGGGATCTGTGACGCTTCCCGGCTAGGCCTGCGGCTTTCGGGCGACGCCCGCCCAGCCGGGCAGCGGCCTGGTGTCGGTGCCCGGGCCGGGCCGCCACTGAGTCGTGGACACCAGGCCAGGCTCGAGCAGCTCCAGCCCATCAAAGAACCGCAAGACTTCCTCGTAGCGGCGGAAGGTGATCTGGCCAGCCATCGACCGGTTCATCAGGGACGCGCCCTCAGCCATCTCCTCCGCGTGGATGTCGGCCGCCGGGTGCGAGATCACCAGGTAGCTCCCGGCCGGGACGGCCTCGACCAGGCTGGCCACGACACCGGCAGGGTCATCGGCATCGGGGATGCAATGCAGCAGGCCCACCAGCATGACCGCCATCGGCACCGAGAAATCCAGCGTGGCCGCCGCCTCGGCCGCGATCAGCCCGGTATTCCGCGCGTCCGCCTCGACGTAGGCGGTCGCGCCCTGCGGGTCGCTGGTCAGCAGCGCACGAGCATGCAGGAGCACGATCGGGTCGTTGTCGACATAGACGACCCGCGACGCCGGAGCGGCGCGCTGCGCGACCTCGTGGGTGTTATTCGCGGTGGGAATGCCGGTGCCGACATCGAGGAACTGGCGGATGCCCGCCTCCGCGGCCAGGAAGTGCACCGCCCGGCCGAGGAACGCGCGGTTGCTGCGGACTCCGGCGATCACTGCCGGATCGGCCGCCATGAACTGCTCGGCCAGCCTTCTGTCGGCGGCGAAGTTGTCCTTACCGCCCAGCCAGTAGTCATAGACCCGGGCAATATGCGGCACCCCGGTGTCGAACGCCGTCAGCTCGTCCGAGGTCATGGCTCCTGCCTGATCCACATCGCCTGACACTCAGCAGCCTTCCTTCACTCCTGCCGCACCGGGTCGGTGCCAGCGTCCCGCATAGGGCCCCGGCCCGCAAGCCGGGCGTCACCCCGTTCAGTAGGCAACGGTAATCCGCCCGCGGATCGCCTCGCCGCGTTCCAGCACGTCGGCGACCGCGATCGCGAAGTCAGGGATGCTGATCCGGCTCTCGCCTGCCGCGTCCGACAGCAGGTCATCGCCGCCGATCCGGAACGCGCCGGTCCGCTCCCCCGGTTCGATCACTGCCGCCGGGCAGACGAAGGTCCAGTCCAGATCCTCGACGTCGCGGTAGACATCCAGCGCGGCGGCGTGGGCGAGCGCGACCGGCTTCCACCCGGCCGGGAAATCGCGCGTATCGACCAGCCGGAGGCCGGGCGCCACCTGCAGGCTGCCGGCCCCGCCGACCACCACGAGCCGGCGCACGCCGCCCTTGCGCAGCCCGGCGATCAGGCCGCGGGCGGCGCCGACCAGGCTGTCCTCCTCGTACTCGGCCCCGCGGTGCGGGCCGACGGCGGACACTACCGCGTCCTGGCCGGCCGCCAGCCTGGCGACCGAGACCGGATCGGCCGCATCACCGGTGGCGACCTGGACGACCAGCCCTTCGATCGGCGTACCGCTGCGGGTGACCGCCGTGACCATGTATCCGCGCGCCAGCAGCTCCGCGGTGATCGCACTCCCGATAGGGCCGCCCGCGCCGAATACCGCAACCTTCATGCCTCAACCTCACCACGCCGCGGGCGGCCCCGGCGCGGCGGCCCAGCGAACACCGTCAGTGCGGCGCTCCCGGTAGGGTGCTTCCCATGACCGATCTGGACAATCTCGACGCGCTCTCCGCACCTGAGCTGCACGACCTGGCAGTGCACCGGGCGCTCCGGCATCTGGACGTCGCCTTCCTGTGGGAACTGCTGCGCGCCATCCCGGCAGGCGAGGCCGCTGCAGGTCACCCGGACGCCGCGGGCTGGGATGCGAGCAAGCTGTCCTCGCTCATCTCCGACGCGTTCGAGTCGGGCGAAGGCGACGTCGCCGAGTCGCTGCGCCCGCTCTATCTCGACTACCTGACGAAGCACCGCAGCGACCTGCGCGCCGGCTGAGGTTGGCTTCCAGGCCGCGGGCCCGGAAGCGGTGCCTGGCCCGGCAGAACCTCCAAGTCCCGCCTTAACGGGATTCGACCGCCGGTCCCGTCGTTCCCCGGCTACGGCCCCAGATGTGTCCGAAGAGCCTGATCCAGCTCGGTCATGACCGCCGCGGGAACCTGGCCCAGGCGGGCGCCGGCGCGCTCGGCTGAGACGGAGCGGACCTGTTCGGCTTGCGCCTTCGAATCGCGATCGAGGCCGGTTTCCGGCCGGCGCAGGAGCACCCGGAACGGGTAGCTGCGCTCGGTGTTCGAGGTGACGGGCACGAGGGTGACCACGCCGCGACCCCAACGTGTCAGCCTGGGATCACCAGGACCTTGCCGAGCGCGCCGCCCTCGACCGCTTCCTGCGCGGCGGCAATGTCGTCCAGTGAAAACCTGGTCGTCGGCAGCTCGGTGAGCGCCCCGTCGGCCAGCGCCACGGTAATCTCCCGCGCCGCTTGCTCGAGCGCCGCCCGCGGCACGCCGTAGAGCAGCACGAACCGGAGCGTGACGTTGGCGGTCATGCAGGCTCGGACCGGCAGCACGGGGTCCTGCGATTCGGCTGCGTACGTGACGATCTGCGCATGCGGCCCGGTCACGTCCAGGTCCAGCTGGAAATTGGCGCCGAGCGCCAGCTCGACGACCCGGTCGACGCCGCCGGCGCGGGCGAAACCGCGGATCTGGTCGGCGGCGCCTGGCTCCCGGTAGTTCACCACCAGGTCGGCGCCCGCGTCGGCGGCCAGCTTGCCCTTCGCCGCGCCACTGACGGTCGTCACCACCCGGGCGCCCGCATGCTTGGCGAGCTCGATCGCGAAGTGACCGACCGCGCCCGCGCCGCCCGCGACCAGGACTGTCTTGCCCTCGACCGGCCCGTCAGCGAACAGGCAGCGGTGGGCGGTCACCGCCGGGACGCCGAGGCTGGCGCCGAGCTCGGCGCAGCTGCCCTCCGGCAGCGGGACGGCCTGCTGCTCGGGCACGACGGTCCACTCGGCAGCGGTCCCCCAGCGCCGCCCGGCCGCGGCGAGCATGATCCACACCCGCTGGCCGTTTCGCGCGGGATCCCCGCCCGCGCCAACCGCGTCAATCACTCCGGCACCATCGTGGTGCGGGATCTGGAAGCCGTCGATCGGCCGTGGCGTGGCCCCGCTGCGGGATTTCCAGTCGGTCGGGTTCACGCCGGACGCCTCGACCTTGACCCGGACCTCTCCAGGCCCGGGCTCCGGCCGGTCTACTTCCGCCACCCGCAGCACCTCGCGGGCGGTTCCGTAGCGGTCATACAGCGCAGCTCTCATCGCCTCGTCACCTCCGGGCTCATCCAGCGCTCGTTCAGCCTGCTCGCATGGCGATCATCCCACTTGCGCGTATCCGGCCGGGCCGGCGGCCCGGCCGCCGGCGACCGCGGCCATGGGGGGAGGTGCCGCGGACGCGCCACCGCCGAGCGCTGCTGCGCATCAGGCGACTATAAGACTGCCGCAAAGCCCGGATCCGTTCATCGCCAGTTTCCCTATACCTCCAGGGGCGCTGGGACGACGCCGGACGCATCTGGCGAGTAGTAGCCGCCGCCGCCCAGAAAGCCGATGACGCCGATGGGATCGCTCACGCTGAGCTCCGCCTGGCTATCGCTACCTGCGACCAAGGACGGCACACCGGCGCAATGCCACTCGTGCGGCAGCGCGGCAGCATTTGAGCAACTCGCTGACCAGAGGGCGTTCGGCACGGCGCTCTATTGGCGAGCTGCCTGTGAATGGATTCTGGGATACTTCCAGGCTGAGTCCCCAGCGCTGCGCTTGCACGCGATCTCCCAGGCAAACCTGCCCGAACATCACGCGGATGCCGTCGCATCAGTCGAACGGGCCCTGGCCCTGGTCGAGGTAGTCGGCCAGCCCATCAATGAGCTGGAAATCCTGCATTCCGCCGCTCATGTCCGCAATCTCACGGGACGGCATCAGGCGGCCCTGGCCCGCTGCCAAAACGGTCTGCGGCTAGCCCGAAACCTCGAAGTGGCAGCCAGCGATGCCGACTGGCCTGCCATCCTCGGCGATACTTACCATGACCTTGGCCGCTACCGTGACGCAGCAGATTACCTGTCCAATGCACTGCCCATCTTCGAAGACCATTTCATGAATCGCGCGCATGCGCTATGCCTGCTGAAGCTGGGCTATTCCTACCAGCCGATGGCGGACCGCGAGGCGGCGATAATGCGCCTGAACGAGAGCCTGGCTATCTTCGAGGAGCTTCAGCTAAGCCACCACGCGCAGCGGGTCCGCGACACCATCGTCAGCTGCCGGAATCGCCTCTGAGCGAGCCCGCCCAGGGAACCGGTGCGGGGGGCGGAGATCACCAGTTCACGAGGGCGGGTCAGCCCAGGTCGCAGACATTGGCCCAGCCGGGCTGGGCGCCCTGCCAGCTGCCGCGCTATCACCCGGCGAGGTCTCCGTGCCGCGCGTGAGCGTCCTCAGTAACGTCGGAGAGCACGCATACCTTGTTCCAGCCGGTGGTCTTGGCCTGATCGAGGGCTGAGTCCGCAGCCCCCATGAGCTCGGCCAGTGCACGCGTCGATTCACTGATGACGGCCACTCCGATAGATACGGTCAGCCGGAAGACGAAACCAGCCTGGTTGCCGGACTCAATAGCAATCGGCTCGCCAGCTATGTGATCGCGCAGCCGCTCGCTGATCCGCCTGGCCTCGGCCCTATCTGTGCGCGGCAGGAGAATGGCGAACCCCTCATGACCAAAGCGGCCGATAATGTCATTGCCGCGCATCTGATCTCTGAGTATGCCCGCGACGTCACGCAGCAACTGATCTCCAACGTCGTGACCCGCTGCGTCGCTGACGCCCTTGAAGTCGTCGATGTCCACCACGGCGATAGCCAGCGGGGTGCGCGCCCGCCAGGCCCGCAGTAGCTCGACCTCCGCTTCAGATTGCCAGGTCCCCGCATTGAGCACACCCGTCTTCGCATCTATGCGGGCCTGTGCGATCAATTGAGCATTCATTAGATAGCGCCTATATAGTACAATAGACGGCAATGCGAGCATCATCAGCAATGGATTGATCGATACAATGAGTGAAAGCGATACTGCGAGGCTCAGCTCAATCAGATCAGATGCAATCGCTTCTTTGCCAAACATATCACGAATAGGCGCTCGCGGGTTTGCAGTCCTGATAGCTCCCAGAATCAGTCCATTATTGATGATCCAGGCCAAGGCACCACAGCCTGCCACCAATCCGGTCCAGATAATGGCATGTGACCCATGCTCCGGACCATGCCTGGCATAAGCAGGCGAGATGGCCCTGAAGATAAATGAGACGAGACCATAGGCCAAGCTGATTGTTGCGTTGCTGAAAACCCTGCGGTAGACGAACGCACGGCGCACCCGCAGCAGACGGTACACAGTCAGCGGCACAGGCGCTAGCAACGCATATGCGGGAGGCAGTGTTATCGCGATTGCGAGGTACCAGACAGTCTGAAGATCGCGGCCTACCGTGCCCTGAGCCTCTCTGACAGTGCGCGTCGACTCGATGGCGATGACACCGCAAGCCAGTAGCGCGGCGAAAACGGCGACGTCAAACAGCTGCCAGTGCGTGCGTACGCTGGTAGCGGACGCCACAATGAGGGCGAAGGTGGTGGTACCTGCGATATACAGACGTAGCGGTCGGGCGATCGACCACACCTGCCACTCGCGCATCATGCTGAGCGGGCGGCACGCGACCGTCATGGCCCCAGCGATACGCGACGCTGCCATGGGCAACTCCCGTCAGTGACGGAGTGGGTGTGATCGGTAAGTAACGGGCGGTAAGTGACTAATGCCGCATTGTCACAGCACCGTGAGTCGCCTGTCAAGACAAGCCGAAACCTGAATCATGCCCGGATCGTGGCGCCGACGCCCATAACGCAGGCGACCACCCGACCCCAGGATGGGGGCTCACCATGCGCAACGAATGGCACTGAATCCACAGCGGCCAGGCCCGCATGCCGACCACGACCTAGCACCTCGACAGGAGATTCCCATGCGCAACGAATGGCACTGAACCAGAGCGCTAGTTCATAGAGCGCTAGGTCATTCAGTCGCGGCGGTCACCCAAGAACTGGCTGCCGACCCCAGCTCACCGCCAAGGCAACGGCTATCACGGCTCCGAGGCCGCCGCTGACGGCGATCACAACGGCGGGAGTGACCACTCCGGCGACCGCTCCCGCCGCTACGAACCAGAGGCCCTGCGATACCTGCATGCCGCCGTTGGCCAGGCCGAACGCCTGGCCGCGGCGGTCCGGCGGCACCGCAGACACGAATGCAGCGTTGGCAGCGAGTTGATAGGCGGCACACGCTCCAGACGCCGCCAGGATGACGAGCGCAGCAAGCATGCCCGGCTGGATTAAACAGAGCAGTAGCACACCGCAGGCGGCAACAGCGAGGGGAGCCATGAGGCGCCGCCTCTTTGCCTGCGTGGTGACGCGACCGAAGATGACGGCGCCGACCGCGGTGCCGAAGGGCAGCGCCGCGAATACGAGTCCAGTGCGGACAGGCAACGGCAGCGAGGACTGAAGGTCCGCCGCGTAGGGGGCTGCCACGCCCATCGGCACTGCGTAGAAGGTGACCAGCCAGCCAAATAGCATGAGCGTCCGGAGCCGCTGATCGCCGAACACGAGCCCCGCGCCTCTGCCTGCCCTGCGGGGCCGCACTTTGGTACCGGGCGCCGTCCGCGGCGTTCCTGCCACCGCAGCAGCCGCGGGGCGGGCTCGCACCCAGAACCCGATCAGGAGCGCCGATGCGGCGAACGTGCCCGCATCGGCCAGCAGGGCCTGCCGCACGCCAAGGAACGCGACCACCAGTCCGCCCAGTGCGAAGCCCGTTAGCTGGCCAACCTGAAAAGTTGTCTGCGACACCGCAGTGCCCAATACGTACCGCTCCCCGGTCAGGATGTCCGGCACCAGCGCGGAGCGCGCGGATTTGAACGGCGAGTCCAGCAGCGTAACCACGAACAGCAGCGCAACCATGATCCATAGCGCCAGGCTGGGCGGCGCTGCGAGGCTCACCAGGGCCATCAGGCAGACCAGGAGCATCCGGGCCACATCACAGACCACCATGACCTCGCGCCGTGGCAGACGGTCGGCAAGCCCGGACAGCGCGAGGCCGCCTATTACCCAGGGCAGGAAGGTGACGGCATAGGTCACGGCCGTCCAGAACGCAGAGTGGGTGCGGTCGTAAACGAGGACCGTCATGGCCACCCTGGCGAGCTGATCACCAGCGACCGACAGCAACTGGGCCAGCCAGAGCGCACGGAACTCGGCCACCGCGAACACATCACGGAACGTGGCTTTCCCGGCGCTTCCGGGCGCGGTACTGACGGCGGTCCGGGCCGAACCGTCCACCGCGATCTCCTGCCTGCTAGCGGGTTAGCAAAACCAGGGCGTCACCACATGATTGCCCGATGTCCGGTCTGACTGCAACAGAAGGCTGGTAGCCCGTAGCGCGGTACTGATCGCGACTTTTCGGGGCACCGGGGCTGCTAACGTAGCCTGACCCGCGGCAAAGGGCGCGGGAAACTGCCTCCCAGCACATCCGGTGGGTAGCCTGGCACTCCGGCCGCCAGGACGGCCGGCTGGCGTCCCGCGGCTCTCAGGATTCTCACAGGCAACGCCTATGGCACTTGCCGCTCTGGGACAGCACAATCAGGTAGCGAGTTTGCAATGCCCTCGTCACAGTGGCGCGGGCGGCCGGGTCAGGCAGGAGTGTGGATGCGCCCAGGCAAGAGGCGGCTGTTGCTCGACTGGGCGCCCCGTCCGGCGCTGTGGCTTGTCGGGGTCCTGGCGGCCTGCGCTCTCAGCGGGTACTTGCTGAACCCGGCGGCCCAGGCAGCCCAGGCAGCCGGGGGGCATGCCAAGAAGGGCACCCCGTTCAACGGCACCCCCGCGGTCGGCGCGCTGTTCAGCGTGGTCAATGGCAAGCTCGTGGCACATTTCTGCACCGCGACCGTGGTGCACAGCAAGGCGCAGAACCTGCTGATTACCGCCGCGCACTGCGTCTACGGGAGCCAGCAGCCGCCACCGGACAGTATCGCCTTCGCCCCCGGCTACCACAGCGGCAAGTTCCCGCATGGCGTCTGGATCGTCTCCGCCGTCTATGTCAACGAGGCCTGGAGACAGCACAAGGATCCCAACAATGACGTCGCCTTCCTGATCGCGGGACGGCCAGGCACCCACATCGAGCGGCACACCGGCGCGGAGGTGCTGGGCATCGACGATCCACCGCAGGTCGTGACGGTGATCGGCTACCCGGACAGCACGGGGAGACCCGTCACCTGCGCTGCGCACGCCTGGGCGTTCCGCACTGACCCGCATCAGCTGGTGTTCGACTGTGGCGGCTATACCACCGGCACGAGCGGCGGCCCGTTCCTGGCGCGTGTTAGCGCCAGGACCCATGAGGGAACCGTCATCGGCGTCATCGGCGGCTGGGAGCTGGGCGGCGACCTGCCCAGCGTCTCCTACTCGCCGAGATTCTTCTCCAACATCAGCCGGCTGTACCAGCAGGCGACATCAGGCCAGCCGCCGCCTGGGCCGCCCAGCTCACCGGGTCAGACTGTGCTTAACGCGGGCCCGCCCTGACCCGGCTGGCCGGGCCCGGGGCGGGCCGGCGCAGACCTGATGGCCACGCTGCGGGGCCACCCCGGCGGGGCCGGCACAGCCAGGCGTGCCGGGTCCGCTGCACGCCGCGTCAGCCTGGTTCTGACGGCGGCGGGACGATCCGGTCCAGGTCCGCCAGCTCGGCGTCGGACGGGATCCAGCTCGCCGCCCCGGCGTTCGCCGTCACCTGCTGGGGCGAGGTGGCCCCGGCAATCACCGACGAACAGCCGGGAAGCGCGGCCAGGCCGCCGATGGCCACGTCGAGAACGGTCAGCCCGCGCTCGGCGGCCCAGGCGATGAGCGCTTCGACTGTATCCAGCTTGGCGTCGGTGATGTAGTCTCGCCGCCCGGCCAGCCTGCTGCCTTCCGGCGGCTCCTGTCCATGCCGGACCTTCCCGGTGAGCAGCCCGTACGCCAGCGGGAAGTACGGCAGTACGCCGAGGCCGAAGTGCAGCGCAGCGGGGACTACCTCCGCCTCGGCCCCGCGTTCCAGCAAGGACCAGTGGTTCTGCGCGGAGATGAACGCCTCGGCGCCAAGGTCACGGGCGACGGCAGCGGCTTCGGCGAGCTGCCAGCCGGAGAAGTTGGAATGCCCGATGTAGCGGACCTTGCCCTCGGCGACCAGCTCGCCCAGGGCCGCGATGGTCTCGGCGATCGGCGTCTGCGGGTCGGGGGTGTGCACCTGGTACAGATCGATATAGTCGGTCCGCAGCCGGCGCAGCGACTGCTCGACCGCGCGCCTGATGTAGGCGCGGCCGCCCTTGGCGCCCGCCGCCGGGCCATAACCGAGGTCAGCGGCATAGTGGCCGAACTTAGTTGCCAGCACCACCTGATCACGGCGGCCGGCCAGCACCTCCCCGAGAAGCTCCTCGGACCGTCCGCCGCCGCCGTAGGACTCGGCCGTGTCCAGCAGCGTGATCCCGGCCTCCATGGCGGCGTCCACAACCGCCCGGGTCGCGCCGACGTCCAGCCTGCGGCCGAAGTTGTTGCAGCCGAGACCGGCCACGGAGACGACCAGCCCGGATCTGCCCAGTGACCTGTAGCGCATCGCCCTGCCTTGTCGTGTCGCGTTGCTGACCCTGCCAGGCCCGATCGTAGCGATAGCCCAGCAGCCTCCTGGCGGCGCGCGTAGAGTCACCCGAGCAACCAGCACCACAATGGTCACTCGCTGATGGCCGCGCCAGACCAGCAGGCTGGGAGCGCAGACCGGCAGGGCGGCTTGCCGTGCCGCTCCCCGAATCGCGAGCCCTGAGGCCTGACAAAAGGGCTGGCATGAAATCGCACATGCGATATCATGAGGTAACCGGCGTTACGGGAACAACTTCGCTACGCAATTGCTACCGGGATTATTGCCCCGAATGGCGCGGCTAAGCTCGAGCCTAGGGTGGCAATGGCTTCCCGGTGTGTCCATATTGGCGATATGAGCGGATCCGTAACGGGAGGGAGCGCGAGAGATGGCGGACGGGGCAGGCGGGCCCACGGTCCTGCGCATACTCCTGGGCACCCAGCTGCGCCGGCTGCGCGAGGCCCGCGGGATCACCGCGCAGGAAGCAGCGAGGGCGATCAGGGGATCAGCGTCCAAGATCAGCAGGATCGAGCTAGGCAGGAACGCCGTCAGGGAGGTGGACATCGCCGACCTGCTCAGCCTGTACGGCATTACTGACACCGCAGAACGGGAGCAGCTGCTTTTGCTCGCCGGCCAGGCCAATCAGCCCGGCTGGTGGCACCGGTACCAGGACATCCTGCCGGGCTGGTTCCAGGCCTACATCGGCCTCGAGGAGTCGGCGGAGTCGATCCGTAGCTACGACGCGCAGTTCATTCCCGGGCTGCTGCAGACCGAGGAGTACGCGGCGGCGGTGATCGCGCTCGGCGAGTTCTCACTTGACGAGACCGAGCGCCTAGTCTACCTGCGCAAGGAACGGCAGCGCCGGTTCAGCTCCGGTGGCCTCCGGCTCTGGGCGATCATTGATGAGACAGCGCTGCGGCGCCCGGTCGGCAACCCGGCGCTCATGCGGGCCCAGCTCGCGCACCTGCTCGGCAGCGCTGACATGCCCGGCTTCACCTTGCAGATCGCGACTCTGGCCGCAGGTGCCCTCGCCGCCCCCGCAGGCTTCAGCATCCTGCGCTTCGCGGTTCCCGACCTGCCCGATGTGATCTACCTTGAGCAGCTGACCAGCGCCATGTACCTGGACAAGCCGTCCGACGTGGACCGCTACGTGACCGCGATGGACAAGCTCAGCGCGGCGAGCGCGGCACCAGACGACTCTCGGCAGATCATCCGCGCAGTGCTCAAGGATATGGAGGAGTCCGCATGAGCAGCATCCGCAACGGCATGGCCGCTACCGCCCTGACCGCGGTGCGGTGGGTCAAGAGCAGCCGCAGTGGGCCGACCGGGGGGAACTGCATGGAAATCGCTGTCCTGGCCGACGGCAGCATCGCGATGCGTAACTCCAGGCACCCTGACGGCCCGGCACTCGTCTTCACGCGAGCCGAGTGGGACGCGTTCCGCGGCGGTGTGGCCGACGGCGAGTTCGATCGTCTTGGCACGTGATCCGGCCGGTCCGATACACACCTGACGGCCGCCTAGCCCCGTAGAACCAGGCGGCCGCAGGGAACCGCTCCGGCCGTTCCCTGCGGCCGTGAGTTCTGTTCGGTCCCGATGCTAGCTCGCCGGCAGGTCGAACTCGCCGTCCTTGACGCCGGCGATGAATGCGACCCACTCGTCGCGATCGAAAACGTGCGCGGCCTTGCTGGCATCCTTGGAGTCGCGGAGCGCGACATTGCCGCCGGGCAAGTGCGCGACTTCCACGCAGCCGTCGGCACTGCAACGGCGGCTCTTGATCCAGCAAATGCCGGTGAGGTTGGGGCTCATCCGACTGTTCCTTTCTGTCGATCAGGTGATTTGGCTGGCCAAGCTGCTGATCAAATCTGTTGAATTGGCAGGTGATAGTGCTGCGGCCCGCAGGAGATCGAAGGACTCTGTGCACATGCGCACATCTTTGTCCCGCTCCAGGTAAGTCTGGCCGCCTACGGCCTCGGTGTAGACCACATCGGGGTCGAAGCGCTCGGGGAACTCGATAATGCAAAATGGCCCGTTCAATGATGGGTGCGGCCCGCTGCAGAAGCGCAGCACCTGAAGGGTCACGTTCGGCCACAGGCTTGCGTCGGCAAGATGGTCGAGCTGTCGGCGCATCAGCTCGGGCGGCCCCATGGTCCGGCGGATCACGGCCTCGTCGAGGATGAGCCACAGCTCAAGCGGATCGGCGCGAAGCAGCACCTCCTGGCGCTGCATCCGCAGCGCGACCAGCCGCTCGATCTCGTCATGGCTGAGCTTCCTGCGCACCGTGCCCATCACGGCACGGGCATAGTCCTCGGTCTGCAGCAGGCCGTGGACAACCAGGGATTCATACGCCCGCAACGATGACGCCTCGGCCTCCAGCCCGACGTAGATGCTGAAGCCGGTAGGCAGCACGTCCTCGTAGGCGGCCCACCAGCCTTTGCGGTGCCCTTCCCTGGCCATCTCGGTGAGGACCTGGCGCTGGCCAGGATCGCTGACGCCATAAAGGTCGAACATGGCCGAAAGGTAGGCCGTCCGGCACGGGGCCTTCCCTGTTTCGATACGGGAAAGCGTGGATGGAGCGATGCCGAGCTTGTCGGCGACCTCTTCCAGCTTGATGGACTGCGCTTCCCGCAATCGTCTTAATTCGGTACCAAGCCGACGCCGCCGAACGGTCGGGCCGATCGACATGGTCATTCTCGCCTCCCTCGGGAAGGCTGGCGCGGCGAAACAGTTCCGGGCATGGTCCCGCACCGCCGCGCATCTGCTGGGCTTGAGCCTCACCATACAGGAAAAACGGAGATCAGATGGGATCTCAATTGAGATTTCGTTTATGAAATTTGTTCCACGCACTTGCGTGGCATGCACTCCCGCTCCATTATGAGAGCTAACGCCGAGCCCGCGCCGTCCCTGCCCCGGCACGGGCAAGGCGGCAGCCGTCAGCCACGGCACTCGCTATTTTCCGGCACCAGCCGGGGAGGGAGCGGACCCGAGATGGCAGCAGTGGCCGCCAGAGCTAGCGACCCCACCGAGGACCTGGCCATGATGGAAGGCGCCGCGGTCCTGGGTAGCCTCATGATCCCCGGGCGCCCCGAGCACGTTGGCGAGGCCCGTGCCTTCGTCGCCAAGGTCATCGGCGAGCACCGCCCGGTCACCGACACCGCGGTCTTACTCACGTCGGAGATCGTCACCAACGCCGTGATGCACAGTAACTCGTGCTGCGCGGGCGGGACGGTCCGGCTCGTCCTGATCGAGATAGGGGACGGCTTCCGCGTCGAGGTGTCCGACGATGGCTCCGATCTCAGCTCGCCGGTGGTCAAGGGCGACCTGTACGCCTCGGACGGGCACGGCCTCTTCCTGGTGCAGAGCCTTGCCCACCAGTGGGGCTACGTGCGGGACGAGTACGGCACTACGGTCTGGTTCTGGCTGGACCCGGCGGCGGCCTGCCCGTCAGGCGTGCCTGGCCCCGGGCCGCTGACCGCCGGCTGAGCCCTGCCGCTTTTCCCGCAGCCGCATCGTGACGTGCACCGGGCTGCCCTCGAAGCCAAACTCCTCCCTGAGCCGGCGCTCGATGAACCTGCGGTAGCCGGCCAGCAGGAAACCCGTCGTGAACAGCACGAAGTGCGGCGGGCAGATGCCCGCCTGGGTGGCGAAGAGGATCTTCGGCTGCTTGCCGCCGCGCACCGGCGGCGGGGTGGCCGCAGTCAGCCCGGCCAGCCACGCGTTGAGCCGCCCGGTCTGTACCCGGGTCTCCCAGCCGGCCAGCGCCCGCTCGATCGCGGGGACCAGCCGGTCGGCGTGCCAGCCGGTGGCCGCGGAGATGTTGACCCGGGGCGCCCACCGGGCGGTGTGCAGCTGCCGGTCGATCTGCGCGTCGAGGGAGAGCCTGCGGTCCTCATCGACGAGATCCCACTTGTTGTAGGCGATCACCAGCGCCCGCCCGGCCTCGATCACCATCGACACGATGCGCAGGTCCTGCTCGGCCAGGGACTGGCTGGCATCCACCAGCACGACCGCGACCTCGGCACGTTCCAGCGCGCGCTCGGTACGCAGCGCGGCGAAGTAGTCGGCGCCCTGGGTTTCCCTGACCCGCCGCCTGATCCCCGCGGTGTCGACGAAGCGCCAGACGCTGCCGCCAAGCTCGATCAGCTCGTCAACCGGGTCACGGGTCGTGCCCGCGACCTCGTCCACCAGCGCGCGCTCCTGGCCGGCCAGCTTGTTCAGCAGGCTGGACTTGCCGACATTGGGGCGTCCGATGAGCGCTACCCGCCGCGGGCCGCCTTCGACGCCGAAGGGCTCGCGCGGCGCATCCGGCAGCGCATCGAGCACCACGTCTAGGAGGTCACCGCTGCCCCGTCCGTGCAGCGCGCTCACCGCCTGCGGCTCGCCGAGCCCCAGCGACCACAGCGATGCGATGGCGGGCTCGCCAGGCGCGTCGTCCACCTTGTTGGCGGCCAGCACCACCGGCTTGCGTGACCTGCGGAGCACCGCGGCGACCGCCGCGTCAGCGTCGGTCACCCCCACGACCGCGTCCACGACGAACAGCACGGCATCCGCGGCGGCCACCGCGACCCGGGCCTGTGCCGCCACCCGCGCGGCCAGGTCCTGCGAGCGCTCGGCGGCCGGCTCCCAGCCGCCGGTGTCGACCAGGGTGAACGACCGGCCGCGCCAGGTCGCGTCGTAGGCCACCCGGTCTCGCGTCACGCCCGGGGTGTCCTCCACGACAGCCTGGCGGCTGCCGAGGATCCTGTTCACCAGGGTTGACTTGCCGACGTTGGGCCGGCCGACGACGGCGACGACGGGAACCGGCGCCTCGCCAGGCTCGCCGCTGTCCGTCAGCCCGGCCTGGTCAGGAAGGATCAGGTCCGCCATGCGCCCGCTGTCCTTGCGTCGGCGAGGGCGGTGATCTCCGCGATGACGCCGGCGAGGCCCAGCCCGGTCGTGTCGATCTGGATCGCATCGGCTGCCCTCGCCATCTGCGGGGCATCGGTTGCGTCCCGCCGGGCCTGCTCCGCGAGCGTGACCGTGACGGTGGCAGCCGGGTCAGCGGCGAGATCGGCGCTGCGCCTGGTGGCCCGGACTGCCTCGCTCGCGGTCAGGAACACCTTGACCGGCGCGTCCGGCGCCACCACGGTGCCGATATCCCGGCCTTCGGCCACTATCCCGTCCCCGGCCGCGCCCGCCCGGGCGATGATCTGCTGCTGCATGCCGATCAGGTAGCTGCGGACCTGCGGGACCCTGGCGACCGCGCTGACTGCATTGGACACCTCCCGGGTGCGGATCGGCGCCGCGACATCGGTGCCGTCCACCCGGATCTGCGGGCTGACCGGGTCGGTGCCGACCTCGATCACCGGACGGCGGGCCTGGCTGGCGACCGCATCCGGGCTTGAGATGTCCACGTCGTGAGTCAGCAGCCACCAGGTGAGCGCGCGGTACATCGCGCCGGTGTCCAGGTAGCGCAGGCCAAGCGCGCACGCGGCGCCGCGCGCGGCGCTGGACTTGCCTGATCCGGCCGGTCCGTCGACGGCGATGACCAGGCCGGGGCGCTCCGCCGTCACCTGATCCTCCTGATCACCCGCCGCACCGGCGATCGCTTCCTGCCCGACGGCCGCCGAATTAGTCACGAAGGCGATGCTACCGGCGAACTGGCCAGCCGCGGGCCGTGAGCGCTGCAGCGAGCTGGTCCGCGGCCTGCGCCGCAACCGAGAGCTCGGCCACGCCCGCCGGGAGACCGGGCGAATGCTCGATCCCTACATCCTCGATGTTGATCCCCGCGTCGCCAGCCGCCTGGAAGAGCCTGGCGAGCTCCCCTGGCCGGTCCCCGATGACCACCTGGACGATCTGGTAGGCGGCCGCAGGGCCGCCGCGCTTGCCCGGGATCCGCGCGACTCCCGCGCGCCCGCCATCCAGCAGCTCGGTGAGGCGGGCCAGCGCCGTCCGGTCGCCTTTGGCGATCTCCTCCAGCACGCCGGCCGCCACCGTGAGGTCGGCTGCCTGCGCGGCGAGCAGTTCTCCGGTGTGGGCGGCGTTGGCCGCCAGGATCTGTGTCCACAGCTCGGTGTCTGCGGCCGCGATCCTGGTCACGTCGCGTAGTCCCGGCCCGGCGAGCGCGAGCGCGCCGTCCGGTGCGCGGCGGAGCATCGCGGCCAGCACCGCGGCTGCCACATGCGGCGCATGCGAGACGAGGGCCGCCCCGCGATCGTGCTCGGCGGCCGACATCCGGATCGGCTGGCTACCGCAGGCCTCGGCCAGGGCCGTCACTGCCGCGACGGCGTCCTCGCTCGTCTCCGGAGCGGGGCAGATCGCCCAGGGCCGGCCACGGAACAGATCGGCTCTGGCCGCCGCAGGACCGGACCGCTCGCGCCCGGAAATCGGATGTCCTGGCACGAATGCCGCGAGGTCGCAGCCCAGCTCCCTGGCGCTGGCCAGCGGCAGCTCCTTTACGCTGGCGACATCGGTGTACCAGCGGGCCAGGCCCGCCGCCTGAGCCTGCGCCAGCGCGGCACCGGTGGCGGCCGGCGGTACCGCGATCACGGCCAGCTCGGCCGGGCCGCCCGGCGGCCCGGCATCGGGAAGCAGCCGTCCTGCCCCGATGCCCTCGGCCAGCAGTGCCGCAGCGCGGTCACGGTCAGCCAGCCAGACATCCGTGCCCCGTTCCCGCAGGGCCAGAGCGATGGAGGTACCGATCAGGCCGGTGCCGATCACAGCCACGCTGCGCGGCCCTGAGCTGGTCACTGGGCGATGTCCAGTCACTGGGCGATGTCCAGGCGCAGGGCGGCCGCGCCCCGCAGGTACACGTGCTGCACCGCCGAGCGCGGCACGTCCGCCTCGACATGCATCATCAGCCTGACGACGCGCGGGAGGGCGCCCGGCACATCGATCTCGGCGCAGCACAGCAGCGGGACGTCCTGGAAGCCGAGCTTGCGGGCCGCGAGGGCGGGAAACTCGGCATCGAGGTCAGGGGTGGCGGAGAACACCACGCTGATGACGTCGGCCTGCGAGAGCTTGTTGCGGGTCATCACCTCGGTGACAAGCTCGGCCGCACCTGCCAGGATCGCGTCGCGCTCGTTCGCGTCGACCTGGATGGCGCCGCGAATCGCCCTGACCGCCACCGCCTGTCCCTCCTCATGACGTCGCCCGGGCTCCGCGCCCTGACCAGCTTCGTTACCGCGCGGGCCGGCCCGCAGGTAATACCAGGCTATAGACCCACGGCCGCATACAGCTCACCGATCTCGGCGGTGCTGAGCCGGCGGGTGGCGCCGGACCGGAGCGAGCCGAGCCTGACCGGTCCCACTTGCGTGCGGACCAGCCGGCGCACCGGATGCCCGGCTTCGGCAAGCATCCGCCGGACGATGTGCTTGCGCCCCTCGTGCAAAGTGATCTCCACCAGCGCCCTGGTACCGGTCCGCTCCACCACGCGGAACCTGTCCGCGGTGGCGACTCCGTCGGACAGCCCGATACCGGTCGCCAGCTGGCGGCCCAGATCCCTGCGCAGCGGGCCGGAAACGTCCGCGAGGTAGGTCTTCAGCACCCCGTAGCGGGGATGGGCCAGCCGGTGCGCGAGCTCACCGTCGTTGGTGAGCAGCATCAGGCCCTCAGTGTCGTAATCCAGCCTGCCAACGTGGAAAAGCCGTTCGGCACGGTCACCAAGCAGATCGGCGATGGTCGGCCGGCCCCGGTTGTCCGACATCGTGGTCAGCACGCCGGCCGGCTTGTTCAGCGCGACATAGACCAGGTCCGCGCGGGCTGGGATGCGCCTGCCATCCACCCTGATCAGCTGGTGCTGCGGATCAACCCTGGCCCCGAACCTGCGGACCGTCTCGCCGTCCACCTCGACACGGCCCTCGCCGATCAGCTCCTCGCAGTGCCTTCGGCTGCCCACCCCGGCCTCCGCCAGCACCTTCTGCAGCCGGACGCCGCCTTCGACATCGACCAGCGAGTCCTCGCCCTCGCTGATCAGTGCCCGGGCGGTGGCGCCGCCGCCAATGCGGGTCCGGCCGCCAGCCCGGGTACCGGACCGCGGGTCAGGCCTGCCGGTGGTGTCCCGGTCAGGG
>OCTA010000761.1_pt1 | contig 29556 bp, 18 predicted proteins | sample 1538991 | NCBI WGS metagenome assembly OCTA01 (sample SAMEA3539302, study PRJEB22396) | soil metagenome | biome: tundra; feature: field; material: soil | place: USA | collected 2010-05 | depth 0.15 m | reverse complement strand
CCTGCTCATGACCACAATCGCGCTCTCACCCTGACCACATCGATGCCGGGAGACCCCTTAATCGCGCCCGGTCGCCGACTGGACGCGCACAACCGGCCGCCTCGTTCAGAGGTGTCCAGCCCTCCCTGGACGCACTGTGTCCGCGGGACGCGCCGGATTAAAAACCTTTCGGGGTGCACTACGGTCGTTCCCCTCGGCGGTAACTACTGACCGCGACTCGACGCTTGTACTAGCTGGTGGACGTTTGCCCGACGCCCCTCCCGGACGACTTACAGCCGCCTCCATCGGCGTCCATAGCAGCCGCACTGAGTCACTAGGCGAGAGGGACCGGAATGCGGCGTATTGCAATTGTTTGCTTGCTGTGCCTATCGGCTACGGCAAGCGTGGCATGGGGATCGACACGCTCGTCGATCACACACTCACACGCGGGTCACAACTCGCGTGTCATCCACAAGCATGCGCGGCACAAGGGACGCGGACACAAGCACAAGCGGACCGTCCGCAAACCGTCGCGGACGCACTCCCCGGCCAGGAGAACTACCGCGGCCGCCACCGGTTCTGTGCTGTTCGGGGATCAGGCCGTCGAGCGGACGGTCTCCTTCGATACCGCCGGCCTGGCGGAGGCGTTCCCGTTCAGCAGCCAGAGCGCGGCCACCGTCACGTCGATCAGGATCTACGTCGACTCCCACAACTCGGCGAGGACGTTGTTCGCCGGCCTGTACGCCGACAACGGCGGACACCCAGGGTCCCTGCTCGCAGCGGGTTCTGTTTCCTACCCCAGCCGCGGCGCGTGGGACACGGTCACCCTCCGCTCCACCTCGGTGAGCGCCGGAAGCACCTACTGCGTGGCGGTGCTCGGGCGCTACGGCACCCTGTTCTTCCGCGACCGTACTGGCGGCCCGTGCAACAGTGAGACCTCCGCTCAGTTAGGCCTGAGCGCGCTCCCTTCCTCGTGGACCAGCGGGCAACAGTGGAACACCTGCCCGATCTCGGCATATGCGGTCGGCAAGGTCTCGAGCACCGATCCGCCGCCCACGACGACGACGACCACGAGCTCGGATTCGCCACCGCCTCCCGCGGGACCGACGGCGGCGTTCACCGATTCGCCGAGCAGCCCCGTGACCGGACAGTCAGCGCACTTCAACGCCTCAGGCTCGACCTGTTCGGCGACTCCATGCTCCTACGCATGGGCGGACGATCCGCCCGGCGGCGGCACGTGGCCATTTGGATCGAGCCAGAGCGTCAACTACGCGTTCAGTGACGCGGGCACGAAGTACACCGTGCTCACCGTGACCGACGCGAACGGGCGCAGTGCGACCGTCGAGCACGACGTGGTCGTGAGTGCGACCGCACCGACGGCGCCGTCGAACACGGCTCTGCCGCAGATCAGCGGCACCACCACGCAAGGCGACACGTTGACGAGCTCCAACGGGTCCTGGACCGGTAGCCCCACCGGCTACAGCTACAACTGGCAGGACTGCAACGGCTCAGGCGCCGGCTGCACCGGGATCAGCGGAGCCGCAGACGCGAACAGCTACACGCTCACCAGCGGCGACGTCGGCCACACCATCCGCGTCGTCGTCACCGCCTCAAACGGCGGCGGATCGGCCTCGGCCACCTCCGGCGCGAGCGCCGCGATCGCCGCCGCAAGCTCCGGCGGCGGCGGTGGCGGGACGCAGACCAACTGCATCGCCAATCCGAGCGCGTGCGGTTACCCGGACGCGACCAACTCGGGCGTGCCCGCGGGCACGCAGTTGACGAGCTCTGGTTCGATCACCGCCGGCACGCCTGGCGAGACGATCTCTGACCTGAGCGTGAACGGCACGATCACCGTCACGGCCAACAACGTGACGATCAAGGACACGAAGATCACGACCGGGAACGGCCAGCTCAACGGCGTGTCCGCGATCGTGATTCAGAGCGGCGTCAGCGGCACAGTCGTCGAGGACACGACGATGCAGGGTTCGAACTGCCAGGGCGGATCGCTGTTCGCCGGCGTCATGAATGAGTCGGGCGATCAGCTGACGATGGAGCGTGACTACGGCACATGCCTGGACGACATCCTCCACGGCAGCGGGACGCTCGCGGACTCCTACTGGATCGACAACGCCAACATCCCCAGCGACCACTACGAGCCGGTGGCCTACGACGGTGGCGCCGGGTCGATCACGATCAACCACAACACGCTGCTGAACCCGCACGACCAGACGGCAGCGGTGTTCGTGACCTGCTGGGGCGGTCCGGTTACCAGCGAGACGATCACGAACAACCTGATGGCCGGCGGTGACTACGTGGTCTATGGCCCGACCGGCAACGGGGGTTGTAGCTTCGCTACTGGCCCGCAGACGGTCACGGGCAACCGCTTCTCGACCATCTACTACTCGAGCGGCGGACAGTACGGGCTCGGTGTCTACTTCGAGTCCAACCAGACAACCTGGAGCGGCAACATCTGGGACAACAACGGAGCATCCGCGGGCATGTAGGAGCGCCCGCCACGCCGTAAACCTGCGCCCCGCGGGCGAGTACCCGCGGGGCGCAAACCTGTTAAGCGGGTTGCTCGCGCGGGCGCCGGCGCAGCACCATGCGCACCTGGTTGCTGAACAGCTCGTCGTCCGACCACCCTGCGAGCTCGCGCGCGAGAGCACGATCGAGGAACTCGCGTCCCAGCTCGGCCTGGGCGACGTGTTCCTCGAGAATCGAGAACTCGGCGGCGAACAGCTCGCGGTATTGATCGCGGGTGAGCTCGTTCAGGAACGTGTTCGGTACGTAGCGGCGCGAGCGGAGGTGATCCCAGGGCTCGGTGCTCCGCTGAAGCCCGGGCGTGGTGAACGAATGCCGGCTCCAATCCAGTGCATGACCGCCCGTAATCCCGGTGAAGATGTTGGGCCTGATCAGCGCAATCCCTCCCGGCCGCAGCCAGCGCGCGATGTTCGAGACCAGGACCGTGAGCGACGGCAGGGCGATGTGCTCGAAAACGTCCTCGGAGATGATCAGGTCGTATCCTTCCGCGGGCTTGAACGCCGCGGCGTCCATCACGTGAAAGCGCTCCCGCCGGACGGCCAGCGAGCGTCCTCGGGCCTGCAGCGCGGCTCTGAAGTCCCTGCGCTCGCGCGCGTCGAACACCACGTGCCTGACCGTCGACTTCAGCACCCGCTCGAAGCCGTTGACCCGAAACGCCGCGGCGAACTCGCGCAGCTTGCCATCGAGAATCGGCGCTTCGGCGTCGACTCCTTCCGCATCGACGCCCATGCTGTGCAGCGCCATCAGACGGAACGGACGGGCGCCATAGCCGATCTCGAGCACGCGGGCCCGCTCGAGGCTGACCGCGCCGTGGCGGCGCAGCAGCTGATCGTAGGCGGCGATGTCGTCAAACACCCACGAGAAGTCGTCGTGGCCCCGGGTGGCCGCCCAATGACTGCGGAACAACTCGACGCTCGTGCGCAGCTTGCGCACCAGCGGAAGCCGTGCGGTCGATGGAGCGCGCGGGGCCGTGACGCCGGTACTCACGACATCTCCGCCGTGGCGTAGGAGCGCGCGCGACGTGCTCGACCGGGACGACGCGGTGAGCGCGCTCTCGGCGCGTCCTCGTCGTCGTCCTCTCCCTTGCTCGACGCGACCGTGGCCAGCGCCGCGACTACAAAGAACATGTACGGCGCCTGCGGGAAGGACATCGCGTCGAGCAGGGCGCTGACCACCAGGTAGGCGACGCACCCCGCCGAGGTGGCAAGCGCGAGCGAGCACATCGCGGGATCACGCCCACGGATCGCACGGCGCGCGACGAGAATTGGGGCGATGATCATCCCGACGTATGCGAGCAGGCCGACGATCCCGACCTGCCAGATCTCATCGACGTATTCGTCGTCGTTGATCCGGAAGATCGTCGGCTGGTCGGGGTTGAGCGTGCCGAATCCGCGGCCGATGACGGGATGGGCAAGGATGTCCGGCACCACGCTCGAGAAATCCCCCAGGCGATGCAAGGTCGAGTTGCTGTTGACGGCCTGCTTCTTGTCGAAGATCGACCCGAGCGCGCCAGGCGAGGCGAAATGCACGATCCCGACGAGCACGATCAGGCCGATCGGGACGATCTTCATCATCTGACGCGGCCGGTAGAAGGTCACGTACGCGACGATCGCGAACGGAACGACGACCGCGGTCTTCTTGTCTGTCGCGATCGCTCCGGCGAGCATTAGCAGGAACGCCGCGGCGTACATCAGCCGCGGTTTGCGTTCCTTCGCATCGAGCATCCGCACAAGCGCGAACGGCATCACCATCGTCATCAGCGCGGTGACCGCAAGGCCGTGGATGGTCGGTCCGACGACGACCGCGCGGCCGTCGGTGCCGAACGCCGGATGGATGTTCGTGGGCGCCGGCGCGACCGTCGCGATCGGCTTGAGGATCATCTCGCTGAAGTTGTAGAAGACGTTGTAGCCGGTGCGGCGCTCGATCAGGACGCCGAGCGCCGTCAGGCACCCAAGGCCGATCAGGTAACTGGCCAAGCCGGGTAGGTCCGCGCGGCGGACCGCGGTCAAGGTGAACCAACCGACAACCAGGAACGCGGCGAGCGTCGCCAGGTGCTTCTCGGCCAGCGTCAGTTCGCTGAGGTTGATGATCCGCGGTCCGTCGAGGACCACGCTGGCGATCGTGGCCGCAGTGAACAGCGCGGCGAAGGTGATGAACAGCTTCGAGCGCCGCGGATTGAAAAACGTGCGCTGGTCACCTCCGAGCCAGAACCACGCAGCGACGATCGCGAGGATCGCGAACCGGTCGATGTGGGAGTCGACCGGCAGATGGATCTTCAGATGCGTGGAGTCGATCGGAACCAGGAACAGCAGCGCGAGGAAGCCGGCGAGCATCCACGGCAGCCGTCGCCGCGTGTGCGGGAACGCGTCTTGCCTACGTGCTTCCGCGGGCAGCGGAACGAAGCGCGCCGGCAGCATCCTCTCGCCGGCGCCGCTTGCGATTGCCGACATCGTCAGTCGGAATCGTCTGCGGTTTCTGCGCGGGCGACGACCGACGCCAGCCGGGCGTGACCCAGCTCCTCAGCGAAGCCGTTGTGCTCCGCGGCGAAATCTTCATCGAGCGGCTCGGCCGACGTCGCGCCGTTGGCCGATCGCTTGACGGCCCTTGACTCGCGCTTCTTGGTCCTGAGACGCTCGCGCGAGCGAGGTGTGCCTGCGGGAGGTGTGCCTGCGGGAGGTGTGCCTGCGGGAGGTGTGCCTGCGGGCGCGTACGTCGCGCTTATCCGCCAGGTCGCAAGCAAGCGCTCGCCGACCAGGATCATCGCGCACCAGAGCACGAACACGCCGAGGAAAGCCATCAGTCCTAGCGTCTTGCTCGCGCTCGGCGCATCGACACCGCCGGTCGCCTGTCCGAGCGGGCGGAGCACGACCCGGTTGCTCGCTGAGACCTTTTCGGCCTGCTGGAGCTGAGTGAGGTACTCGGTCAGCCCGGTGACGGCGGCGTTCGCCAGCCTGATCGCCTCGGCGGTCGTCGGAGCCTGAGCGTAGATCCCGATCTCAGGGAGGTTGGGGTCCGAGTTGAACTGCAGCCGGAACGGAGCCGCTTCGCCCGAGATCTGGATGTTGCGCTGCAGGTCGGTCGGCTCCTGCACGGTGCGCGGCAGGTTCTGCGAGACCGGCCCCTCCGCGTACAGCTGCCCGCCCGTGAGTCCGGCGGCCGGGCCGATCAGGTTGAGCACGGCTTGGCTCGGAGCGAAGTTCGCGAGCGTCGTCGCCAGGCTCTGCAAGGGTGTCCCGGCTCCCTGGGAAGCGAGGTCGGCCAGCGCTGAGGACGGCGCGTCGACGAGCACCTGGGTGCTGGCGGTGGAGTGCTGAACTCCGGTCTTCGCGACGAGCGAGGTGCCGTTGAGGTTGTAGACGGACAGGATCCCGGCCGCGCCTGCGACGAGCACGCCGATGGCGATGGCGAGCTTGTGCCGCAGAAGCTTTCTGATTGCGAGAGCGAACTCCATGCCCATCTAACGAAACCTGCCGGGGGCAACTTGTGCGCTAATCCGATCTTTACGAAGTTGTTCCTCCGACGACCGCCATGAGCGAGAAATCCCCCCGCGTGCGCGTTGCTTTCGGTGATGCATGAGACTCCCGGACAGCCCGACCTGAGTGTCATCGTGGTGACCCACAACCGCACCGAGCTCGCGCTGAGGACGCTTCGCCGAGCGCATGCTGCGGTCGGTTCGATCGGCGTCGAGTGGTACGTCGTCGACAGCGGATCGCACGAGCCGACCGCTGAGGCGATCGAACGCGAGTGGCCCGACGTGCACGTCATCCGCGGCGAGAACGCCGGCTTCGCGGCGGCCAACAATCGCGCGCTGCGCGAGGCCCGCGGGCGCTACGTGTTGCTCCTCAATCCCGACGTGGAGGTCCTCAGCGGCACGTTCGCCGCGCTCGTCTCGGCGCTGGACAAGCGCCCCGAAGTGGGGATGGCGAGCGTCATGCAGCGCGCGCCCGACGGCTCGCTGGACTACTCGATCCGCCGCGATCCGAGCCCGTGGCGAACGCTCGGAGAGGCCCTCGCACCCGGTCGGCTGACCGAATTGTGCGGCTGGGGAGAGATCTACTCCGACGCCCACGGGTACCGAGCGGAGCGCTCCGCCGACTGGCTGTGCGGTGCGTTCCTGATCGCGCGCGCGGAGGCGGTGCGCGATGTCGGCCCGCTCGACGAGCGGTTCTTCTTGTACTCCGAGGAGACGGATTGGTGCTATCGCTGCCGGCGCGCGGGATGGGATGTCCGCCACCTGCCGGTGATGGACATCGTCCACCACAAGAGCGATCACTACGGCGCCGAGCTGCTCGCCCAGCTCAGCTACTCGCGGCTCCTGTTTGCGCGCAAGCACCTCGGCGCGCGCAAGGCCACGCTGATGCGCGCGGCGGTGGCGGTGCGCCACATGACTCGCGCCCTCGCGTTCGGCGCCCTGCGCCCCGTGCGCCCTGCCCTGGCCGCCCGAGCCAGCGCCGAAACACGCGCTCTTTCGGTCGTTCTGGACCGCGCGGCCGCACCGTTTCCGAGGCAGGCGCCGCGATGAGCCAGCGCTTGCTCGTCATCTCCCCGGTCCGAAACGAGGCCAATCACATCGCTCGCGTGGCGCGGGCGCTCGCAGCGCAGACGCGGCCACCCGACGCGTGGCTCGTGATCGACGACAACTCCACCGACGCGACCCCCGAGATCCTCGCGGAGCTCGCCGGCCAGCTTCCGTTCATGCATGTGCAGAGCTCGAGCGGCGCCGCGCGCCAGGTTCCCGATCGACTGGCCGTCGCGGCCGAAGCGTGCGCGTTCAACGCTGCCCTGTCGAGCATGCCGTGGCAGACGTATACGCACATCTCCAAGCTCGACGGCGACATCGAGCTGCCGCCGCGGTATTTCGAGCTGCTGCTGAGCGAATTCGCCGGCGACCCCAGCCTCGGACTGGCGGGCGGTGTGTTGCTCGAGCCGTCGCCCGCGGGATGGACGCTTGACCCGTTCCCGTACGACTACCACGTCCGCGGCGCGCTGAAGTGCTACTCGCGTCCATGCTTCGAGGCGATCGGCGGGATCGAGGAGCGACTCGGTTGGGACACGATCGACGAGGTCTACGCGCGCATGCGTGGATTCAAGACCCGGTCGCTGCCCGAGCTGGTCGGCTGGCATCACCGTCCGCTTGCCTCGGCTGACGGCGTGCTGCGCGGCAAGGTCCGGTACGGCAAGAGCTTCTACATGCTGCATTTCCCACTCCCGTGGGTGGCGCTGCGCGCGATCAAGACGGGCTTCGAACGCCCACGAGGTGTCTCCGGTCTCGCGTTCTTCGGCGGCTATCTACAAGCCGTCGCGACCGGCGCGCCGCGGGTTGAGGACCCCGCCTATCGCCGCTGGGTTCGCCGCGAGCTGGCCGGCCGCATGCGCGCAGCACTTGGGCGCCGCGTCAGATCCCTTTGAGCTTCCAGCGCAGCTTCAGGGCGTGGGTCTTGGCGCGGTGGGCGGAGCCGGTCGCGACGAACGGCAGGAACCAGCGCGAGCGGCCCTCGCCGATCGCCCGGCGCAAGCGCAGGCCGCGCCACTCGGCGAGCCGTCTGGAGCGCGGATAGACGTCCAGGGCGAACGCCGTCAACTCCTCGACGGGCAGCGCATCGGGTCCGCTCGCCCGGCCGCGGTCGATCGCGCGGCTGGCCTGCCACAGCGCCTGGCGAGCAAGCGAACGGCAGGCCATCTCGTGGAGCCGCTGAGCATCGCGGAGCTGGGCACCGCCGCCGGCGAAGAACGAATCGAAGGCCAGCCGGCGCTCGCTGAGATCGACGATCGGCGTGTCGGCGCTGCGGAGCATTCCATCAGGCTGGATCCGGTAGATCGCCTGCCCGACGCCCCTGATGTACGCGACATCGGCAACCGCTGCGACCCGCAGCCACAGCTGCAGATCGCTCGTGTGGTAGCAGGCGGGGTCATAGCCGCCGACCGCTCGCTGGACGGTCGTCCTCGTCACGACCTCTGGCGAGGAGATGCAGTTGTAGCCGGAGCGGCAGCGTGCCCGGACCCAGTCGTACCCGGACCAGACGTCGGTTCCGCGCCACCGCCCGTACGTGGTGGGCAGCGGCCGGCCCTCGTAGGCGTACAGGCTTCGTCCGTACACCATGCCGACCTCCGGATGCGCGCCCATCACCGCGACGGCGCGGCGCAGGCAATCCGGAACAAGCAGGTCGTCGGCGGACAGCACCACCGTGTAGTCGCTGTCCTCGGCCCACTCGAGTCCCTCGTTCAACGTCGGGATCATCCCGACGTTCACGCCGTGGCGCCCCGACTGGACGCGCTCGTCGCGGGCGCACAGGCGCGCGGCAACCTCGGGAGTGTCATCCGGCGAGCAGTCGTCGATCACGAGCACCCGCACGTCGACACCCTCCTGGCCCAGGACGCTGCCAACGCACCCCTCCAAGAGCCCGGCGTACCGGTAGCAGGGCACGATGACCTTGACGCGTGGAAGCGCAGACCGCACGGTGTGTTAACGGAATCCGGGCCGCACGTCTTGCGGGACGGTGGCCTGAACGCCAGATGGCCGACTGCGAGAAATCCCGCACGGCGCTCGTTTGTAGGACGACGCCATGACCCTGCGCAGCACGACGATCGACCCTCTTGCCGACGAGCGATGGCAGACCTTCGTCGCGACGAGTCCCAACGCCACGATCTTCCATCACGTCGAATGGCTGCGCCTGCTGCACGCGCAGTATGGCTACCGGATGCTGGCTCACTGCGTGGTCGACTCGGACGAGCGGATCGTCGCGGGCCTGCCGCTGGCGCATGTGCGCAGCCGGCTGACGGGCAACCGCCTCGTCGCCCTGCCGTTCTCGGACCTCTGCCCGTTCGCGTTCGACGCCACCGCCAGCGATCATGCACGCCAGCTGCTCCTGGCCTCGCTGCGCGAGGAGCACGAGCGGCTCGGCATCGACATCGAGGTGCGCGCCGCTGCGCCGGGCCTGCCTGTCAGCGGCAAGGGCTTCTATCACCATGAGATTCCGCTCGGGCAGGACCTCGACGCGGTCAGGTCCAGGTTCGTCAGCAACGTTCGGCGCGGGATCACGCGAGCCACACGCGAAGGCATCGAGGTTCGCCGCGGGACCGGCGTCGAGGAGCTGGATGCCTTCTACCGCCTGCATCTCCGGACGCGGCAGCGCCAGGGCGTGCCGACACAGCCACGGCGGTTCATCCGGCGCTTCGCTCGCCTGTTCGACGCCGGGCTCGGATTCGTCCTGCTCGCTGTCTCAGACGATCAACCGGTGGCCGCGGCGCTGTACCTCAATTGGGGGGACACCCTGACTTACAAGTACGGAGCCTCCGCGCCCGAACATCTGAACAAGCGCCCGAACCACGCGATCTTCATGGAGTCGATTCGCTGGGGATGCGAGCACGGGGCCACGGCGCTGGACCTCGGTCGAACCGATCTGGACAACGAGGGGCTGCGGTCGTTCAAGCGAGGCTGGGGCGGCGACGAGCGCGAGCTCGTCTACACCGCGCTGTCGCGGCGGCCAAAGACGGCCGACAGCGGCGTCCCCAGCCTCGCCCGAACGCTGATCACACGGACTCCCGCGATGACAGGACGCCTCGCCGGCCTGGCACTATACCGACACTTCGGGTGAGGACCGATCCGACCGTGAGCATTCAATCGCTGCCGGCGGGTGACCGCGCTTACGACGTTCTCGCTCCCTGGAACGAGTTCGATCCCCGGCATTACCAGTGCGAGCACTACCTGGGTGAGCCCGGCCGCAACCCAGCCTTAACCCTCTACTACAGGGTGAAGCCACTGATCCCCCGCGGGATGCAGCTGACGCTCCGCCGCGCGTACGCGAGGCGTCAGGCACAGCGAGCGTTTCCGGCATGGCCGATCGAGCCGATCCTCGTCGACCAGCTCCACGAGGGCGTGCGTGCGGCGCTGATCGAGGCCCGAGCGGACCGGCTGCCGTTCGTCGGCCTGTGGCCACGTCCATGGCGCGCGGCATGTGTACTCACGCACGACGTCGAGGGCGCTGCCGGGATCGACAACATCGAGCGCGTGCTCGAGGTCGAGCAGCGCCACGGCCTGCGCTCGGCGTGGAACTTCGTCGCCGAGGACTACCGGATCCCGCCGGGGACGTTCGAGAAACTGCGCGACGCTGGATGCGAGATCGGGCTGCACGGGATCAATCACGACGGCAAGCTGTTCCAGACGCGCAGCCGATTCCTGGACGACTTGCCGAAGATCCACGCGTATCTCGAGAGCTGGGGGGCGGTCGGGTTCCGGTCTCCCGCCACCCACCGGCGAGCCGATTGGATGCACGAGCTGGGCTGCCTGTACGACAGCTCTTACCCGGACACGGATCCATTCGAGCCGCAGCCGGGCGGTTGCTGCTCGATCCTGCCATTCCTGTTCGGCGACGTGGTCGAGCTTCCGATGACGCTCGTGCAGGACCACACCCTCTGGGAGGTGCTCCGGCAGCACTCGATCGAGCTCTGGGTGCGCAAGAGCGACTGGATCATCGCCAACCACGGCCTCGTCAACCTGAACACGCACCCGGACTATCTGAATTCATCTGAGCGCCTGCGCCAGTACGAGGACTTCCTGATCTACCTGGCCGGCCAGCGCGACTGCTGGCACGCGCTGCCGCGCGAGGTCGCCGGCTGGTGGAGGGCCCGGACGCCGATGCCCCCGGCGGACGTGCAAGCCGGTGAGGGCCTCGGGCACGGAGCGTCCGTGTGGTGGGCGTCAGACACAGGATTTGAGCTCTGATGCGCGCCCGAGTACTGGTCGTCAACGAGAACGAGTCGATCCCTTCGGACCGGCGCGTGTGGGCGATCTCGCAGACGCTCGTGCAGACGGGATGCGAGGTCGTGGTCGTGTGTCCGCAGGGCGACGAAGGCGAGCGCGCGGGCGGCGAGCGGGCCCGCTTCGAACTGCGCGACGGCGTGCAGATCCATCGCTTCCCGCTGCGGTTCGCCTCCGGAGGACTGCCCGGATACGCACGCGAGTACGGCGCCGCGCTGTGGCAGGCTTGGCGCGCCGTCCGGCGGGTGTCCCGCGATGGCTCGTTCGACGTCGTCCACGTCTGCAGCCCGCCCGATTTCATGTTCCTCGCCGCAGCGCCCGCGCTGCGTCGCGGCGCGCGACTGGTGTTCGACCACCATGACCTCACTCCCGAGCTGTTCCTGACGCGGTTCGGCGACGGGCATCCGCTGGCCCACCGGGCCACGCTGTCGGTCGAGCGAATCGCGTTGCGCGCCGCGGACACCGTGCTGGCGACGAACGAGTCCTACCGGCGGATCGCGCTGGGCCGCGCGGGCAAGTCCCCCGACAGCGTGTTCGTCGTCCGCAACGGCCCGGACACGCGCCGCTTCAAGCCCGTCGCACCCGACGCCTCGCTGAAGCGCGGCAAGCCGCTGCTGCTCGCCTACCTCGGGGTGATGGCGCCCCAGGATGGAGTCGACTACGCGCTCCGCGCGCTGGCCGAGCTCGCCTCGCGCAGGACCGACTGGCACGCCGTGTTTGCCGGCGAGGGTGAGGCCAGGCCGGAGCTGGAGCGCCTCGCGCTACAGCTCGGCATCGCGGACCTCGTCGAGTTCACCGGCTGGCTGGACGACGGGGCGATCACGCGGCTGCTCTCGAGCGCCGACGTATGCCTGTCACCGGAGCCCAAGAGCCCTCTGAACGACGTCTCAACGATGGTCAAGCTCGCCGAGTACCTCTCGATGTCGCGCCCGATCGTCGCGTTCGACCTGGCTGAGTCGCGGCTGTCCGCGGGCGAAGCAGCGCTGTACGCGACGCCGAATCAGGCAGCCTCGTTCGCGGCGCGAATCGATGAGCTGCTCGAAGATCCCGAGCGGCGCAGCCGCATGGGATCGCTCGGGCGCGAGCGCGTGGAGCAGGTCTTGTCGTGGCAGCGGTCCGAAGAGCAGCTGCTCGCGGCCTATGAACGCACCCTCGGTCTCGGAAGGAGACCGAGGCTGCAGACGTTGCTTAGGGAGGACCGTGGGCGGCTCGAGCCTCAGTGCAGCTAGCCATGATGAGGTTTCATCACCTCTCGCTACGCGTGCCGTGCCCCGCCTAGCGCGCACCGCCCTCCTGGCTCTCGCACTCCTCCTGGCCTGCCTCGCAAAGGCGGCTCCGGCGCTCGCCTCCGGCCCGTGCGGCCCTCCGGTCGTGAATCCGGTCGCCTGTGAGAACACGCTCCCGGGAGATCCACCCAGCGACTGGCAACCCGGCACGCCCGATGACCCGTCGATCGTCGGCTTCGCCACCTCGATGAGCGTCAACGCCGGGCAGACCGAGTCCTTCAAGATCAGCACCCCCTCGACCGGGTACCACATCGACATCCTGCGACTCGGCTACTACGGCGGCGACGGGGCGCGCATGATCCAGGCGAACATCAAGCCGTCGGCGTCGTTGCCCCAGCACCAGCCGGGCTGTCTCGTCAGCACCTCGACCGGCGAGGTCGACTGCGGAAACTGGGGCGTGTCGGCGTCCTGGACGGTTCCGGCAAACGCCGTCTCGGGCGTCTACGTGGCGCACCTCGTGCGCGACGACGCCTCGGCCCCAAGCGGGGATGCCAGCCACATCGTGTTCGTCGTGCGCAACGACGCGAGCCATTCGGCGATGCTCGTGCAGACCTCCGACGCGACCTGGGAGGCGTACAACCAGTACGACGGCAACAGCCTCTACACGTGCGTTATGGACTGCCCGCCCGGCAATTCAGACTCCTACACGGGAGCAGCGGCGGTCTCGTACAACCGCCCGTTCTTCATCCCCTCGAACGCGACCTTCGGGTCGCAGGAGACGGGCGTCTGGTGGGCCGAGTATCCGATGCTCCGCTTCCTGGAGGAGAACGGCTACGACGTCAGCTACACGAGCGAGTCCCAGGTAGAGGCGAGCCCGTCCCTGTTGCTGAACCACAAGCTCTTCATGTCCAGCGGACACGACGAGTACTGGTCGGCCGGGCAGCGCTCGGCCGTCACCGCCGCACTCGCCGCGGGCGTGAACCTGGCGTTCTTCAGTGGCAACGAGATGTTCTGGAAGACCCGCTGGGGGAACAGCATCGACGGATCCAACACTCCCTACCGAACGCTGACCACCTACAAGGAGACGAACTTCAACCAGCCGATGGACCCGCAGGACCCGCCGACCTGGACCGGAACATGGCGCGATCCCCGCTTCAGCCCGCCGGCCGACGGGGGCCAGCCCGAGAACGCCGTCACCGGACAGTATTCGATGGTCGACTACGGCACGACCGACATCACGGTCCCCTATCAGTACAGCAAGTTGCGCTTCTGGCGCAACACGTCGGTGGCGAGCCTGAGTCCCGGTCAGACGCAGACGCTCGCGCCGAACTCGAACACGCTGGGGCACGAATGGGACGTTGACGCCGACAACGGCTTCCGTCCCGGTGGGGAATTTGACATGTCCTCCACGACGGTCAGCGGCGCGCATGCGTTCACCAACGACTACGGCAGCAACGAGAACGACAACGCGACGGTCACGCACCACCTCACGCTGTACCGCGCTCCGAGCGGGGCGCTGGTGTTCGGGGCCGGAACGATCCAGTGGGCCTGGGGCCTCGACCCCAACAATCCGCTCGGCAACAACCCGGACCCGACGATGCAGCAGGCCACGGTGAACCTGTTCGCGGACATGGGCATCCAGCCCGCGACGCTGATCGCCGGTCTCGTCCCCGCGAGCGGGTCGACCGATACCACCCCACCGACGTCGACGATCTCCAACCCGACCGCCGGCTCCTCGCTGAGCGACGGAAGTGCCGTCACGGTCACCGGTAGCGCTACCGACAAGGGAGGAGGCGTCGTCGCCGGCGTCGAGGTCTCAACCGACGGAGGCACGACGTGGCATCCGGCGACGCTGACCACCGCCGCCGCGACGACCGTCAGCTGGTCCTACAGCTGGGTCGCGCACGGGTATCCGAAGACGACAATCGAATCGCGGGCGGTCGACGACAGCGCCAACATCGAGACGCCCTCCGACGCCACCTCCGTGACGATCAACTGCCCGTGCTCGATCTGGGGGAATTCGTTCACGCCGTTGAACACGGATGCAGGAGACCCCGGTTCGATCGAGGTCGGCTTCCAGTTCAAGTCCGATTCGAATGGCTTCATCAACGGAATCCGCTTCTACAAGGCGTCGACCAACACGGGCACGCACGTCGGCAGCCTGTGGACGAGCACCGGGACGCTGCTCGCGCAGGCGACGTTCACCAACGAGAGTGCATCCGGCTGGCAGACCGTCAACTTCTTGAGCCCCGTCGCGGTCACCGCCGGCACGACCTATGTCGCCGGCTACTTCGCTCCCACGGGCCACTACTCGTCGACCCCCGGATACTTCTACCCGCCCCCGTCCCCACCCGGCTTCGGCGGCGGCATCGTCGACAGCGGCCCGCTGCATGCGATCAGGAACGCCACCAGCCCCGACGGCCTGTATTCGTACGGCTCGAGCAGCACGTTCCCGACGAGCACCAACGTGGCCACGAACTACTGGGTCGACGTGCTGTACGCGCCTGGCTCCGCGCCAACCGCCCCGGGGCAGGTCACCGGGGTGGCGGCGACGCCCGGCAACGGCAACGCGACGGTCTCCTGGACCGCACCGAGCAACGGCGGCAGCGCGATCACCAGCTACACGATCACGCCATACATCGGCTCCACCGCCCAGACCCCGACGATCCTCGCCGGGTCCCCACCAGGAACCAGCACGACGATCACCGGCCTGAGCAACGGCACCACCTACACGTTCACCGTATCCGCCACCAACAGCGTCGGCACCGGCCCGGCATCGCCGGCCTCCAACCCGGTCACACCTGCGACGGCCAACGTACCCGGCGCGCCGACGAGCGTGAGCGCCAGTCCGGCGAGCTCCCAGGCGCTCGTCAGCTGGACCGCGCCGGCGAACAACGGCGGGTCCTCGATCACGGCGTACACGATCACGCCGTTCATCGGCTCGACGGCGCAGACACCGCTGACGGTCAGCAACGCCTCGGCCACCTCCGCGACCTTGACCGGCCTGACCAACGGCACCGCCTACACGTTCACGGTCGCGGCGATCAACGGCGTCGGCACCGGCGCGCCCTCCACCGCGTCGAGCACCGTCACGCCCGAGGACACGGTCTTCGACTTCAACGGCACCCCGATCCAGACCGACTCCGGCGACAGCTCGGCCGTCACCGTCGGCGCGAAGTTCACGTCGACCACGAACGGGACTGTGACCGGGATCAGGTTCCTCAAGTCCGCCGCCAACATCGGCACCCACATCGGCAGCCTGTGGAGTGCCGGCGGCACGCTGCTCGCCGAGGCCACGTTCACCAGCGAGACGGCCACGGGCTGGCAGACCGTGCTCTTCTCGAGCCCGGTTTCGGTCAGTGCGGGCACCACCTACGTCGCCTCGTACCTGGCCCCCAACGGCCACTATGCGGCCAGCCAGCAAGGGTTCGCGTCCGCGGTCACCAACGGACCGCTCACCGCGGTCGGCAACGCCACGAGCGTCAACGGGGTGTACGCCTACGGCGGTACGAGCACGTTCCCGACCAGCGCCTACAACGCCACCAACTACTGGGTCGACGTGCTGTTCCAGCCGGGCCCCGGCGCCACCGTTCCAGGACAGCCGACCGGTGTGTCGGCGAGCGGGGGTAACGCCAGCGCGACCGTCTCCTGGACCGACCCGAGCAGCGGCGGCAGCCCGATCACCAGCTACACGGTCACCCCCTACATCGGCTCCACCGCCCAGACCCCGACCACCGTCAACAACGGCTCCGCCACCTCCACAACCGTCACCGGCCTGACGAACGGCACCGCGTACACGTTCACCGTATCGGCCACCAACGCCGTCGGCACAGGCGCGGCGTCGGCCCAGTCCAACGCGGTCACACCGACAGGCGGCACGACGGTGCCTGGAGCGCCGACAGCTGTCACCGCGACCCCGGCGAGCTCGCAGGCGCTCGTCAGCTGGACCGCGCCCGCCAGCAACGGCGGCGCGTCGATCACCGGCTACACGATCACGCCGTTCATCGGCTCCACCGCCCAAACGCCAACGGTCCTCAGCAACGGCTCGGCGACCTCCGCGACCGTCACCGGCCTGACCAACGGCACCGCCTACGCGTTCACCGTCGCGGCGACCAACAGCGTCGGCACCGGCGCCGCCTCCACGGCCTCGGCCGCGGTCACGCCGGAGGACACGATCCTCGACTTCAACGGCACCCCGATCCAGACCGACTCCGGCGACACGACGGCGGTCAACGTAGGCGTGAAGTTCACCTCGACCGCGAACGGGAGCGTCACCGGGATCAGGTTCCTCAAGTCCGCCGCCAACACCGGCACCCACGTGGGCAGCCTGTGGACCGCCGGCGGCACGCTGCTCGCCCAGGCCACGTTCTCGGGCGAGACCGCCTCGGGCTGGCAGACGGTCAACTTCTCGAGCCCGGTCGCGATCACCGCCGGCACCACCTACGTCGCCTCGTACCTGGCCCCCAACGGCCACTACTCCGCCAGCCAGCAAGGGTTCGCCTCCGCGGTCATCAACGGACCGCTGACCGCGGTCGGCAACGCCACCAGCGTCAACGGGGTGTACGCCTACGGCGGTACGAGCACGTTCCCGACCAGCGCCTACAACGCCACCAGCTACTGGGTCGACGTGCTGTTCGCCCCGGGATCGGCGCCGACCGCGCCCGGCCAGCCGACCGGCGTCTCGGCAACGACGGGCAGCGGCAGCGCGACCGTCTCGTGGACGGCCCCGAGCAACGGCGGCAGCGCGATCACCAGCTACACGATCACCCCATACATCGGCTCCACCGCCCAGACCCCGACCGTCCTCGCCGGGTCTCCCCCAGGGACCAGCACCACGATCACCGGCCTGACCAACGGCACCGCCTACACGTTCACCGTATCCGCCACCAACAGCGTCGGCACCGGCCCGGCCTCCGCCGCCTCCAACTCCATCACCCCAGCCGCCGCGCCCGCGCAGGTAACCGGCGTGTCGGCGACGGCCGGCAGCGGCGGTGCGACGGTCTCGTGGACGGCTCCGAGCAACGGCGGCAGCCCGATCACCAGCTACACGATCACCCCGTACATCGGCTCCATCGCCCAGACCGCTACCGTCGTCTCAGGCGCCCCCCCGGGGACCAGCACGACGATCACCGGCCTGACCAACGGCACCGCCTACACGTTCACCGTCGCGGCGACCAATGGCGTCGGCACCGGCCCGGCCTCCGCCGCCTCCAACTCCGTCACGCCGGTCAGCGCGCCCGCGCAGGTAACCGGCGTGTCGGCGACCGCGGGCAACGGCAGCGCGTCGGTGTCGTGGACCGCTCCGAGCAACGGCGGCAGCGCGATCACCAGCTACACGATCACCCCATACATCGGCTCCACCGCCCAGACCGCAACCGTCCTCGCCGGATCCCCACCGGCGAGCAGCACCACGATCACCGGCCTGACCAACGGCACCACCTACACGTTCACCGTATCCGCCACCAACAGCGCTGGCCCGGGTCCCGCGTCGGCCGCCTCCAACTCCATCACGCCGGCTGGAGGAGCGACCGTGCCGGGGGCGCCAACGGGCGTCACCGCAAGTCCGGCAACGACCCAGGCGTTGGTCACTTGGACGGCGCCCAATAGCAACGGTGGCAGCACCATTATCTCCTACACCATTACTCCGTTTGTAGGTTCGACGGCCCAGACCCCGTTCGCCATCAACAGCGGCTCCGCGACGTCGGCGACGGTGACCGGGCTGACGAACGGCAGCTCCTACACCTTCACGGTCAAGGCGACCAACAGCGTCGGCACGGGCGCGGCGTCAACGGCCTCGAGCGCAGTGGTCCCGGAGGACTCGATCTTCGACTTCACCGGGACGCCGATCCAGACCGACTCCGGCGATACCTCCGCGGTCAACCTCGGGGTCAAGTTCACGTCGACGGTGAACGGCTCGATCACCGGGATCCGGTTCTTGAAATCGGCCGCGAACACCGGCACGCACGTGGGCAGCCTGTGGACCGCGGGCGGGACGCTGCTCGCGCAGGCCACGTTCTCCGCCGAGAGCCCATCCGGCTGGCAGAGCGTGCTGTTCTCGAGCCCCGTCGCGATCACCGCCGGCACCACCTATGTGGCCTCCTACCTGGCCCCGAACGGCCACTACTCCGCGAGCCAGAGCGCATTCAGCTCCGCCGTCACCAATGGGCCACTGACCGCCGTCGCCAACGGCACCAGCGTCAACGGCGTCTACGCCTACGGCGCCACGAGCACGTTCCCGACCAGCGCCTACAACGCCACCAGCTACTGGGTCGACGTGCTGTTCGCCCCGGGATCGGCGCCGACCGCGCCCGGCCAGCCGACCGGCGTCTCGGCAACGACGGGCAGCGGCAGCGCGACCGTCTCGTGGACGGCTCCGAGCAACGGCGGCAGCCCGATCACCAGCTACACGATCACCCCGTACATCGGCTCCACCGCCCAGACCGCAACCGTCCTCGCCGGGTCCCCACCGGGAACCAGCACCACGATCACCGGCCTGACCAACGGCACCGCCTACACGTTCACCGTATCCGCCACCAACAGCGTCGGCACCGGCCCCGCGTCGGCCGCCTCCAACTCCGTCACGCCGGCTGGAGGAGCGACCGTGCCGGGGGCGCCAACGGGCGTCACCGCAAGTCCGGCAACGACCCAGGCGTTGGTCACTTGGACGGCGCCCAATAGCAACGGTGGCAGCACCATTATCTCCTACACCATTACTCCGTTTGTAGGTTCGACGGCCCAGACGCCATTTGCGGTCAGCAGCGGGACCGCGACCTCGGCGACCGTGACCGGGCTGACGAACGGCACCTCTTACACGTTCACCGTCAAGGCGACGAACAGCGTCGGCACCGGTGCCGCGTCTGCAGCCTCGAGCGCGGTCATTCCGGAGGACACGATCTTCGACTTCTCCGGCACCCCGATCCAAACCGACTCCGGCGATACCGCGGCGGTCAACCTCGGGGTCAAGTTCACCTCCACCGTCACCGGCTCGATCATCGGGATCCGGTTCCTGAAATCGGCCGCGAACACCGGCACGCACGTCGCCAGCCTGTGGACCGCAAGCGGAACGCTGCTCGCACAGGCGACGTTCACCAGCGAGAGCCCATCCGGCTGGCAGACGGTGCTGTTCTCCAGCCCGGTCGCGATCACCGCCGGCACCACCTACGTCGCCTCCTACCTGGACCCCAGCGGCCACTACTCCGCCAGCCAGAACGCATTCAGCTCCGCAGTCACCAACGGTCCACTGACCGCCGTCGCCAACGGCACCAGCGCCAACGGCGTCTACGCCTACAGCAACAACACGACCTTCCCCGGCCTCTCCTACAACGCCACCAATTACTGGGTGGATGTTTTGTTCAGCCCCAACTAGCGAGCGCGGAAAACATGCGAGGACTCAAAACAGGCTTCAGCAGGATCACGAACCTCGGGACCGTGGCGGCACTTTCGACCGCCGCGCTCATCGTCGGTGGCTGTGGTGGGTCCTCCTCGACTCACGCCGCCGCTTCGGCGCCGTCTGCGAGCTCGGCGCCGGTGGCCTCACAGACCGCCCTCGGCAACGGCACCGGGGTCGGCAAATCGACCGGCGCGACCGGCGGCTCCCGGGCTCCCGGGACAGACAAGGTGACGACCGGTCACCAGGTGATCGAGCATCCTCGCGGTAAGAACGAACCGAGGACCGGCGAGAACACGAGCGCTCCGAAGGCACCCGATCCGTGCGTCCTCGTCTCCCGCGCGCAAGCGCAAGCGATCATCGCGTCGCCGATCAGCGGCGAGACCGAGGCTCCGCTGGGCCCGACCTGCATCTTCACGCTCAAGGGACAGAAGCAGAGCATCACGCTTACCGTCGAGCAGATGAACGTCTCGAGCCAGGTTCGCCTGATGGGCCACCTGCAGCGCTCGATCGTCGGTGGCCACGTCGCGTACTGCGGGACGCTGGGACGGCCGATGCTCTACCTCGCCCTCGGTGGCACCAAAGTCCTCAACGTGACGGCGCCCTGCGCGATTGCCGACGCGCTCGCCGCGAAGGCGCTGCCACACATCACCGCGTGAGGGGCGTAGCTCGCCTCGGCGGCGTGTTCGAGCGCCCGCGGATCTGGAAGTACCAGGCGCTTTCAACCTGCCGGCACGTGAGCGGCTCGCCGATCCGGCTGCAACCACTGCTGCTGCTCGGTCAGGGCAAGATCGTGATCGGACGCGCGGTCGAGTTCGGCTGGCCGACGTCGGTCGCGTTCCACAGCGGCTACTGCCACGTCGAGGCCTCATTCCCGGAGTCGGTGATCGAGTTCGGGGACGGCGCGCAGATCAATAACAACGCTTACATCAAGAGCGAGGGGCCGGGCATAAGGATCGGGCCGCGCGCGCTGATCGGATCGTTCGTGGAGATCTTCGACAGCGACTTCCACGACCTCCATCCCGACCGGCGCCGGGGAGGCAGGCCGCAGATGGCGGCGGTCGAGCTCGCAGAGAACGTATTCATCGGCGAAGGTGCCAAGATCCTCAAGGGCGTAACGATTGGAGCCGATTCGGTCATCGGCGCCGGCAGCATCGTGACGCGCCCGATTCCGGAAGGCGTGATCGCAGCGGGGAATCCCGCCAGGGTGATCAGGGAACTGTGATGCGCGGCGCGGCCAGATCGCCGGAGCGGACGGTTGTGCGCGGATTGATCGGAGTGCTCGCCGGCATCGGCGTCGCGGCCCTGGTCTGGGTGCTCCTGAGCAGCGGACACACCCGCGCCCCGCAAGCTCGCCGTTCGACCGTCCCCAAGCCGGCGAGCAAACCGCTGCCGAGCTTCCCCGGCACTGCCCGCAACTGCATTGCCCGGCCGAGCGCGTGCGGATACCCGGATGCGACCAACTCGGGCGTGCCGGCGGGCACCCATCTGTTGCCCGAATCGGGCGTGATCACCGCAGGCACACCGGGCGCAACGATCGCGAACATCGACCTGCACGGGACGATCAACGTGACCGCCGACAACGTGACGATCAGAGACGTGCAGATCACCAACGGCAACGGGCAACTGGATCGCAACAACGCGATCACGATCCAGCCCGGGATCAAAAGCACAGTCGTCGAGTACACGACCATGCGAGGCTATGACTGCCAGGGGCGCTCGCTCCTCGCCGGCGTGTGGAACATGGCGGGCGACGAGCTGACGATCGACCACGTCTACGGCACCTGCCTCGACGATATCCTGCACGGCAGCGGCACGCTCCAGAACTCCTACTCGATCGACAACGCCAACATCCCGAACGATCACTACGAGCCGGTCGCCTACGACGGCGGCGCTGGCGCGATCACCGTCAACCACGACACCCTGCTCAACGCCCACGAGCAGACGGCCGCCGTGTTCGTGACGTGTTATGGCGGCCCGGTCACGAGCGAGACGGTGCAGAACAGTCTGCTCGCAGGCGGCGACTACGTCATCTACGGCCCGACCGCCAACATCGCCTGCAGTCCCGCCACCGGGCATCAGACCGTCGTCAACAACCGCTTCTCCAGGCTCTACTACCGCCAGGGCGGGCACTACGGGGCCGCGGCCGACTTCCAGGCGTGGCAGACGACCTGGAAGGGCAACGTCTGGGACGACACGCTCGCGCCCGCGGGCATCTGAGCGGGCACCCCGCCCGCACCAGCAAGCGTCCGACGCCAAGGATTGGTAGGTTCCCTGCGCTTTCAGCCGGGAAGCTTCAGCGCACCTACCGGGGAGTGCCGCCCAAACGGAGGTCACCAAGTGCTACGCCGATCGCTGCTGGTTCTAGTCGGCCTGAGCGCCACCGTCGTGCTCGGGTTCTCGCTTACGGATGCCCATGCCTCCGTCCGTCAGCCGCTGCTGGTCGGCGAAAAGCACGTCGAGCACTCCTCGGTTCGCGTGGCGGCGGGGCGCTCGGAGGCGTCCCGGTTCCGCGCCGTCCGGTCGGGAACCGCCGCCACCGTCGTCGTCTACCTCGCTTCCTCGAACCGTGCAAAAGTCCTGCACGTCGCCATCTACACGAACTCCGGATCGCTGCTCAGCTCGGGCTCGCGACGGCATCCGAAGGCCGGCGCGTGGAACCGGGTCACGATTCATCCGGCTCGGCTGGTAGCCCGGCGCGTCTACTGGCTGGCCTTGTTCGGATCGGGGGGCACACTCGCCTACCGAGGGAACAGCCGCCGAGCCTGCTCGCCGCCGAGCCACAGGGCGGACGTGGCGAGCTTCCCGGCTCACTGGCGCAACCAGTCAAGCGCGCCGCAGTGCTCGCTGTCGGCCTATGCGGTCGGACGAGTGCAAACGAAGCACCGCAAGCACTCCTCCTCGCCGGCAACGCCGGCGAAGCCGCCGTACCACTCGACACCAGCTCCTCCTCCCTCCTCACCACCGCCGCCGACGTCGTTCCCCGGGACGCAGCACAACTGCGTGTCCGACCCCACCGCCTGCGGCTATCCGGACGCGACCAACTCCGGAGTTCCGGCCGGCACATCGCTGACTCCCAGCTCCGGGACGATCAACGCCGGCACGCCCGACGAGACGATCTCGAACCTCGACCTGCACGGCACGATCAACGTCACGGCAAGCAACGTGACGATCAAGGACGTGCGGATCACCAGTGGCGACGGGACGCTGGGCGCGAACTGGGCGATCAACATCGCCCAGGGGGTCAGCGGGACCCAGATCGACTACACCACGATCCTGGGCAACGACTGCCAGGCCGGGTCGTTGATGGCCGGCGTCTGGAACGCGTCGGGTGACCAGCTGACCATGGACCACGACTACGGCAGCTGCCTCGATGACATCCTCCACGGCTCGGGCACGCTCAGCAACAGCTACTCGTTCGACAACGCCAACATCCCAAGCGATCACTACGAGCCCGTCGCCTACGACGGCGGCGCCGGCGCGATCACCGTCAACCACGACACGCTGCTCAACCCCCACGACCAGACCGCCGCGGTGTTCGTCACCTGCTACAGCGGCCCGGTCACGAGCGAGACGATCGAGAACAGCCTGCTCGCCGGCGGCGACTACGTCATCTACGGCCCCACCGGGAACGGGCCCTGCGACTCCGCGACCGGGCACCAGACGGTTGTCAATAACCGTTTCTCGAACGCCTTTTTCCCCAACGGGGGGTATTACGGAATCGCCGACGCGTTCCAGCGGGACAACACCACCTGGAGCGGGAACGTGTGGGACGACAGCCTCGCGGCCGCCCAGATGTGAGTGATCGGGCGGCGTAAGCGGCCCGTCCTCACCCGTCCAGATCCGGCCTTCAATCTTCAACGCCGCGCTGAGCGCTGCCGAAGCAGCGAACAGTGGGCAATCGCGTCACCATAATCAGGAACGATGAGATTTGGAGTATAAACCCGGTTTCTGGGGAACCGGCGCGTGCCCTGAAACGGGTTGGTAGGATTGCCTGCCCAGACAGGGAGGGTGCGCGCGCCTTACCGGGAGCGCCGCTCTATAGGGAGGTCAGGATCGTGATTCGGCGATCGTTGCTGACGCTGCTCTGCGTCAGTTCAGCTGCTGCTGCGTTCTGTGGACCCCTCGCGAGCGCGCAGGCATCCACACGACAGTCTGTGCTACTCGGCGCGAAGGTAATCGGTCGATCCGCGGGTCGCGTCGTGTCCTGGCACCCGCAGGCATTTCGCTTCAGGGCAGGTCGATCCGGAACGGCGACAGCGTTCGTCCTGTTCGTCGGCTCGAGGAACCGAGCGAGCGTCCTTCACGTCGCGCTCTACGACGCGCGGGGCTCATTGCTCACGACCGGCTGGCGGCGCAACCCGCGCCGCGGCGCGTGGAACCGTATCGACGTGCGCACGGTGCGGCTGATGGCGGGCCACACGTACTGGCTGGCGTTGTTCGGATCGGGGGGCACGCTCGCCTACCGAGGGAACAGCCGCCGAGCCTGCTCGCCGCCGAGCCACAGGGCGGACGTGGCGAGCTTCCCGGCTCACTGGCGCAACCAGTCAAGCGCGCCGCAGTGCTCGCTGTCGGCCTATGCGGTCGGACGAGTGCAAACGAAGCACCGCAAGCACTCCTCCTCGCCGGCAACGCCGGCGAAGCCGCCGTACCACTCGACACCAGCTCCTCCTCCCTCCTCACCACCGCCGCCGACGTCGTTCCCCGGGACGCAGCACAACTGCGTGTCCGACCCCACCGCCTGCGGCTATCCGGACGCGACCAACTCCGGAGTTCCGGCCGGCACATCGCTGACTCCCAGCTCCGGGACGATCAACGCCGGCACGCCCGACGAGACGATCTCGAACCTCGACCTGCACGGCACGATCAACGTCACGGCAAGCAACGTGACGATCAAGGACGTGCGGATCACCAGTGGCGACGGGACGCTGGGCGCGAACTGGGCGATCAACATCGCCCAGGGGGTCAGCGGGACCCAGATCGACTACACCACGATCCTGGGCAACGACTGCCAGGCCGGGTCGTTGATGGCCGGCGTCTGGAACGCGTCGGGTGACCAGCTGACCATGGACCACGACTACGGCAGCTGCCTCGATGACATCCTCCACGGCTCGGGCACGCTCAGCAACAGCTACTCGTTCGACAACGCCAACATCCCAAGCGATCACTACGAGCCCGTCGCCTACGACGGCGGCGCCGGCGCGATCACCGTCAACCACGACACGCTGCTCAACCCCCACGACCAGACCGCCGCGGTGTTCGTCACCTGCTACAGCGGCCCGGTCACGAGCGAGACGATCGAGAACAGCCTGCTCGCCGGCGGCGACTACGTCATCTACGGCCCCACCGGGAACGGGCCCTGCGACTCCGCGACCGGGCACCAGACGGTCACCAACAACCGGTTCGCGACCATGTACTACCCGACGAGCGGCCAGTATGGGATCGACGACGCGTTCCAGCGCAACAACACCACCTGGTCGGGCAACGTCTGGGACAACACGCTGGCCCCGGCCGGCATGTAGGACTCGGCGGAACGCCTCGCTGCAATCCACCCGGTCCCCGCGCCGCGAAAGATCCTCGGCGCGGCGACCGTTCAGTAGCCATGAGGTGTCTCTTTCATGCGCGCTGAGCGCGTCCTAATCACCGGCGGCGCCGGGGCAATCGGATCGAACCTCGCGGACCTCGCAGTGCGGAACGGCGCAGAGGAAGTCATCGTCCTGGACAACTTCGTTCGGGGCCGCCGCCAGAACCTGGCCTGGGCCGTGGCCAATGGCCCGGTTCGGGTGGTGCCCGGCGACATCCGGGATCGTTCGCTGGTCGATCGGTTGACCCGCGGGATCGACGTCGTATTCCATCAGGCGGCGATCCGCATCACCCAGTGCGTGGAGGAGCCGCGGCTGGCTCTCGGGGTGCTGGTCAACGGCACCTACAACGTGCTCGAAGCCGCGGTCCGTCACAACGTGCACAAGGTCGTAGCGGCGTCGTCGGCGTCCGTGTACGGTCTGGCGGAGCAGTTCCCCACCGATGAGAGCCATCACCCGTATGCCAATGACACTCTCTACGGCGCAGCGAAGGTATTCAACGAGGGTCTCCTGCGCAGCCTGCACACAACCAGCGGGCTCGATTACGTCGCGTTGCGGTACTTCAACGTGTACGGCCCCCGGATGGATATCCACGGCGTCTACACCGAAGTGCTGGTGCGGTGGATGGAGCGCATCGCGGCCGGCGTGCCGCCGCTGATCAACGGCGACGGCTCCCAGACAATGGACTTCGTGTTCATGGAGGACATCGCCCGCGCGAACATGCTCGCCGCCGAGTCCGACGTCACCGATGAGGTGTTCAACGTCGCAAGCGGCGTGGAGACCAGCCTGCTGGAGCTCGCGCAGCTCCTGCTCGAAGCGATGGGTTCTGACCTGGACGTGGAGTTCGGTCCCGAGCGAGCGGCGGCCAAGGTTCCGCGCCGGCTGGCGGATACCTCCAAGGCGCGCGAGCTGCTGGGCTTTGACGCGCAGGTCGGGATCGAAGAGGGACTGCAGCGGCTGGTGAGCTGGTGGCAGTCCGAGCGCGACCGCGAAGCGGCAGTCGCGGTGGCATCGTGATGCAGGTCCCGTTCGCTCGTCCATACCTCACCGGCGAGGAAGGCGAGGCTGTCGCCAAGGTGATCTCGACCGGCTGGGTCTCGCAGGGCCCGCAGGTGCAGGCATTCGAGCAGGCGTTCGCGCAGCGCGTCGGCGCGGCCGATGCCGTCGCCACCACGAGCTGCACGACCGCGCTCCAACTCGCGCTGCACGGGATCGGAATCGGCCCGGGCGATGAGGTGATCGTCCCGTCGCTGTCATTCATCGCGACTGCCAACTCGGTCTGGATGTGCGGAGCGCGACCGGCGTTCGCGGACATCGACCCGCGCACCTACAACCTCGATCCGGCCGCGGCGGAACGCGCGATCACCGAGCGTACCCGCGCGATCATGCCCGTCCACCAGGTCGGGCTGCCGGCGGACATCGACGCCCTGCTGGAGCTCTCCCAGCGCTATGGCCTGGCGCTCGTCGAGGACGCGGCGTGCGCGATCGGAGCGAGCTACAAGGGACGGCCAGTCGGTTCGCTGAGCGAGCTCGCGTGCTTCTCACTGCATCCGCGCAAGGTGATCACGACCGGCGAGGGCGGCATGATCGCCGTCCAGGATCGGGAGCTGGCCGCGCGGTTGCGACGGCTGCGCCAGCACGGCATGAGCGTCTCCGACCTCGCCCGTCACAGCACCCAACAGGTCGTGATTGAGACCTATCCGGAGCCCGGGTTCAACTACCGCATGACCGATATGCAAGCCGCGCTGGGCCTGTGCCAGCTCGAGGTCCTCGACCACGTGCTCGAGCGCCGGCGCGTCCTGGCCGAGCGCTACAACGCCGCGATCGAGGGGATCCCCGGCCTCGAGCCGCCGTACGACCCGCCCTACGCTGAGCGCACTTGGCAGTCGTACTGCGTCCGTGTCCTGCCGAGCGCCGCGGTCGGCCGGACGGAGCTGATGCAGCGCCTGCTCGCGGACGGGATCCCCACCCGCAGAGGCGTGATGGCGATCCACGAGGAGCAGGCATACGCCGGCGTGCGCCAGGAGCTGGAGCACACCGAGGCCGCCGCGCGCGACGTTGTGATGCTTCCGCTGTTCCCCGACCTGACCGAGGGCCAGCAGGACTACGTGATCGAGCGCCTCGCGGCGCACGTCGTCGCGCTCGCCGCCTGAGTCGCTCCGCCGCCGGTTGTCCCTCGCGGCGTCTGCGGCGGCGGAAGTCAGAACGCCGACAGACCGTTGTTCTACGAGGGAATGTTCGCCGCTAGACACCCGCTGCTTCGCCTTGCGCTCGGCCTCGCCGTGGCGATCGTGGCCGGCATCGGCGCTGCGCCCGCCGCGGCCGCGGTTCCCTCCGCGCCGCAGTCGGTCACGGCTGGTCCCGCGAGCAGCCAGGCGCTCGTCGGCTGGACCGCTCCCGCGAGCAATGGCGGCAGCCCGATCAGCGGCTACACGATCACCCCGTTCATCGGCTCCACGGCCCAGACCCCCGTCACGGTCAGCAACGGCTCGGCGGCCTCGGCGACCGTCACCGGGCTGACAAACGGCACCTCCTACACGTTCGCGGTTGCGGCGACGAACACCAGCGGCACCGGGCCGGCTTCATCGGCGTCGGCGACGGTCATCCCGGAGGACACGATCTTCGACTTCTCGGGCACGCCGGGCATCGTCGACTCGGGGGACGCCTCCTCGGTCGAGCTGGGGGTCAAGTTCACCGCCAGCTCCAACGGGTCGGTCACCGGGATCCGCTTCTACAAGGCCGCCACTAACACCGGCATGCACATCGGCAGCCTCTGGACCGCCGGCGGCACGCAGCTCGCCAGCGCCACGTTCACCGGCGAGACCGCCTCCGGCTGGCAGACGGTCAACTTCTCCTCCCCGGTCGCGATCACCGCCGGCACCACCTACGTCGCGGCCTACCTCGCGCCCAACGGCCACTACTCCGCCACCCCCGCCGGACTGACCAACGCCGTCACCAACGGGCCGCTGACCGCCGTCGCGAACAGCACCAGCGCCAACGGCGTCTACGGCTACAGCGGCTCGAGCACCTTCCCCACCAACACCTACAACGCCAACAACTACTGGGTCGACGCCCTCTTCTCCCCCGGATCGGGCACCACCGCCCCCGGCCAAGTCACCGGCGTCACCGCCAGCCCCGGCAACGGGAGCGCGACGGTCAGCTGGACCCCCCCGAGCAATGGCGGCAGCGCGATCACGAGCTACACCGTGACCACGTACATCGGATCGACCGCGCAGAAGACCACCGTCATCTCGGGATCGCCGCCCGCGACGAACGCCACCATCACGGGATTGACGAACGGGACCACGTACACGTTCACGGTGGCGGCCACGAACAGCGTCGGAACCGGCCCAGCGTCCGCCAATTCGAATCCGGTCACCCCCGCGACCACCTCGGCGCCGTCGGCGCCGACGGGGGTGTCGGGCAGTCCGGCGTCCAGTCAGGCGCTGGTGAGCTGGACGCCGCCGTCGAGCGATGGCGGTAGTCCGGTAACTAGCTACACGATCACGCCGTACATCGGCTCGACCGCGCAGACCCCCGTCACGGTCAACAATGGCTCGGCGACGGCGGCGACGATCACTGGGCTGACGAACGGGACCGGGTACACGTTCACGGTCAGCGCCACCAACGCGATCGGGACCAGTCCGGCGTCCTCGGCCTCGCCCGCGGTCACGCCCGAGGACACGATCTTCGACTTCTCGAGCACCCCCCAGAACGTCGATTCCGGAGACAGCTCCTCGGTCGAGCTGGGGGTCAAGTTCACCGCCAGCTCCAACGGGTCGGTCACCGGGATCCGCTTCTACAAGGCCGCCACTAACACCGGCATGCACATCGGCAGCCTCTGGACCGCCGGCGGCACGCAGCTCGCCAGCGCCACGTTCACCGGCGAGACCGCCTCCGGCTGGCAGACGGTCAACTTCTCCTCCCCGGTCGCGATCACCGCCGGCACCACCTACGTCGCGGCCTACCTCGCGCCCAACGGCCACTACTCCGCCACCCCCGCCGGACTGACCAACGCCGTCACCAACGGGCCGCTGACCGCCGTCGCGAACAGCACCAGCGCCAACGGCGTCTACGGCTACA
>OCTA010000760.1_pt1 | contig 29594 bp, 23 predicted proteins | sample 1538991 | NCBI WGS metagenome assembly OCTA01 (sample SAMEA3539302, study PRJEB22396) | soil metagenome | biome: tundra; feature: field; material: soil | place: USA | collected 2010-05 | depth 0.15 m | reverse complement strand
GGATCTACTAAACATGGCCTTTAGGCCCTGCAATAGGGCGACAGCCTCGTGGGGTTTTTGTCAACGAACTTCAGAGACGCACCACGGCTGAAGTGACAGCCCGCGCCACGGCTAAGCGCGCTAGCCGGTGTCGGCTTCGGTGGGCTCGACCAACCTGTCGACGTGAACGCTGTAAATGGCGGGGTGGCCGTCGCGATCGCTCTGGAAGATCACGCGCCGGCTGTCGGGGGAAAAGACCGGCGCCACGGTCTCCGGGTTGGCGGCTTTGTGCTCGCACAGAGTGAATTCGCGGCGGGTGATGCGGAGCAGCAACAGCACCGTGGGCGAGCTCCGGTTGGCGCTGGCTCCGACGAACACGGACGCATCGCGGTTGGCGCCGAAGCAGGCGAACTGGCTGGTCTTGGCGACCAGGCGGTCGGCGGCGGCATCGGGCGAGAACTCGCGAATGGCGTTCAACTGCGCGGGGTCATCCGGCAGGTTCAAGTATTGGATGTTCTTGCCGTCCGGGCTCCACAGGACGGAGCCGATGCGGCCCGGCGCCAGCTTGAGCCGGCGGTTGTTGGCGCCGCTTGCATCCACCAGCCAGAGCGCCTCCCCGGTTTGCCGGTACAAAATCTGATCGCGGCCGGGCCGCGCCAGCGGATGCTCGATGGCAAACCGCGCTTCGATCGCGGTGCTGGAAATGCCTTGTGCCAGGGAGACGGCCCGCAAACGGGAGCCTTCGCCGCGCCGCTCGGCGAAAAGTGCGTGCGCGCCGTCCGGCGTGAGGCTCATTCCAGGACAACGTTCCCAGCCGTCCGGAATCCGGTAGATTTCACGCTGCCGCAGAGTGGCCAGGCTGACGTGAAGCAGAGATCGCCCGGCAAAGCAGCAGAATGACCGGCTGTCGGAGGAAAGCGCCAGCGACGCGAAGTCCAGTTCCGCGACCTCGGTCAACTGGCGCGCCTCGCCGGTCTTCAGGTCGATGCGGAAGGCTTGCGGCTGGCCAGTGCGGTCGCTGCCATAGAGCAGGCCGGTGTTGTTGCGCGCCACGGCGCGGTTGTAATAAGCCGGCAGTGCGCTCGCATACGCGGGATCGGTGAGGCGAACGACTTCGAGCTCGGTGGTGGGGTCCTGGTAGCGCAGCCACTCCGGAGCGAGCGCAGCGCCCTTCTGGCTCTGCGCGGCCAGCCTAGGGGCGGCCAGCGCGAAAGCGAGGAACGCCCTGCGCGAGGCTCGGCTCGCGGTACCCGCCATGATTCGATGGTAGCAACAGAGGCCGCAGGAGACGGATTGGGGCGGGAAGCGGCCGGCGGATATCTGTCGGCGCATATCCGCACGGGGGTGCGGAGCAGGGATCGCGGCCGGATCTGCTATAACAAAGGGACGAATCCGCCACAGGACATTAAACTCCGCGAAGCGCTTCGCAGCAAGAGAGTGGCGGTCGCCGTTGGCGTTGCCGCCCTCTTCATTCTGGGATTGGCGTTCAACACTTGGTTCGCCGTGCTCAACAGGACTGGCTTCGGTGTCGACTACAAGCCATTCTACGCCGGCAGCCACCTCGCCGGTACGGGCCATGCTTACGATATGGATGCCTTGCAGAAGGCTGGCGCCGCGGGCGGAGTAAGCAGCCGTCTACCCGTAGTGATTTACGGGCACAAGATTCTCAGTGGCCTGCCGTATGGCGAAGCTCACTCGATATGGATGGCCGGCACGGTGGTGGCCCTGGTGGCTTTCGCCGCCTTCTGGCCCGGCACACGACGGCTGCTGATGGGAATGGCATTGGTATGGTCGATACCAGCAGCCCTGATGCTTCTGTACGGGCAGGATTCCCCTATTTGGCTGATGTTCTTCACGGCCGCTCTGCTGCTGATCGAGCGAAAGAGACCCTGGAGCGCTGGCGTTGTGTTCTCACTCTGTATCTGCAAGTTTCACCTTTCGCTGGGGATTCCCATCCTGCTGGCGGCTCAAAAACGCTGGAAAACGATGATCGCCGGCACCATAGGCACCGTGGTTTGGATTGGCGCCTGCTTTCTGATCGAAGGGCCGCAATGGCCGCTCCGGTACTGGGAGATGTCGAAGATAGGGGTATTCAACCCGGCAGCAGGACGGATGCCGACCCTCCACGGTATCGCTTCGTGGCTTCCCTGGACCGTGGTAACGGAGACTGTCCTAGCGGGGGCGTTGGTGCTGATCCTTTGGGTGACGCTTCGGCATACCCACGATCTTGGCACGGCCGGCGCGGCGGCGATCGCAGGTGGTCTCCTCCTCTCGCCCCACGCCTATGCGAACGAATTAGTGCTTCTGATCCCGCTCGCGGTGCTGACCTTCCAGCGTCCAAACGTTCCGTCCTGGTTGAAGGGGTGGGCCGTGCTGCTGCTTTCCCCCGCGCCGGTACTGTTGCTTGTCACGCCGGAACCCTGGCTGGGACAAGTCTTCATAGCAGCGTTTGCCGTAACCGCAATCATCGCCCTAAAGCCGAATCCGTTAAGTGAGGCGACCGCCGGCGATGCGCAAGGTGCAACCTGATTAGGATCGCCACCAGGAGCGGGTATCCTCCGGCGTAGGCACGCCGGGGCTGCCCGAAACCGGCCGGCGCCACCGCGCTCACGCCGCCGCTCATTGTAGCGGAAGGCCCGTTCGCCAAGGTGGCGGAGTAAAATAGAGATTACGGACTTTTCCCTCTCATCGAGAACTGCATGATTGTTGATGCCGTCCTGGCAAAGATTTTTGGCACGAAAACCGAACGCGAGATCAAGGAGATGCAGCCCACGGTGGCGGCGATCAACGATCTCGAAGCGTCGATGCGCGAACTCTCGGACATCGACTTGGCCGCGAAGACGATCGAGTTCAAGGAACGAATCGCGCAAGGCGCGCCGCTCGACGACTTACTGATCGAGTCGTTCGCCGTGGTGCGCGAGGCCGGGCGCCGGGTGCTGAACATGCGGCACTTCGACGTGCAATTGATCGGCGGCATCGTGCTGCACCGGGGCAAAATCTCGGAAATGAAGACCGGCGAAGGCAAGACGCTGGTGGCGACGCTGCCGAGCTATTTGAACTCCCTCGAAGGCAAGGGCGTACACCTGGTGACGGTGAACGATTACCTGGCCAAGCGCGACTCCGAGTGGATGGGGCGGCTCTATAAGTTCCTGGGCTTGCAGGTGGGCGTGATCGTCCACGACCTGGACGACCAGGAGCGCAAGATCGCTTACAACTCCGACATCACTTATGGCACCAACAACGAATTCGGCTTCGATTATCTGCGCGACAACATGAAGTTCCGGCTGGAAGATTGTTCGCAACGCGGGCATCACTACGCGATCGTCGACGAGGTGGATTCGATCCTGATCGACGAAGCGCGGACGCCGCTGATCATTTCGGGCCCGAGCGAGGAATCGACCGACAAATACTACAAGGTCAACCGCATCATCCCCAAGCTGGTGCGCGGCGAGGTGATCGATGGCTCGGAGCCGGGGGAAAAGTACACCACCGGCGACTACACGATCGACGAAAAGCACAAGAGCGCGGCGCTGACCGAAGAGGGAGTGTTCAGGGTCGAGAAGCTGCTGAATATTCCGAACCTGTACGACCCGGCTTACATCGAATTCAACCACCACGTGCAGCAGGCGCTGCGCGCGCACGTGCTGTACACGCTGGACCGAGATTATGTGGTGCGCGACGGCGACGAAGGGCCGGAGGTGGTGATCGTCGACGAATTCACCGGGCGGCTGATGCCGGGCCGGCGCTGGTCGGACGGACTGCACCAGGCGGTGGAGGCGAAGGAAGCGGTCAAAATTCAGCGCGAAAACCAGACCCTGGCAACCATCACTTTCCAGAATTATTTCCGCTTGTACAAAAAGCTGGGCGGGATGACCGGCACGGCGGAAACCGAAGCGGCCGAGTTCCAGAAGACCTACAACCTGGATGTGACGGTGGTTCCGACCAACCGCGTGCTGATCCGCAAGGAAAACCAGGACGTGGTTTACCGCACCGAAGACGAGAAGTTTCGCAACGCGGCCCAGGAAATCAAGACGGTGACCGAGACCGGGCAGCCGGTACTGGTGGGCACCATCTCAGTGGAGAAATCGGAGCGGCTTTCCGGCATCCTGAAGCGGATGGGCGTGCGGCACGAGGTGCTGAACGCGAAGAACAACGAGCGGGAAGCGTCGATTGTGGCGCAGGCCGGGCGCAAGGGCGTGGTGACGGTTTCGACCAACATGGCCGGCCGCGGCACCGACATCCTGCTGGGCGGCAACCCGGAATTTATGACCAAGGACGCCTGCCTGAAGGAAAAGCTGGCGGAGCGGCTGCCGGAAGACCAGGCGCAGTATATCGCCGACGAACATTTCTATTACTTCACGCACCACGACCAGTTCTACCGGGTGCGGCGCGACCAGTGGGACGAGTTGTTTGCGGGGTTCAAGGCGGAGACGGACGCGGAACACGACGTGGTGGTGGGTCTGGGCGGCCTGCACATCGTGGGCACCGAGCGGCACGAATCGCGGCGCATCGACAACCAGCTTCGCGGGCGCGCCGGCCGGCAGGGCGATCCCGGCAGCTCCAAGTTTTTCCTCTCTCTGCAGGACGACCTGCTGCGCATCTTCGGCGGGCAGCGGATGCAGAACCTGATGCTGCGGCTGGGCATGGAAGAGGACGTGCCGATCGAATCGAAGCTGATTACCAGGCGCATCGCCAAGGCCCAGGAAGCGGTCGAGGTGCAGAACTTCGAAGCGCGCAAACACCTGCTCGAGTACGACGACGTCAACAACAAGCAGCGGCAGGCCGTGTACGGCATGCGCCGCCAGTTGCTGGAGGGCGCGGATCAGAAAGAGCACATCCTGGACATGGCGCGGGGCATCGTGGAACAGAGCGTGGACATGCGCTGCCCCAATGACAAGCACCCCGACACCTGGGACCTGGGCACGCTGCGCAACGACGTGCTGAGCCTGTTCGGCGCCAAGATCGACCTGGCGGAACTGGGCAGCATGACCAAGGACGAGATCTCCGACGCGATTGCCGACAAGCTGAAGCAGAAATACGAGGAGAAGGAAGCGCTGGTGGGCGCCGACACCATGCGGCACGCCGAGCGCATGGTGATGCTGAACGTGATCGACAACCAGTGGAAGGACCACCTGCTGTCGATGGACGAGCTGAAGCAGGGCATCGGTAACCGCGCCTACGGGCAAAAAGATCCGCTGGTGGAGTACAAGAAGGAATCCTTCGATCTTTTCAGCGCGATGATGGACCGCATCGAAGACGAAACCGTGCGCTATCTGTACTTCCTGCAGGTGACGCAGAACGCTCCCGTGCTGCCGTTTCCGGAAGAGGGTGAAGAAGAAGGCGGCGAGGAAGAATCTTCAAACGGATCGGCCGGGCAGGCTGCGGCAGCCAGCGCCGCCGCGGCGGAGGCGCAGCGCCAGGCGGCCAAGAGCACTATGGAAGACTTCACGCGCAATATTCAGCGCAAGAAGGAAAGGGAGCTGCAGGTCCTACAATTCGGGGGCGGGGATGACAGCAGCGGTCCCAAAACGGTGAACGGCGGGCAGAAGGTGGGCCGCAACGATCCGTGCCCCTGCGGAAGCGGCAAGAAATACAAGAAGTGCCACGGGGCGTAGGTAGGGCATGCTTTAGCTTGCCCGTATTTGTGAATATGATTGTTGAAACGCAGTTTCAGAAAACCCTGCGCGAGGCCGTGTCGGTTTCGGAATCGCTGCTGGCGCTGGAATCGGCGCTGGAGACGGCCGGGGCTTGGTGTGTGGAGGCTTTGGCCGCGGGCCGCAAGGTGCTGGCCTGCGGCAACGGCGGCAGCGGGGCGGATGCTCAGCACTTCACCGCCGAGCTGATGGGCAGATACGTCAACGACCGGCCGGCGCTGGCGGCAGTGGCGCTCACTGCCGACACCACGCTGCTGACGGCGGTCGGCAACGACTACGGCTACGACCAGGTCTTTGCGCGCCAGGTGCGCGGGCTGGGGAAGGCCGGCGACATTTTGATCGTGTTCACGTCGAGCGGCAATTCGCCCAACGTTCTGCTCGCTCTCCAGGCTGCCCGGGAATTGGGACTCAAATCCATCGCTTTTCTAGGCCGCGGGGGCGGGGAAGCCAAGGACCTGGCGGATTGCGTCTTGCTGGTGCACCATGCCGTCACCGCCCGCATTCAGGAAGCGCATCAGTTTCTGTTGCACGCGTTGATGGATAGGATCGAAGCGGCTCTGTGAAGCGGCAGTGCGGCCAGCCCGGCTCGCGACACCGCCCATGATCTACGTGACTTCGACGAACTTCGCCGCCGGTGCGCCGCAGATGGGGCATTTCTCGGGCGGAACGCCGAATTCGATGTTCCCGCAGAACGGGCACAGGTAAAAGCGCGCTTCGGCGAGGTCCTTGCCCTGCGCCACCGCATCGAGCGCCGCCTGGTAGAGTTTGGCGTGTACGGCTTCGGCCTTCAATGCGAAACCGAACATCGTCCTGGCGCGATGGCCGGCCGCAACCGCGCGTTCCAGCATGGGCGGATACATTTTCGTGTACTCATACGTCTCGCCATCGATGGCGGCCTTGAGATTGTCAGTCGTCGAGCCGACCCCCGCCAGACTGTTCAGGTGGCCCTCGGCGTGAATCCTCTCCGCCTCGGCCGCCGTGCGGAACAACCGCGCCACGTTGGGCTTGCCATCCTGCTCGGCCTTCTTGGCGAACGCCCGGTACTTCTGATTGGCCTGGCTTTCGCCGGCAAAGGCTTCCTTCAGGTCGTCGGTCGTATTCATGGTGATTAGGGCTCCAATATCCTAATTGTACCGGCTGCGGGATGGAACCGGGGGGCTCTCAGCAGATCATCGATCGGATCAGCAGACTCACCCCAATTCCGCAATCTGCCCGTACAGCGGCTTCAGTGCCGGATAGAACGCCTGATAGACGCGGTGAGCTCTCGCGTAGAATGCGGCATCGGTGTCCACAGGGGCGACCGATTCGGTTTCGCGAATGACGGCGCGGCAGACTTCGGGGACGCTCGCGTAGGCGCCGGTGCCGGCGAGCGCCAGCAGGGCAGCGCCGTAAGCCGAACCCTCCTGGGTTTCAAGAGTCACCACACGCTTATTGAAAATCGACGCCAGCAAGCCGCGCCAGAAGGGGCTCTGCGCGCCACCGCCGGAAGCGCGCACGCTCGCGAGCGGCACGCCGAGCGACTCGACGATTTCGAGACAGTCGCACAAGCTGTACGAGACGCCTTCGATTACGGCGCGGATCAGGTCGGCGCGTTTGTGGCCGGCGGTGAGGCCGATCCAGCCGCCGCGGGCTGTGGCATCCAGATGCGGCGTTCTCTCTCCCATCAGGTAAGGCAGCCAGAACAGGCCATTGGCACCGCGTGGCGCTTGGGCAGCCTCGGCGGTAAGAGCGTCGTAAGATGTGCCTGGGGCGAGCTGGTTGCGCAGCCATTGCAGGCTTAAGCCGGCGCCCTGCGTCACGCCCATCACATGCCACTTACCCGGGACGGCATGGCAGAAGGTGTGGACGCGGCCGGCCGGGTCATACGCCACCTGCTCCATGTGAGCGAAGACCACGCCGGAAGTGCCAATGGTGCAGGAGACGATGCCGGGTTCGACGATGCCGTTGCCCACCGCGCTCGAAGCCTGGTCGCCGCCGCCGCCCACCACCGGAGTTCCGGCGGCGAGGCCGGTGAGCGCGGCCGCTTCCGCGCTAACCACACCGGTGACTTCTTTCGATTCATGGCAGCGCGGCAGAATCGCGCGGTCCAGGCCGAGCCCGTCCATCATTTCCATTGACCAACGGCGATTCACCACGTCGAACAGCGCCGTGCCGGAGGCATCGGAGACCTCGGTCGCATAATCGCCGGTGAGGCGGAAACGCACGTAGTCCTTGGGGAGCAGCACCTGGCGGACGCGCGCGAAGTTCTCCGGCTCGTGGTCGCGCACCCAAAGCAGCTTGGGCAGCGTGAAGCCCGTGAGCACCGGATTGGCGATGTAGCGGAGGATGGCTTCGCGTCCCAGTTTCGCGTTGACGGCGTCCACCTGCGGCTGCGAGCGCTGGTCGCACCAGATGAGCGACGGGCGGATCACGTTCCCGTCGCGGTCGAGGATGACCAGGCCGTGCATCTGGCCGGAGAGGCCGATGCCTTTCACCTGGCTGCCAGAGATGCCGGCGGCGGCGAGCGCCTGGCGGATGGCCGAGACGGCGGCGTCCCACCAGTTCTGCGGCCGCTGTTCCGCCCACAGCGGGCGGGCCATGGTCATATCTTCGTGAGGAGCGGTGCAACCGGCGCGGACCACGCCGCGCTCATCCACCAGCAGGGCGCGCGAGCCCCCGGTGCCGATATCGATTCCGAGCCACATAGTAAGAAACTATAGTGGCACGGCGCGGGCCTCAGTGGGAGACGGTAAGAGACCATACACGGCTCATGCCGGAGCGGTGGCGTATACTTGGTTTATGGCCACGCCCACCGAGCACCGGATTACCAAGAGTCCGGATGTCTGCGGCGGGAAAGCTTGCATCGCAGGTCATCGCGTACGTGTGCTCGATGTCTTAGTGTGGCATGAGCATCAGGGCATGACCCCGGATGAGATCGTCTCGCACGTTCCCACCCTCACTCTCGCCGATGTTCACGCGGCTCTCGCCTATTATTTCGACCACCTCGACGAAATCCAGCAGGAGATGCGGGACGAGCGCTCGCGCGCGGAAGAATTCCACCGCAGCCATCCATCCCAGTTGGAAGCGAAACTGCGCCAGGAAGGCCTCGAAAGAGCATCCTGACCGGTGCCCATCCGCTTTCATCTTGATGAGCACATTTCCGCCCAAGTAGCGGCGGGCCTCCGGCGCCGGAACATCGACGTAACCACGACTGGCGACACAGGCCTGATCGGTGCGACCGATCTGGCGCACATCGAGTTCGCGGCCTCATCCGGGCGGGTATTGGTGACGCAGGATGACGATTTTCTGCGGCTGCACGCGAAGGGCGTAGCCCACTCCGGCATCGCCTTGCCAACAACAATCGATGTTGGCAGGAGAAATACTTCGCCACCTAATCTTGATCCACGACCTGTTGTCGCCTGAGGAGATGGCCGGCAAGATCGAGTTTTTGTGATCGTCTGATTCTATATGCGCGCGCCGGATTTCGGCCCCGGAAATCCAGGCGCTATACTGTTGGGCGAAAGCGTACATGCGGGTGCGGGGCCATTTCGTTCGATGCTGGCTGGCGGCGATCGTGTGCGGCGCCGCGCCAGGCGGGTGGGCGCTCGACCCGCATAGGAGCCTGACGCAGTATTCGCGCACGGTCTGGACTCAGGCCGACGGATTGCCGCAGGATACGATCAAGGCCATCGTGCAAACCGCCGATGGATACCTGTGGCTGGGAACCGACGAAGGGCTGGCGCGGTTTGACGGGTACGAGTTCACCACCTTCGACAAAAGCCACGGCGACCTGCCGTCGAATTCCATCACCGCGCTGGCGGCGACCGCGGATGGGGGATTGTGGATCGGCACGGCGAGCGGGCTGACCGAATATCGCGACAAGCGATTCCGCACGTTCACCACCAGGGACGGTCTGCCCGACGCCGCCATCACTGGCCTCTACGCCGATCACGAAGGCGCGCTGTGGGTTGTGGCGGGCGTAGGGCTCAGCCGCCTGGAAAACGGACGCTTCACCAACTACGCGCCCGGGCCGCAACTGCCGGTGACTTCGGTGCGGGCGGTGGTGGAAGACCGGAGCCAGCAGCTCTGGGTAGGCGGCTTGAGCGGCGTGGGGCGACTCTCGGCCAAAGGCTTTACGCCGGCGATCGGTGAAGCGCAGTTGGCGCGACGGTTCGTCACCTGTATGGCGGCTGGCGCTGACGGCACCGTGTGGGTCGGCACCAGCGGCGGCATACTGGCGCTTTCCCCGGATGGCGTTTTGCGCAGCTACCGGATGGCCGATGGATTGCCCGATCCGCTGGTTCGCGCCCTATGGTGTGATCGCTACGGCTACATTTGGGCGGGGACCAACCGTGGCGTGGCGCGTTTCAACGGGCACCGGTTCACGGTCGCTCTGGCGGAGACCGGCGTGGTTTCCGTGCGCTCGATTGCCGGGGACCGCGAGGGCAACCTGTGGGTGGGAGATAACTCGGGCCTGAGCCGGTTGCGCGACGAAGTGTTCACGGTCTATGGCCGCAGCGAAGGATGGCCGAGCGATGAGCCGACCACGGCGTTTCAGGATCGCGCGGGGCGGGTGTGGGTGGGGTTCCACGAGAGCGGGCTGATGCTCGTGAGCGGCGGCGAGCGGCGGGTTTTCACCAGGCGCGACGGGTTGCCAGACAACGACATTTTTTCGATTCAGGAAACCCGCTCCGGCGACCTGCTGATTGGAGCGCGCAACGGTCTGGCGGTGATGCACGGCGGCTCTTTCCGCGTCTACCGGCCGGAAGACCGGCTCAATCGGTTCAACGTCTACGACGCACTGGAGGACGGCGCGGGACGGATTTGGCTGGCGACGGCGGCAGGAATGGCGCGGTCCGACGGCGGCCGGTTCGCCATCATCCAACCCGCCGATCCGGTGCTGAACGCGTCGATGGTGACGCTGTGCCTGGACCGGGACGGAGCCGTGTGGGCCGGCACGTTCGGCCAAGGCCTGTGGCGCATTCGGGGGCAGGAGCGGCGGCGCTTCACGATGGCGGACGGGCTTTCGAGCGATGCGGTGCGCTCGATTTACCAGGACCCCGACGGCACGTTGTGGATAGGCACTTTCGGCGGCGGCCTGAATTCGTTTCGCGACGGCCGGTTCTTGCATTACACGCAGAAAGACGGGCTGCTGAGCGATAACGTGGTCAAGATCATCGACGATGGCGCATCGCTTTGGCTGGCCACCACGCGGGGCATTTGCCGGCTGTGGAAGAGCCAGTTGCGGGAGTTCGCGGCAGGCCGGCGGAAGACGCTGGACCCGTTGAATTACGGCGTGGCGGATGGCCTGCGCAGCGCGCAATGCGCGCCCGAATACCCGGCCAGCGCGGGTGGCGTCCGCCTGCGCGAGGGCGCCATCTGGTTCCCGACTGCGCGCGGCATGGCGGTCTACGATCCACGGGCCGGACCGCACGCCAGGATCGCGCCCGTGGTGCACGTGGTGGAAATTACGGCTGGCGGCGCGCCGGTGGACCTAAGCCGGCCGGCCAGACTGGCGCCGGGCGCGGACCGCTTGGAAGTGCGCTACACCGCGCTGCATCTCAGTGCGCCGGAGCGGGTTGAGTATTCGTACAAGCTGGAAGGCCTGGACCGCGATTGGGTGCGGGCCGGCAGCCGGCGTCTGAGGAATTACAACAGCCTGCCGTACGGGGCCTATCGCTTCGTGGTGCGCGCCCAAGTTCCCGAGGCGCCGCCGGCCGAGGCATCCTACGCTTTCGTCCTGCTGCCCCATTATTACGAAACGACGTGGTTCCGCTTGTTGGCGTTGGCTCTGCTCGGCGGGCTGGTGTGGCTGGGGTTTCTCGTGCGGGTGCGGCAGATCGGGTCGCGTTTCGCGCTGGTCCTGGAAGAGCGCGCGCGGCTGGCGCGGGAAATCCACGACACGCTGGCGCAAGGGTTCGTAGGGATTTCGTCGCAGCTCGACGCGGTCGCCATGTGCATGCCGGAGGACGATTCGCCGGCGCGCCAATATTTGCAGATGGCCCGGCGCATGGCGCGCCACAGCCTGACCGAAGCGCGCCGCTCGATGATGGACCTGCGCGCCTCCGTGCTGGAGGATCGGGACCTGGCGGCGGCTCTCGAAGCCGGCGCGCGCGCGTGGACGGCCGGTCAGCCGCTAGAGGTGTCGGTGGAATCGACCGGCGACCGCCAGCCGCTGCCCCAGGAAATGGAACAGCAGTTGTTACGCATCGCGCAGGAGGCGGTCGCCAACATCATGAAGCATGCCAACGCCAGCCGGATTGGAATTAAACTGGAACGGGGTCCTAAGAGCCTGCGCCTGCGGATTGTGGACAACGGGCGGGGTTTCGAGGAGCGCGACGTGTTTGCCGCGCACGGCGGCCACTTCGGGCTGATTGGCATGCGCGAGCGCGCCGAACGGCTGGGAGGCGGGTTGCACCTGGCCAGCCGTCCGGGTGAAGGGACCGAAGTCGAAGTGAGCGTGCCATTGCCATGAGCGAACCGATTCGTATTCTGGTGGCCGAAGACCACCTGGTGGCGCGAGTGGGCGTCACCACCATCGTCAACATGCAGCCGGATATGACAGTCGTAGCCGAGGCGTCCAACGGTCAGCAGGCGGTGGAGTTGTACCGGCAGCACCGGCCGGATGTGACACTGCTCGATTTGCGCATGCCGGGAATGGGAGGCGTGGAAGCGGCCATCGCCATCCGCGCCGAGTTTCCCAAGGCGCGCATGATCGCCTTGACTACCTACGGCGGCGACGAGGACATCCGGCGCGCCTTAGCGGCGGGCGTGCAAGCGTACCTCACCAAGGACGTGCTGCACGATGAACTGCTCAAGGCGATTCGCGCCGTGCACGCCGGCGGGACCTATCTGCCGGCCGCGGTGGCGGCGGCGCTGGCGGCGCAGATGCCGCGGCCCGATCTGAGTGGGCGCGAACTGGAAGTGTTGGGACTAATCGTGCAAGGCCTGGCCAACAAGCAGATCGCTTACAGCCTGGGGATCGCGGAGCACACCGTGAAGAACCACGTGAAGAGCATTCTCGGCAAGTTGGGTGCGCAGGACCGCACACAGGCCGCGACGGTGGCCATCCAGCGCGGGATTATCCACCTGTAAGCATTCATTGCGAGCCACGGATAAACACAGATGAACACCGATAAGAAGCTTGATTTCCGAAAACAGGCCTTGCTTATCCGTGTTTATCTGTGTTCATCCGTGGCTATGATTCTTTCAGGCCTTACCGCCGCGCCATGGTGACCTTGGGAACCGCGAGGTATCCGGTTACTTCATCTTTCTTCACATTGTTGACGACGATTTCAAAGGGTTGACGATTGCCGGCCACGTACAGTTGCACCGGCTCGTTGACGGTCCGGTCCTTCTTCTCCACCCGCTTGTCGTCCGCCAGCACATCGAGAGTGAACCGGTTCTTCTTGGGATCGGCCTTGGCGAGCTGCAACTGAATGCCGCCGATCTTCTGCGCGGCGCTGTTCCTCTTCAGATCGAATTCCAGATAATTGCGGTCGCCCAATTCTCGCAGTTGAGCCAGTTCCTTGCCATTGGTGGCGATCAGGCCGCTCATCACACCCATATCGCCGGTAACCCGCTTGAGCTCGGTGCCGTGCTGGTCGAGCACCGATTGGGCGTTCTTCACATCTCCCATCACGCCGCTGACGTCGCCGCTGATTTGCTCGAGCTTCGAGTTGGCCGTGCTGGTGGCCTGTTTCAGCTCATCCAGTTGGCCCGTTACCTGCTGCTGGGCCTGTTGCTGCGCCTCCTGCTGCACCTTGGTTTCCTGGGCTATTTTGGCAGCCAGGTTGGCATTGGCCCGGTGCAGATCGGCCTTGGCTTGCTCTTCCGCCGTCGTGGCGGAATCGTGCGCTTCCCGGGCGACGGATTCCAGGCGCTGGCTGCTGGCCTGATTACTCTGAGCGATCAGGTCGCTTAGCTTGTTGATCTGCGCCGCAGTCGAGTCCCTCTGCCGATCGACGCTGGTTCCTAACTGGTGAACGTTGATGAAGAGAACCACGATGGCCGCCAACGCCAGCCCGGTCGCCGCATACCAGAGCGGGTTGCTTCGCGCGGGCCGGGGCGGCTTGTCCCCGGTTGGCTTACTCTCAAAACTGCCGCTTTCGATCGTCATAACTAACCTCCTGGGCGGGACCGCTTTGGCCTATCTTGCCACCCAATCACATATAGAGCACCTCGTCTGCCATGCCGGTCAAAGAGCGGAGAACACGGGAGATGGGCTGATTCCGCCCTTTCGCGAGCCTGGCTATCGAGGCCGGGCGAGTAAATTGTTCACGAACCACCACGTAGGAAGAGCCGGTGCAGAGAGAGACTTCCGTCCCGTTCCGGGGCTTGGCAACAGGCAACCGCGACTCACGCTCGCGGAGCTGTGAAAGAAGCCGGTTGGCAGGCGGAAGCGCCTGCCCCACTTCGCCCGGCAAAGTGGGACAGGCGCCCCGGTTTTCGGGTCCGATGCGGATTTCGCCTGTCAACCCGTCGATTGCGGCCCATGGCCCGCCGCCGCACGCTACAATTATTTCGGAGTACAGGACCGGTTATGCCGAGGCGTCTCGCCCGGAAGCTGATGCTATCGATCACTGTAATTGTGATCATTGTGGCGGCGGTTTCCGGGCTGGTCAACATCAAGACCGAGGAGCGGCAGCTCCTCAACACCATGATCCTGGGGGCGGATCAGCTCTCCAAGGGAATCTCCAGCGCCACTTGGCACGCCATGCTGGACGACCACCGGGAGGCCGCCTACCAGGTGATGCAGACCATCGCCGAAAAGCAGGGCATCGACCGCATTCGTATGCTCAACCGGAGCGGCCAGGTGACATACTCGACGCGCGGCAACGACCCGAGCGTGGGCTCGATCAGCCCGATCGATTTCTCCTCGCACGTGAAAATCACCGGCGCCGGCATCGGCCACCGGCGGCTGGAGATGGTGACGCCGATTTACAACGAGCGTTCGTGCAGCGAATCGGCGTGCCACGCGCACCCGGCCGGCGTCAAGGTGCTCGGCGTTCTCGATGTCGCGCTCACTCTCGAAAGCGTGGATCGAGAAGTGGACGGCATGAAGCTGCGCGTGCTGGTGGTCACCGCAGTCGAGATCGGGCTCATCAGCCTGTTCATCATTCTGTTCACGCGGCGCTTCCTGAGCCGGCCGATTGAAGCGCTGGTGGAAGGAACCAAGGCGGTCAGCCAGATGGAGCTCGACCGGCCGCTCGAGATCGTCGGCTCGAGCGAGGAATTGGACGAGCTGGCGCGCAGCTTCGAAGTGATGCGCGAGCGGCTGCGCACGGCGCTCGGCGAAATCAACCAGTTCACGCAGAAGCTGGAAACCAAGGTGCAGGAGCGCACCGAGCAGCTCAAGGCCGCGCAGAAGAAGCTGGTGCAGAGCGACCGGCTGGCCTCGCTCGGCCAGCTTTCCGCCAGCGTGGCGCACGAGATCAACAATCCCGTTTCCGGCGTGCTGAACCTGTCGATGCTGATGCAGCGCATGCTCACCGACGATGGCGTTCCGCCCGCCCGGCTGGTGGAGTTCCGCCGCTATCTGTCGCAGGTGATCAACGAAACCTCGCGGGTGGGGCACATTGTCAGCGACCTGCTGGCTTTCTCGCGGCGCGGCAAGCCGCAGCGTGCGCCGGCGGACTTGAACCGGATTGTGCGCATGACACTATCGCTGGTGCAGCACAAGTTGAAGCTGAGCAACGTATCGGTGGAGGCCGACCTGAACGAAGGGCTGCCGCCGGTGCTCTGCGATCCATCGCAAATCCAACAGGTGGTGCTGAACCTGGTGCTCAACGCCGCGGAAGCCACCCAGAGCAAGGGCGTGGACAAGCGTCCGGGCCGCGTTTCGGTAACCACGTTCATCGCCGACGGTATGGAGATGCTGACGGTGGCGGACAACGGCGAGGGCATCCCGCCCGAGAACCTGGCCAAGATCTTCGATCCCTTCTTCACCACCAAGTCGGAAGGAAAGGGCGTGGGATTGGGGCTGGCGGTATCCTATGGCATCATCCAGGCACACGGCGGCGATATCGAAGTCAAAAGCGCGGCGGGAGCCGGCGCCACCTTCACCGTGTCGCTGCCGCTCGAGCAGCCGGCGCCGGGCGGTGGCGAGGCGCCGGCGGCGCTGGCCGGAAAGGGATGAAGTATTTTTACGTGGGCGCCACGCCGGAAGTGGACCGGCAAGCGCTCACGGCTATCGCCGAGCGCGCTAGAGCCGAGTTCGGCGCGCCGGTTCGGGAGATCGAGTTGCCCGAACTCGATTTCGCCTTTGATGCGGCCCGCGGCCAGTACGGCTCGATTCCGATGCTGGAGATGCTGGTGCGGCTGTGTCCTGGCGACGCGTTCAAGGTGCTGGGGCTGACCGAACGGGATCTGTTTATCCCCGTGCTGACTTTCGTGTTCGGTCACGCGCAACTGGGCGGCCGCGCGGCGGTGGTTTCGCTCGCCCGCCTGCGGCAGGAATTCTACGGGCTGGAGCCGAATCGCGAGGTGTTTTTGGAGCGCGCGCAAAAAGAGATGTTGCACGAATGCGGCCACCTGTTCGGGCTGGTACATTGCGGGGACGGCAGTTGCGCCATGTCGCTGGCGACCGGCGTGCGGCAGATCGATTTCAAGCGGGCGGCGTTCTGCGCCCGTTGCGCGGCGCGGATCGAACGGAAACCGAAGGGGTGATGGCAATGAAGACCCACTGGCAAATCCTGGTAGTGGACGACGAAGAGGTGATGGCCGAATCGCTGGCCGCCTGGCTGCGCGAGGACGGATACGCGGTGGACACTGCCAACTCCGGACGCGACGCGGTCGAGAAGGCGGCGCAGCGCGACTACGCCATCTACTTCGTCGATCTCAAAATGCCCGGCGGCATGGACGGCATCGAGACCATGATGCAGGTGCGCCGGCTGCACGCCGAAGCCTCCATCATCATTATCACCGCCTACGCCACCGTCGATACCGCCATCACTGCCATGAAGGAAGGGGCGCAGGAGTACATCGTCAAGCCCTGCAACCCGGAAGAGATTTCCCTCCTGGTGAGCCGCATCATCAAAGTGAAAAACCTGCAACGCGAGAACAGCATTCTGCGCAAGAAGCTATCGCGGCAATACAAGTTCGGCGACGTGATCAGCAAGAGCGCGCGGATGCAGGACATCCTCACGCTGGCGCAGGAAGTTTCCAGCCTGCGCAGCACGGTGCTGATCCAGGGCGAAAGCGGCACCGGCAAGGAGCTGATCGCGCGCGCGATTCACAACTCGGGCGATCGCGCGGCGAAGCCGTTCGTAGCCGTGTCTTGTGCCGCGCTGGCGGAGACGCTGCTCGAAAGCGAGCTCTTCGGTCACGAAAAAGGCGCCTTCACCGGCGCCAACCAGCAAAGGCAGGGCAAGTTCGAGATGGCCGAGGGCGGCACGATTTTCCTCGATGAGATCGGCGACATCTCACCCAAGCTCCAGGTGGACCTGCTGCGCGTGCTCCAGGAGCGGCGCTTCTACCGCGTGGGCGGTTCGGAGGAAGTGAAGGTGGATGTGCGGGTAATCGCCGCCACGCACGTGAATCTACAGCAGGCCGTGGCGGAGGGCAAATTCCGCGACGACCTTTATTACCGGCTGAACGTGATCGAGATCCGCATCCCGCCGCTACGCGAGCGCCGCGAGGACATTCCGCTGCTGGCGCAACACTTTCTGGAACGGATCTCGCATGAGCTGGGCAAGGAGGTGGGCGGGATCTCCGACGGCGGTTTGAAAGTGCTGCTGGACCACAACTGGCCGGGCAATGTGCGGGAATTGGAGAACGCCATCGAGCGGGCCATGGTGACCTGCCGCGGCGCCGAACTCACGGAAGACGATTTCGCTTTTGTGGCGCAGAACGGCCAGGCCGGGAAAGCGGGCTGGGCACCGCCCGCGGGCATCACCATCGAGGAGATGGAAAAACTGCTGATCGCGGCGACCTTGCAGCGCACCAGCGGCAACATCAAGGAATCGGCCGCGGTGTTGGGCATCGACCGTTCGACGCTCTACGAAAAGATCAAACGCTACGAGATTCCGCGGTAGCGGACGATCGGTTTTTGTCGTCTGTCACGGCTCCCGAATTCCGAGGTAGAACAGACGATCGCCTTTTGTCGTCTGTTGGGATGGGCCGCCGGCCCGCGAGATTTCATAAAAGCACCGGTAGCGCCGGCGGTCTTGCCGCCGGTGATTTGCCGGGATTCCGGCCCCCCCTAATCGTCGCGCCAAACGGAGCCGCGACCAAAGGGAGCGGTCCTTTCGATCGAACCAATCTGCCGATTGATCGAACCAATCCTCCAAACGGAGCCGCGACCAAAGGGAGCGGTGCTTTCGACAGAACCCAATCTGCCGGCCGAAGACCTGGGATCGGGAATGACGTACGAGACACACGAACTGTGGCATAGTGGGAAATCAAGCCGCCGAGTCTATGACCAACCGCCGCACAGCGCTTAAGACAATCGCCGGTCTGAGCGCCGCACGGTTGGCGCAGGGCGCTCAGCAGCCAACCGCGGCGAGTGACCGCACATACTGGACCGGCCTGCTTGCCAGACTGGCCGAGCCGGTGCTTGAAAACCTGGCTCGCGGCACTTTGAAGCGGAACATGCCGGTGGAGTCCGCCAGTGAGAACCAGTTTGCCCGGCGGAAGTACTCTCACCTGGAGGCTATCGCCCGGCTGCTGACCGGCATCGCGCCATGGCTCGAGGCTCCGCTCGAAGCCGGCGCCGAGCGCGACCTGCAACAGCGATACGCGGCATTGGCTCGCGCGGCAATCCGTTCGGCGGCCGATCCCCAGTCGCCGGACTTCCTCAACTTCTCCGACGGCGGTCAGCCTCTCGTCGATTGCGGTTTCCTGTCGCAGGCACTGTTGCGGGCGCCCGCCGAGCTTTTGAAGAAGCTGGACCGCACCACCCAACGGAACCTCGCCGCGGCGCTCCTGTCCTCACGCGCGATTGTGCCGAACGACAGCAATTGGCTGCTGTTCAGCGCCATTGTGGAGACTGGCCTGGCCATGATGGGTGAGTCTTGGGACGCCACGCGAATCGATTATGCTCTCCGCAAGCACGAAGAGTGGTTTGTGGGCGATGGCCTTTACGGGGATGGGCCGCACTTTCATTGGGACTACTACAACAGTTTCGTGATCCAGCCCATGTTGCTGGATACGCTGCGCAACATTCGCCCGTATAGCAGCCGGTGGCAAGCTTTGCTCCCCGATGTCCTGGCGCGCGCGCGGCGGTACGCGGCTATCCAGGAGCGGCTGATTGCGCCGGACGGCACCTTTCCCGCCATCGGCCGCTCCATCGCTTACCGTTGCGGCGCCTTTCATCTGTTGGCCCTGATGGCGCTCGGGCGCGAGCTACCCGATCCGTTGACCGGCCCGCAGGTCCGCTGCGCTTTGACGGCGGTGACGCGCCGGCTGATGGAAGCGCCGGGAACGTTCGATCGGGACGGCTGGCTGCGTATCGGGTTCTGCGGGCACCAGCCCAAATTGGGCGAGAGCTACATCTCGACCGGCAGTTTGTATCTTTGCTCTGCGGTGCTGCTTCCGCTGGGGCTCGGCCCGGCCGATCCGTTTTGGGCGGGGCCCGCGCAAAACTGGACTTCGCGCCGGATATGGAGCGGTGAAGACAGGCCCGCGGACCATGCGGTTTAGGTTTGCGGTGCCGATACTGCGCGGTGTAGCCGGGCGCCGCCTTTTCGCCCGGATCCAGCCCAGCGCGAAAGCGCGGCTATGCTGCTTCTCCTATGCGGTCAGACTCTGCCCCGGAGCCGGTCGATTTTACGGCGATCGCGCTTCGATGGTTTGCCTTCCCGCAAGGTTTCGAAGTGCGGCATCGACTTGCGCTCCTCCGCCAGCCTTAACCGCGATTCCCGGCTCGCCTCCGTTTCACGGTAGAGCGTTTGCGCAACTGCCGCTGGGCCGCGCATTTCGCTGAGCGCCAGCACCTCCACCTGAAAGTCGCCTGTGTCGTTCTTCACTTGCAACATGTCGCCGGTTCGGACCTCGCGCGCAGCCTTGGCTGGTTGTCCGTTCGACCCAATCCTGCCGAGTTCACATGCTCGCGCAGCGAGCGAGCGCGTCTTGAAGAATCGCGCCGCCCAGAGCCACTTGTCCATTCTCACGCCATTCATCATCCTATTCTCGTATCAGGGCGGGATCTTCAGTATGGCCATTCGCTGGAAAACGGCACAGTTGCGTTCACACACCCGCTAAGTATTTCCAACCCCCAGTCCCCACGGAGCTTACGGTCACTTCTCACCGCTCCGCACGCAGCTTCCGCCCAGCCTCCGTGTCACAATGAAACCGGTAGGGGCCGGGCAAGCCCGGCCCGCATCTGCTTCGATAAGGCGAGCGGCCCGAAAGTGGGCACGATTGGCCCACTTTTGAACACTGGTTTCGAGTCTTTTCAATAGCTTAGCGATTTTTCGTGGGCACGATCGGTCCCATTCGGGGCAGCGAATGGAGATGCGGGAGCTGTAGCGCCGGCGGTCTTGCCGCCAGTGTCTTGCCGCCACCGGAAACCGGCGCCGGCACGAGTGCCGCACCTCCCAATTGTGGGTGTTTCTTGACGGTCTCTTAGGCGAGCGCCCGTTTGTATAGAGCGGCGAGCTTGCCCCAGGCGCGCTCGGCATCGGGCTGGCTGTAGACGGGTGCGCCGTTCTGGGGTGCCATGTCCGGCACGCACCAGCCGTGCAGCGCTCCCGGATACACTTCGATTTCAGCCGGAACTCCGGCGGCCGCGAAGGCTTCCTTCAGCTTGTCCTTGGCATCCGGCTGACGCGCGTCGTCGTTCGACGCCACGCCGAAATACATATGGGCCCTGATCTTCGGCGCGAGCAGGTGCGGGCTGTCGGGTTTGTCGGTCACCAGGCCACCGCCGTGGAAAGACGCGCCCGCGCCAATCCGATTGGGCACCGCCGCCGCGGTCTTCACCACCAGCGGCCCGCCCATGCAATAACCCTGCGTTCCGATCTTCCTTTCCTGGTCCACCTCTTCTTGCGCGTCGAGGAAGGCAACGTATTGGGCGGCGTCCTTTTCGGCGTTGCCGGGTGCAGTCACCGACTCCATCAGCGGTTGGAGTTTGGCCCTATCGCCCGGATTCTGGAAGTTGAAGTTGGCGGGCTCCAAGTGAGGAGCTTTGGCCACGCGATAAAAGGGATTGGGCACCAGGACCGAATATCCCTCGGCGGCGAGACGCCTGGCCATTTCGCGCATCGAGGGCCGCAAGCCGAATGCGTCGGTCCAGAACAGCACGCCCGGATGGGAACCGGTCTTCGGGTGAAGGAACGCGGCGTCGCAGGTCCCGTCGGGAGTCTCGATTTCGACGCTGGTCTCGACGACGTCATCGGGCTTCGGTTGGTCCTTCCGGTCTTCCGTCATGGCTGTCTTACAAAGAGTGTATCGCTTCTTGATTGGTGCGCGCCCGCGCTTCCCAATTGCGCGGCCTGCCACCGATCACACGGTCGGTAACTTAGTCCACGCCAAAGCAGAAAGCGGTCTGGCCGCGGATGCAGCTTACGGCATACTCGCCGGGAGGCAGTGGCCCGGTACGCAGCTCGAACGAGCTATTGCCATACTTGCCGAACTCGACAGGCAGAGCACCCTGAGCCACGGTGGTCTGGGTGGACGAACCGAGCGGAGAGAAATGTCCCGTCATGATGACTAACTCCCGCTGTTTTTTCTTTTCATCCAAACGGCGCAAGGAGTAACGGATATTCGGGTCCAAATCAGACCACGCCAAATCGGATCGCACCACAAACTCCAAGGGTTTCCCGGCGCGGAACCGGACCGGGGATTTGGCGCCTGCAAATTCCAATGCGGATCTCATATTCATTACGAAGAATCCGCTGGTTTTGGAAACGGTGGCCGCGGTCTGTCGTTCCAAGGGGATGAGATTGCCGTCTTTCAGCCCATAGAACACTTCGGCGGTGTCTGGTTCGACCAAACTGTTTGGCTGATCGGTTTGAGCCTTGACGATCACCAGGCGGCTGTTCACAAATGCAACCAACAGACCCAGGGACGCCAATAGCAGAGTTCGTTTCATGTTGGCCTCCTCGCTTTAGCCGACGCCCTCACGCCTTCAGTGTGGCCGATAGCTCTTCTCCGCGCCAGACTCTTTCGAGCCATCCTCATCGTGCGGATCACCGTGCGGATCGATGGCGGCGCGCCGAAGATCTCAAACCGCCCGGTAGCTACTGCACGGCCAGAGTTTCGCCGTCCTGGCGCCTGCTGCGCGGCGCCGGCCGGGGCGGGCCGATCTGCCCGGCCGGCATCCCTCGGCAGCTCATGGCTTGTAGTACGGATTCACTTCGATATTCCTAAAGGCCGCGGCGGCGAAACCCGCACCAGCAGACATATTGAACATGCCGACAAATTTGCGGGTCTTCGGAAACTTCCAGGCTACGGCATAGCTCACCAGAGCGATGCCCCCGCTGAGCAAGCCCTTCCGCACCGTACCGGTACGATAGAATCGGCCGGCATACGTCCCGGAGGATTGCGCAAGCAGCGAGTTTCCCTCCGGCTGCTTCCAACTGGTTGCCCAGTCGGCAAAACTCCCCGCCACTTGCATCGTGACGCCGGAGGTTACCCACCACCACGAATCCGGGTGAGAGGATCGACTGGGCTGAGAGGATCGACTCGGCTGAACGAATGAACTCGGCTGGACGAATGAACTGGGCTCGACGTATGAACTCGGTTGAACCGATGAACTCAACTGAGCCTGGCAAGGAATTCCGGCGAACACTCCGACCACGAGAGCGGCCATGAAGAACTTCGTCAAAGAATACATAGTATCCCTCCTCGAAGCATTGGTATGATCGTCGACCCGATGCTCGACGTACCACCAGATTGCTTGCTTCACTCACACTGATCGGCAATAACGCTTCGAGTTTTAGCTGTGGCGGCCAATTGAACCAATTGGCCTAAGCGAGGGCTTTGACAATCTACTGGCCCGCACTGATTCGCAAGTCGGGATGCGGCCGACCCTCCTGGAGAGCGTTGCTGGGACCAGTTTTGGAGATGGCGTGATTTCGGAGTAGAATACTGGTTCCGGGGCTTCCAGAATTTGTGCTGTGTCCCAAATGCAAGACCGATCATTTTCACCGTTCCCACCGGCGCGGTCTGTTCGAACATCTGGCGAGTGTGGCCGCGAGGTATCCGTATCGCTGCAAGGATTGTGGGTATCGCGTTTTACAGTCCCGCTACGCGACAGAAGAGGCTGCTGCAGGTCAGGTTCCGAAGGACCGCGAGGTCAGAGCAACCCGCGGCGCCATTCAGTGGAGACGAAGGCGGCGGGAATTCCTGCTCTACGCCGGGGGATTTCTGCTGTTTGTGGCGTTCCTCTACTTCATCACGCGCGAACGCAGCGGGCCTTCCGAGGGGAATTGAGCGGCTAGTTCGCTAACTCCATATCGATCGATCGCAAGACGATAAACCCTGCAATGCGAGTTGTTCCCAGGCTTCGTTGGTAGACCAGCGAGAGGCGCACCAGGCGGCAACCGGCCGGAGTGGCAAAGGAAACCTGGTCCTGAATCTCTCCTGCCGCGGATAAGTCCCGCCCCTCGCCCAAGCTCCTGCCACTGTTCGTGTCCGCAATGCGCCAGGTGAGACCCGTGCCGGATGCGATCCCGGAAGTGCGGTACAGGAACCTCAGTTTGTACTTCCGATTCTCCTGAACCGGCACATACTGAACGAGCACTTCGCAACGCTCCGGTTGGCGCCCGGAGAATGTGAGCCGCAGCCCGCCCGGGCTCTCCTCACTCGCCGCGCTGATGCCATCCACTTCGGGCAGCCGCCAGTCCAAGCCCTGTGAAGTGGGCGCCACCGTGAACGCGCCATTCGTCAACGAGGACGGCAGGGTGGAACTCCGGGCGGCAAACGGGATTCGATGGGTCTCGGCGAGTCGGTTCCAAATGTCGAGAGCCTCGCTGGCACGGCCTCGATCGAGCAACCGATCGCACACGGCCAGCAGAAGCGGCGTGTCAGACTGCCGGTTCTCCTCGAGTACTCGGCGGCTCGGTGGGCCGACCAGATCGATGCGGTCCTGCCCGACCAGGTAGGAGAGGTAGCTGGCGCGTACGGACGGATTGCTTATGGTAAGGCGCTCGATCAGCTTTCCGTCCTCCTCCATCTGCCCGCAGAGGCGAAACAATGGTAACGGATCGCCATAGGCCATTGCCGCCGCCTGCTTGGCCCAAAACCAGAACCGCGGCGGATCGTTGCGCCGAAAATAGTAGTTCGCGAGCGTCCATCTCGGCAGGTACTGCGCGTCTTCTTCGACCGCACGAACCAGGCATTGCCCGGCCCGCACGTTGTCGCCACCCGCCTCGTACTGTAAGCCGAGGTCGATCCAGGAATGCGCATCGGCCGGATTCAGAGCCACGGCGCGTTTGAGCGCCGCGATCGCTCGGGCCGGGTGATCCTCGGAAGTCAGCAGGGCCAGCCGGTTATAATAGGCCGCCTGGCCGGGGGTGACCGCAAGAGCCTTCTCCGTCCCCGCAACGGTCTCTTTCCGGAACCAGTAATCGGCCCATCCCAGGCGTACGGACCACACGGCGGCGGCCGCGAAGCCGGCGGCCGCGATGGCGATGGCGAGAAACCGGGCGATTCGAAACCACATCACGGAGCCTGCTGCCGGATCAACACTGCCATGCCGGAACTCAAGGCCGCCCGGCGGCCGAACACCGTGGTCCACCAGGTCACGTTCATTTGATTCGAAGAACGCAGCGTCAGTTCCGCTTCACCCTGTGCTCCGTCATCCGAGGCCCAGGTCAGTTTGCACGATTTCCGAGTCGAGGATTTGCCCTGCGCGCGAAATTGCACCTCGGGGGAGATTGCTTGATCGGGAATTCTATACTTGGCCCGGTAATTGCCCACCAGGCTTCCATCCTCTTCCGCCAGGATAAACTCCACGTAGGTCGCCGGATAAAGATTGGGGTCCGCTTTGCCCGCTGTCTCGGGAGCGTAGAACCAGTTGCCCGCGAAGGAAACCTCATTGGCCTTCGGTGTAGGACGTGGGGGTTCCACCTTGGGCGCCTCAAGTGCCACCCGCGCAGGTTCGGCAGGAGCAATCGGGTTCGGCGGCAGGGGTTCCTTGGCGGGAAAAGAGTGAGCAGGCTCCGGCGGGGCCGGTGCGGCCGCGGCTTCATCTCTCGTGACGGCGCGGCGAGCGCTGGGGGGCGGTGCTACGTGCGGCGCTATCGAAGCGGCAGGGGGCGGCGCCGGCTGGCTAACATTTGCCGCGGATTCGAGCGGCGCTTCGCCGCCTGGTCTGCCAGCGCCCACTCCGTCGGGCACGGCCTCGTTTTGGCTCGGTACCGCCTGCGCCGCCTCAGGGTTGCGCTGCTCCATGCACCAGATGCCGACGCCAACCACTACCAACCCGATCAAAACCCAGAACCAATGCCGCAGGCCGAAGTGTAGAATTTCGTAGTACCGGTACGCAGACGGAGCCGGTGACGGCGGTGCCCATTCCAACGCGGCTTTCGGGCTCTCGCGGAGGCTCTCATCATACTGGCGGCGTTTCTGCGCATCCGTGAGGATCGCCAGAATCTCGTTCAGCCGCTTCATCTGGCACTCGGCCATGGCCTTCAACCGCGCGTCCGGCTGCGCGTCCGGATGGAGCAGGCGCGCGAGTAGTTTGTAGGCTTGGCGGATCTCTTCGAGCGCCGCATCCTGCCGGATGCCGAGTTCCTCGTAGTAGTTCATGCCGCTACCTGTATAGAACAGGTTTTTTGCAGGTATGACGTTCGCAAGACGATATCATACACCCGGAGCCTCTTGTCTTTTAGCGTCTATAGGTATACTTTAAATGAGAAGCACAGTTTGTCGGAGGTTAAAATGTCGAAGTTCGCAATTTTTCTCACTGCGCTGATTTGCCTTCTATTCGTGGCAATGGCGGCGCCCCTTTCCATCGGATTCATCAAGTCGACTGGGGAATTTCGTGTCGATGGTTCCACGATTCGACAAAACGGAACGCTGTTCGAGGGCAACCTGATCGAAACCACGGCGGCACGCTCGGTGATCGAGCTGGCCAGCGTGGAGATTACGCTATCGCCGGATTCGCGGGCCAAAGTCTATCGCGATCACACCATCCTGGAGAAGGGTACGGGCGTGGTGAAGGAAGCCGGGAATCACGTGATCGAAGCGGACACCTTGCGCATCTCGCCCTCGGCGAAAGATAGCGTGGTGCAGGTTGACATCACGTCACCGTCGAACATTACGGTTTCGGCTCGCAGCGGCGCCGCCGAAGTGCGCAGCGCTACCGGCGTTCTGGTGGCGAGCGTGCGTCCAGGCCTGGCGCTCGCATTTGGAGCGCAGGCAGGCGCGGCCACCGCTTTCGATATGACGGGTGTCGAGGAATTCAGGGACGGGAAGTACTTCCTGACCGATGACACCACTCACGTCACGGTCCAACTGGAAGGACCGGATCTGGCGAAGTACGTTGGCAAGTGTGTGGAAGTCACCGGCTCGATTATTCCGGGCGCCACACCCCCGTCCCCGGCTTCGCAGTTGATTCAAGTGGCCACCATCAAAACGACTTCCTGTCGTAACGCCGCCGGCGCAATCCCAGGCGGAGGCGCGGGAACAGGCGCGGCGGTTGGAACCGGACTTTCGATGGGCGCAAAGATCGCGATTATCGGCGGCGTTGCCGCGGCCGGTACGGTGGCAGGTCTGGCTGCCTCCGGCACATTCAGTTCAGGCCCGTCCGCCAGCACTCCGTAATCTGGCGCGAAGCTGCCTGACGAAACACTATACTGAGGAATGTACGTCGTTCTGGCGGCACTCTTTTTCTTCGCCATATTGACACTTTGGGTGCCCGCCTACTGGCCGGTCACCGTTTTCCAAGTTGGGATTTTCGCGCTGGCTGTTTCCGCGCTCGCAATCTTCGGAATTCGGCGCATGCGGCGCGCCGACCTCTATCCGCTGGTCCCCTTATCGTTCGCGGTTGCCTGGGGCCTGCTCCAATGGGGCACGGGGCACACGGCGTACGCCTTTGACACGAAGACCGCAGTGGTCCGCTGGGCCACGTTTCTGGCGGTTTTCCTGGCCGGTGTCTCTCTTTTCCGCGAAACCGAGGTTCGTCACTGGTTTCGTTCCGCGATGCTCTGGTTCGGCTCTGTGGTGGCGGTGGTGGCCACGGTGCAGACCTTCACTTCGCCTGGCAAGATCTTCTGGCTGTTTCCGACCGAGTACGCCGATTACGTAATGGGCCCTATTCTCTATCGCAACCACTATGCGGCGTTCATCGAAGTCGTGCTGCCGATCGCGGTGTACGAAGCCCTGCGCCGGGAACGCGATTCGCTGCTGTACTCCGGAATGGCGGCCGCCATGTTCGCGTCCGTGATCGCGTCGGCCTCGCGCACCGGCACCATTCTGGTGACCGCGGAAACCGTGGTTGTGATCGCGCTGCTGTGGGCGCGCGGCCGCACCAGCGCCCGGTCGGTCGGCACGGCGCTGCTCAGAATGGCGGTATTGTTCGCCGTGTTTGGCTCCGTGGTGGGATGGGAAAGCGTCTGGAACCGTTTCTGGGAGCCCGATCCCATGCAGATGCGGCGTCAGCTTGACATTTCCTCTCTTCACATGACCGCCGCTCACCCTTGGTTCGGGGTTGGGCTCGGCGCCTGGCCCACCGTGTATCCCCGCTATGCCATCGTCGACTTCGGCGTATTCGCCAACCAGGCACACAACGACTGGCTCCAGTGGACCGCCGAGGGCGGCATCCCCTTCGGCATTGTCATGGCCACTCTCTTCCTGTGGTGCTTACGCCCGGCCTTCCGTTCGGTGTGGGGCATTGGTGTGATTGCCGTGTTTCTTCACGCACTTGTGGATTACCCATTCTCGCGGCCGGCGCTCGGCTCATGGCCGATCCTCATCATCGCCATGCTCGCCACCTGGCAAAGTGGGTGGCAAGCGAAAAGACCTGACGGATGAAGAGCGGGCCGAGTGGAGAGGAAAAGCCGAGACGACTCTCGGCTCAGCAGGCTTGACAGCCCCGGATGGTGCACGGGCAAGCCGCGCCACGGCTATAATTATTGGGTACGCTTACGGTCCTTAACTTTTGGCAACGTTGAGCGCATTGGTTGACGCTTATATTATTGGAATGGTGGGATTTGGGGCGTTGGAGAACACGGACTGGTTTGGAATTCGCGTGAAATCACGCTGCGAGGTTCGAGCGCACGACGACCTTTGTTTGCGTGGCTTTGAAGCCTTCTTACCGTTGTGCTCCGTAAGACGGCGTTGGTCCGACAGGGTCAAGACGCTGCGGGTTCCGATGTTTAGCGGATATTTGTTCTGCAGGTTTGCGCTGCCAGACCGGCTCAGAGTTTTGGGCGCCGCCGGCGTGGCACAAATCGTCGGTATCGGAAATATTCCGGTCCCCATCAGCGAAACCGAAATCCGCTCGGTCCAAACCTTAGCGACTTCCGAAGTCGCGTGCACGCCGTGGCCCTATCTTCAAGCTGGTCAACGAGTGTCGATCGATTGCGGACCGCTGGCGGGGGTTGAAGGCGTGATTGTCAGAGCGGAAAATGGAAAGCCGCGAGTGGTGGTTTCGGTGACCATGCTCCTCCGCTCCGTGGCGGCGGAAATCGAACGGGACTGGATCGGCCGCATTCAGTAGCTCCCACCGGCGGCAAGACCGCCGGCGCCACCAAAGCTTAGTACTTCCAGATCTTAAGGTCTTGACATACGTAATTCATTCGTGATACGCTCGCGTTTTCGTCTCACATCAGTAGATGCGGTAATTGCATTACAAACGCGTCTCCAACTCGTTTCAGGCTTTTCGAAGTCCGGTCAATGTGACCCAAAGGGCGAAGCTTAGTCCTTAAGCTATTCGTCGTACATTAATTGCTAGCTTTTTGAGCGCCCAAATCCACTAAGTCCGCAGATTAAAGCCCATGAACCCTGCCGGGGGCATTCCATGAATAAGATTCGAAGGCGTCTTGTCAATTTCCGTGTGACGGACCAGGAATTCGAGCGGATCAAGATCGCATCGGATTGTCAGGGAGCTCGCTGCATCTCCGAATTTGCCCGTGCCGTGATGCTGGGCGGACCCAAACCAGGTATCGCATCCGATTCCGTTGACCCCATCGACTTCAACGATAAGCTGCTCGCCTTCGACCGCCGCCTGGCCATGCTCGAACTCTATGTTTCGCGCCTGGCCGATGCGCTTTCGGATTCAAACCCCGCTCGCATTCGCTCTGGAGACTAAGGTGCCGTCATGCGTTTACTATTCTCAACAATAATTTTCGCGGCAGCCGCTCTGGCCCAACAACAGCAGCAGTCCAACCGCGCCGCGACCATCCCCGAACAGGGCGCGAATCTGCCGGCCCAGGCGGTCGGACCCAACGACCTCATCGCGGTCTCCGTCTACGATGCCCCCGAGCTCAGCCGCACCATCCGCATCGGCACCGATGGCATGATCCGCCTCCCCATGCTGAAGCGGCTCATCAAGGCGGAAGGCCTCTTCCCGGCGGATCTCGAAACCGCCATCGCCCAGGCGCTTCGCGACGAACAGATTCTGGTGGACCCCTTCGTCACCGTCACCATCGCCGAATATCACAGCCGTCCCATCAGCGTCTCCGGCGCCGTCAAGATGCCGCTGGTGTTCCAGGCCGAAGGCCCCATCTCGCTGCTCGAAGCAATCGCCCGCGCGCAGGGCCTCAGCGAAAACGCCGGCCCGGAAGTTCTGGTCAGCCGCACCCAGCTTGGCCCCGACGGCGCCACCGTCATGCTCACCCGCCGCATCACGGTCCGCAACCTGATCAACGATGCCGATCCGGCGGTCAACATCAAGCTCACCGGCGGCGAAGAGATTCGCGTCCCCGAGGTCAGCAAAATCTACGTGGTCGGCAACATCATGAAGCCCGGCGCCTACCCCGTCCAGAATGGTTCCGACACCACCGTCCTGCAAATGCTGGCGCTCAGCGAAGGGCTGGAGCAGTTCGCCAGCAAGAACGCCTTCATCTACCGCCGCGAAGCCAACGGCAGCAA
>OCTA010000759.1_pt1 | contig 29605 bp, 22 predicted proteins | sample 1538991 | NCBI WGS metagenome assembly OCTA01 (sample SAMEA3539302, study PRJEB22396) | soil metagenome | biome: tundra; feature: field; material: soil | place: USA | collected 2010-05 | depth 0.15 m | reverse complement strand
AGGAAGATAAGTCGACGTGCGACCTCGCGCGTCATGCGGCGGCCGAGCCTAGTCACCACAGGCGTGAGTGTCGAGCGGGTGTTCCCACTCAATTTCGCACGACCGACCTTGCAACTGCGCAACGGGGCGCCAGGGCGATCGACGCGGAGCGGTCAGCCTGAGCGGGACGCCTTGCCCCCTTCCGGTCGCTCGAGCTCCTTGGACGGGGGAACAGTCAGTCGATGTTGTCGGTCATGAGATCGATGACGATCACGCCACGCTCGCCGGCGTCGTCCGGCACATGCGGCGTCAGCGGCACGCGAGGCGCCGGCCGATCTACCGGGATTTCGAGGCGAGGCTGCTCATGGCGAGCGCGCTCTTGCTCTTCGCGCCGGCGGATCTGCTCGATGATGAATGGAGGCAACATCGCGAGACCTCCTTTGCAGGTTAAGCAGCTGCTCGAAAGGATCCCAATAAATCGCTTCGGAACCTGGCCCGTCGTCCCAATAAACAACCTAGCAACGCGAGTGCCAGGGTCAAGGGCGACTCCCGCACCGGGCGTGGCGCCTCCCCCCGCCGCAGGGCTCGCCGCCGGCGAGTGAGCTCGGGATACTCTGGGGACTGGTGGCGACGGCGGACTGGTGGCGACGGCGCGACCGGCAGCATCGCCAGCAACGCCGACGATGGCATGGATGGCATGATGGAAACGCGACGGGTGACGAGATCACGAACGACACGGGCCGCCCGCGGCCCCTTCGCGCGTACAGTCGCTCGGGCTCGTTCCGCTCGTTCCGCTCGTTCCGCTCGTTCCGCTCGTTCCGTTCGTTCCGTTCGTTCCGTGGCTCCCACGGCTGCGCTGCGAACGAAGCTGCGCGCATGGCGCGTCGCTCGCGACGCCATGGCCTCGTTCGCTCGAAGGGCGCGGTCGATCTCACGGGGCGCGTGCGCCTGGCTCGCGCGGATGCCGACCGTGGGCCGGTTCGCGCTGGCTACGTTGACCGCGTGGACCGCGCTGACCGCGTCGCGGGCGGCGTGGGCGGCTCCGTTCGACGTGCGCGGCGAAGACTGGGAGGGCCTCTCGCAGTTCGTTCATGCCGCCGAGGTCGAAGTTGGGAGCGCGCGCGTCGTGGTCGGCACGACGCTCGATCTGCATCGCCTCGAGCCCGCCGACGCGGTCGTTCTCGTGCACCCCACCCGGGCGCCCGACGTCGAAGAGCTGTCGGCCTTCATGCACGCGGGGGGACGCGTGATCCTCCTCGACGACTACGGCACCGGCGACGAGCTCCTGGCGCACTTTCACACGCGCCGACGCGCGCTGCCCCCGCGCCCGGCGGCGATGCTACGGGGGAACCCCGCGCTGGCGATCGCGGAGCCGGGCGCCGAGCACCCGATCGTGCTCGACGTGTCGCACGTCGTCACGAATCACGCGACGGGCCTCGACAACCCGGCGCTCTCGTCGATCCTCGTCGTTCACGGCGCGGCGGACGACGACGTCGTCGTGGGCGTGGCGGGTACGGTCGGAAAGGGGCGACTGATCGCCGTCGGAGACGCGTCGGTCGTGATGAACTCGATGCTCCGCTATCCGGGCAACCGCTCGCTCGCCCTCGGACTCGTCCGGTATGGGCTCGAAGACGAACGCTCCGCGCGGTCCTCCCCCAAGGCCGCGGGCGGGCGGGAGGGGAAGCTCTACGTGGTGGCCAACGACTTCGAGACCACGGGGGCCTTCGGCGACGACTCGCCGCTGTGGGCGGCTGCCAGCGAAGCGCGCCGGGGGCTCGTCGAGTCGCTCGAGACGACCCGCCGCGACGGGATGCCGCCGGTGGTCGCGTACCTGACCGCCGTGGTGGTCGCGATCGGCGTCATCGTGTGGACCGGCGCGCGCGCCGGGAAGACCCACAAGCTCGCCGCGCCGCGGTTCACGCGGGAAGTGCCGGTCGTCGCCCAGGGCGGCATTGCCGGGCACGCCGCGGTCCTGGGGGCGCCGGGCACGTCGCGGGCGCTCGCCGTCCTCGAGCTGAAGAGCGCTCTCGAAGAGGAGCTGGCTACCCGGCTCGGCCTGCAGCGGGCACCGCCGCCGGAGCAGCTCGTCGCCCGGCTCCGGGCCATGCGCCTCGTCGACGAGACCGGCGCGCGCGCCCTCTTGCGCGTGTTCGCCGTCATGTCCGGCGTCGAAGCGAAGGTCGTGCGCGCCTCCCGGGGAGCAGGGGCCCTCATGCGACTCCGCGACGCGCCCAGCGACGCCGACGTCCTCACCCTGGCGGCGGCCGTGCGCGAGCTCCGGGGAAAGCTGGGGCTCGTGCCAGTCGCGGCCGCGGGCGGCCATGATACGTTCGAGGGGCCCCTTTGACCGCCGCTGCGAACACCAACGAGATCGCCGCCGCACGCGAGCGCATCGACGACGTGCGGCGCGAAGTGGCGCGCGTCTACGTGGGCTCGTCGAGCCCGGTCGACACGATCCTGGTCGCGCTGCTGGCCCGCGGCCACGCCCTGCTCGAGGGCGTGCCGGGCATCGCCAAGACCACGCTCGTGAAAGCGTTCGCGACCACCCTCGGGTGCTCGGCGCGGCGCATCCAGTTCACCCCCGACCTCTTGCCGGCCGACATCACCGGGACCTACGTCCTCTCGCCTCGCGAGGGCACGTTCGCGCTCCGGGCTGGTCCCATCTTCGCGAACGTGGTCCTCGCCGACGAGATCAACCGCGCGCCCGCCAAGACGCAGAGCGCGCTGCTCGAGGCGATGCAAGAGCGGCAGGTCACGATCGAGGGCGACCGGTTCGAGCTCCCCTCGCCGTTCCTGGTGCTGGCCACGGAGAACCCCGTCGACCTCGAAGGGACCTACCCGCTCCCCGAGGCGCAGATCGATCGCTTCCTCGTCCGCGTGGCGATGGGCTACCCGTCGGCCCGCGAAGAAGCACAGATGCTGAAGACGTACGGCGTCGACCCGCCGACGGCGCGTCCCGTGCTCGACGCGCGCGACATCCTTCGCCTGCAGGGCATCGCTTCGCGCATCTACGTCGAAGACGACCTCCTCGAGTACGCCGTCGCCCTCACCACGTTCACGCGGGTGCACAACCGCGTGGCCCTCGGCGCCAGCCCGCGTGCGTCGCTCGGGCTGGTGCAGGCCGCCAAGGCGTGGGCGATGATCGGAGGGCGGCCGTTCGTCGCTCCAGACGACATCCGCGCCGTCGCGCCGAGCGTCCTGTCACACCGTCTCGTGATGACTGCCGAGGCCGAGGTCGACTCGAAGGCGCGCGAGCGCCTCCTCGAGGAGGCGCTCACGAAGGTCAGCTACCGCCGCGGAATGCGCGCGGTCTAGGCGACGTGCAGCTCTACCCGACGCGGGCCACGTTCCATGTCGCGGTGGCCGGTGCCGGGCTCGTGGCGCTCGGGTGCGCGGCCCGCCTGCCGCCGGTGGTCGCGTTCGGCGGCGCGATGCTGCTGGCCGTCGCTATCGGCCGTGCCTTCGCCGTGCTGTCGGTGACCCGCCTCCGCGCCACGGGCTTCGAGATGGTGTGGACCGGCCCGACGCGCGTACGCCGGGGCGCGCGCGGCCAGCCGCTCGTGCTCGAAGGCGAGCTGCGAAACCGGAGCGACGCTCCCGTTCGCGCCGTGGGTCTCCGGCCCCTGGTCTCGAGCATGCTCGAGGCCTCGATCGAGCCCGCGTCCCTCGACCTCCCGCCCGGAGCGCGAGCTCGCATCGACGTGACCGTCCGTCCCCGCCGCATCGGACGCTGGGGCGTGCACGGGCTGGCCCTCGAGGTGCGCGGGACGTCGTTCGGGGGCGAGGCCCTTTACGAAGTGCCGTTGCTCTTCGCCAACCCCCTGGGGATCGAGGTCCTGCCGACCGCGCTCGCCGCAGTCGCCGGTCGCCGCCGCGGGGGCCGAGCGCGCCGCGGTGCCGACGCGGGTCGACGCGCCCTCGTCGCCGGCGACCACGACGAGCTGCGCGAGCTCCGCGATCACTCCCCGGGCGATCCCTTCAAGCGCATCGCCTGGAAGGCGAGCGCGAAGCGCGGACGGCTGCTCGTGCGCGAAACCGAGCGCCAGGAGCGCGACGTCGTGTGGCTCGTCGTCGATGCCTCGGTGGAGCTCTGGGCGGGCTCTCCCGGCACCGCGCCGCTCGACCAGATCGCCGACGAGGTGGCGACCGCCGCTCTGCGTCACCTGCAACGCAACGAGCGCGTGGGCCTCGTAGTGGTGGCGTCCCGCGTGCGCTCGTGGATCGCACCGGGTACGGGGGCGGCGCACGCCGCGGTGATCGCCGGCGCCCTCGCGAGCGCCGCGAGCGTCATCGACGTGGACCGGTCGGAGCTCGGGGAGGCCGAGGTCGCGCAACGGGTCGCCGAGCACGCGCGGCCGCTCGACCCGAACGGCCTCCGCGGGATCCGCAAAGGCGACCTCGACGCCCTCACCGTCCTGGCCGATCAGCTCCGCCCGCTCGCCCCATTCGCGCCGCGCGTCCCCTTCGCGACCACGGCGCGCGAGAGAGCCTTGCGCCAGTACCTGGCGGCCTTCGGCGTCGAGTCGCCGCCGCGCGCCAGCGGCGAGCGAGACATCGCCGAGGCCACTCTGGTCGAAGCGCTCGAGCGGCTCGGCGTCGAGAAGTCGCGCCCGAGCGCGGTGCACGTCTGGGCCCCTCCCCCTTCCAGACCCGACGCGATGGCCACGGCGATCGCGCGGCTCCGCACCCGTCGCGTCACGCTGCGCTGGAACCTGCCTCCCTTCGAGGCGGGCGTCGGCGCCGATCGCGAGCGACGCAGCCCGATCGCCGACGTGGTCGACGAGGCCGTGCGTGCGCGCGCGCGCGCGAGCCGCGCCCGGGGCGAGCGCCTCCTCCGCAAGCTCGGCGTTCACGTCGTCGGCCGGCGCGAAGACGCGGCCGCCGTGCGCCGCGCACCGGCGCCCGACAAGCACGAGAAGGCCTCGTGACCTCGCGCGATCCGCGCGCCGTCCTGCGCGAGGCCGGCCTCCGTCCGAAGAAGAGCTTCGGCCAGAATTTCCTCGTCGCCGACGGAATCGCCCGCGCCATCGCCCGCGCGTGCGTCCCCGACGGCGAGGTCGGGCGAGCGCGCGTCGTCGAGATCGGAGCCGGCACCGGCGCCCTCACCCGGCTCCTCGCGGAGCGCGCGGCGTCGGTCGTGGCCATCGAACGCGACCGCGATCTCGTGCCTCTCCTCGCGCAAGAGCTCGAGGGCACGTGCGCGCGCGTCCTCGAGGCTGACGCGCAGTCGGCGGACCTTGCCGCGCTGCTCGGCGAGCCCGACGCGGCGTCCCCGCGCGTCCTGTGCGGGAATCTGCCGTACTCGATCACCGGCCAGCTCCTTCGGGCCGCGGGCGAGCAGGCAGGCCGCCTCGAACGCGCCGTCTTCATGATCCAGGACGAGGTCGCGCAGCGCCTCGCGGCGAGCCCGGGCACCAAGGCCTGGGGCGGACTCACCGTCTTCGTTCGCGCCGCGTTCGACGTGCGGCGCGTCCTTCGCGCACCGCAGGGGGCGTTTCATCCTCCCCCGGAGGTCACCAGCGCGGTCATCGAGCTCGTGCCCCTTCGCCCGCCTCGCGCGCAAGAGACGGAGCGGTTCCGCGCGCTCGTCCGCCGCGCGTTCGAGGCGCGCCGCAAGACGCTCCGCAACGCCTGGGCCGGTCTGGCCGCCGACGCCGACGCGCTCCAGCGAGCGGCGGAGCAGGCCGGGGTCTCCCTCGACGCCCGAGGCGAGACCCTCGAGGTCGAAGCCTTCGCGCGAATGGCCGCCGCGCTCGAAGCGGCGTCGGCTACCGCGGACTGAGCGACGCGAGCGCCTGCTGCGCGTCGAGCCGATCGGGCGAGTTCACCGGGGCGATCTCGAGAAAGCGCTTGTAGTGCTCGACGGCGTCGGCCTTCTTGCCGGTCTTCTTGAGGGCCTCGGCCGTGATGAACTCGAGCGGGGCCAGCCAGCCCGGCTTGGGGGTGATCTTCTCTGCGCTGGTGACCGCCGGCAGGAGCTGCACGAGCGCCACCGCGGGGCCGCCCCGGTCCATGAGCAGCTTGCCATAGCGGTAGCGCCAGTACGGATGGCGCACCGGGGCCGCGTCCGGAGCTTCCGCGTCGCCGGCGATCGCCTTCGCCCACTCGGCGAGAGCGGCGGCGTCTTGGGTCTTGTCTTCGAGGCACTCGGCGAGCGTTGCGCGCGCCTCGTAGCGCGACGGCCGCAGCGAAAGCGCGCGGTTCTCGTCTTTGATCGCGTCGTCGACCGCGCCCTCCATGCGCTCGAGCACGCCGCGCTGCCAGTAGGCCTCGGGGCTCAGGTTGTCGAGCGCGAGCGCCCGGTCGATCTCGTCGCGAGCGAGCTCGAGCTGGGCGGGGGTGGCGTCGTTCGCCGCCCACGCGACGTAGACGTGGAACTCGGCGCGGTTCGGATCGAGATCGACCGCGCGTTTCAGGTACCGGAGCGCTTCGGTCTGCGATTGCCCGCCCTTGAGCATGAGCGCCCGGCCGATGTAGTGGTGCGCCTCGGCGCTCGAGGGCCGCTTGTCGAGCACCTTGCGCAGCATCGGCAACGCGTCGTCGGGGCGCCCGATGACGACGTACGCCGCGCCTACGCGGAGCTGCAGATCCGGATCGTCGGGCGCCTTCGCGAGCGCGCTGTTGAACTGCTCGATGGCCTTCTCGACGTCACCGGACTCTTCGAAGAGCAGACCGCGCTCGAGCGAGAGGCCCGGGTAGTCCTTGTCGACGGCGGCCACCTTGTCGAGTTCGGCCCCCGCGTCTTCGAACTTCCGCACCCGGCGCAGCGCGACGCCGAGCAAGAAGTGCGAGTTCGGGTCTTTCGGATCCTTGGCGACGGCGGCGTTGAAGTGCGCGATCGCGCCCTCGTAGTCGCCCTGCAGCTCGCTGATCTGCCCGAGCGCGCGCTCGAGCGCGGGCGACGGGAGGAGCTTCTTCTTGGCGTCGTCGAGCATGGCGCGCGCGTCGGCCAGGCGCCCGCGCTCGGAGAGGAGCCTCGAGAGAGCAACGTAAGGCAAGACGGCGTCGGCGCGCGCCGGATCGACGAGGGCGATTGCCGCGCGGAGGTCGGCGTCGGCCGCGTCGTTGTTGCCGAGGTGCTGCTCGACTCGACCCAGCAAGATCAGGATCGGGATGCTCTTCGGGAACGCGGCGCGCGCCGCCAGGAGCTGCTGCTTCGCGTCGGCGAGGCGCTCGAGGGCGATCTTGGCCTCGGCGTCGTTGGCAATGGTCTCGGGCGAGTTCGGGTCGATGCCGAGGGCCGTGTCGAACCGCGCCAGGGCCTCGGCGGGGCGCTCTTCGTTGAGGAAAAGGTGGCCCTGACCGTTCAGCGCGTCGAGGTTGCGCGGGTCGATCGCCACCGCCTGAGCGAACGCCTCGCGCGCGTCGGTCGCGCCGCCGCGGTCGAGGCTGATCCAGGCCTTCGCGGCGTAGGCGGTCGAGAGCTCTTGCGGCGACGCCTTCGCGCGCGAAGCTCCCTCGAGGACGATCGCGAGGTCGGCGAGCCCCTTGGCTGGCTCGACGACGAGGCTCTTCGGACGCGCGCGAAGCGTGAGGGCGCCCGGGTGCCCGGGAGACGCCGCGAGCGTCGCGTCGAGCTCTTTCTTGGTGTCGGCCGCGTCGCCAGCGAGGTCGTAGGCGCGAGCGAGCCCGAAGTGAGCGCGAGCGTCGTTCGAGAGCGCCAGCGCCCGCGTGAACGCGGCAAGCGCGGTGGGACCGTCCTTCGCGGCCAGAGCGAGGTTGCCCGAGACGAGCGTCAAGTCGAGCACGATCGGATCGCCCGAGCCGCCGGCGCGTGTGGTCGCCGCGTCGATCGCCGAGCGGCCCCCTCGCAGATCGCCGCCGTCCGCCGTCTGCGCGGCGAGCGCGGCGTCCGCGTACTGGACGGGTGGGTCCGTGGGCAACGACGCGATGAGCTGTTTGGCGCGCGAAGCGCGTGCGGGATCGGGGCCGAAGCGCGCGCTCAGCGAGAGGTCGACGAACGCCGTGTAGGCGGTGAGGGACTTGTTGCGGCCGCTGCGCGCCTGCGCCGCATAGTCGGCGTCGAGCGCGGCCTTGGCGGCGTCGTAGGTGTCGGCGCCTGCGCTCCTGTCGGTGTCAGCGACGGCCGCGGCCGTTGCGCGGCGGTAATCGCCCGCGTGGAGAAAGTCGCCGATCACCAGGTTCCCGAAAGCGCCGTAAGGCGTGACCTGAAGAGCTGCGCCGCCCACGAGGGCGAGAACGATGAGCCCCGACCCGATCGCCTTGCCGAGCGATCGCTTCTTCTTTTTTGGCTCGTCGATCACGCGGGGACCGACGGCAGGCACGCGGGCCGGAGCGGACGACGCCGCTTCCATCTGGACCGGCGCCTCGAGGGCTTGCGGCCGGTCGGGGGTGTCGAGGCCGATGCTGCTCGCGTCGGCCCCGGACCCGCCGATGTCGACCTCGCCGAAGCTCATTCCACCCGCGGCGTTCGGAGCATCGGACCGCACGACCGGCGGGGCGATCGACGTCGCCGAAGGGGGCCGGATGGAGCGACGGCGATCATCGAGCTCGAGATCCCCGAAGTCGGACGGATCGACAACGGGCGCGCTCGCAGCCGCGCGCGTCTGCGCCGAACTCGGAGGCGACTCGTGCGGTAGATCGATTTCGCCGAACAGACCGAACGCGGATTCCGCGGCCTTTTGCCCGGCCGATAACGGCGGATGCCCGGTGGCGGGAGGATACGAGTCGCCGACGATCGGCAGTTCGATCTCGCCGAACCCCCGTCCCCCGCCCTGGGCTGGGGTGGCCACGGCGGGAAAGCTGTCGAGCGCCCTGGGGAGGCTCGACGCGGGCATCGGCAGGCTGTCGAGCGCAACGGGCAGGCTCGAGGCCGCGGAAGGCAAGTTCGCCCGGGGATCGACCTTCGCGGGGAGCGACGCTGCAACCGACGGGAGGTTGGATGTGACGCCGACCGCTCCCTTGCCCCCGGCGCGCACGGGGAGAGAAGACGCCACGACGGGCAGGTTCGAGCCCCGCGCCGGTGACGGCAACGAGGCGGCGACTACGGGGAGCCCCACGTCTGGCCGCGCAGGCAGATCGTGGGCCGCGATGACGGGCAGGTCGCTGAGAAACGCGGCCTGGCTCGCTTCGTTGGCGGCGGCACGGGCGGCGGGCAGGTCCGACACGGGGACCGGCAGGTCGGCGTCGAAGGCCGGGGCCTGGAACGGCGCGACCGGCGCCGCAACCGGCGGCTTCGCGGGGGGCGCTGGCCTCGCGGCGGGGCCGGATCTCACGGCCACGGGCTTCGCAGCGGGCAGATCGGACGGGACCGCCGGGAGATCGAAATCGAGGTCGTCGATCGGATCGGGCGGCGCCGACGCTGGCAGCGCCGGTCTGGCGGCCTTTGCGGGCGCGCCGGGCACGGCCTTTCGCACCGGCAGACCCGCCGAGATGACGGGCAGGTCCGGCTCGTCGAGCGCGCCGAGCGCCGGCGGGAAATCCGACGCCACCGAGCCTGGCGCAGGCTCGGCGGCCGGGGGCGCCGCGGGCACGACCGGCTTGAACGAAGGCGCGGAAACGGCAGGTGCGTGCGGTCCCGTGGCCGAAGGAACCGTCGGTCCCCGAGGGAGGCCCTCGGGCGCGATCCCGACGATGGTGCGCCGGCCGAAGGGGACCGGCGCCTTCGCCGCGGGAGGCGGCTGCGGCTTGACGGACGCGACGGGCGCGGGTTTGACCGGAGCCGCGGGAACGGTCAGCGGCGCGGGCGCGGCGGGCCCGCCGGGCAGCGGAGGCAGGCCGAAGCCACCGCCCACCCCAACCATCGTCGACTTCAGATTGTTCGCAGACATCGGCCGCGGCGCGCCGGGCAGGCCGGCGCGCGAGGGAGACGCGCCAGGCACGCGCGCGCCGGGAATGGCGGGCGTTGCGCCGATCCGTGGAGACGCGGGCGAAGCCGGCGAAGCACGCGGGGCCTGCGCCGCGGCAGCAGGCGGCGCCTTCGGGTCAGCGGTCGATGGAGACGGAACGAGAAACGAATGCCCGCACTTGGGGCATCGCATCTTCAGCCCCGCCGGCGGAATGCGCCGCTCGTCGATCTGAAACGGGGCGTTGCACGATTCGCACTCGACCTTCACCATCCCGCGGCCCGGGCCCCAGGGTACCATATCGAAGTCGCCTCTCATCGGCCTCATCGCCCCTCCGCCCGGGTTCCCCCCTGCGGCCGCAGAGGCGCCCGCAAACCGGAGGGCCACTTCGCGCCCGAGGCCTAGGCGGCGGAGGTGCGAGAGGTGGGAGAGAGCGCGGGATTCGTGCTAGGTCGGTTACCTTGACCGTGGATCGTCTCGTCGTGGTCGGCGCCCGGCAGCACAATCTCAAGAACGTCAGTGTCAGCCTGCCGCGGGGCAAGATCGTCGTTTTCACCGGCCCCAGCGGCTCGGGCAAGTCGTCGCTCGCCTTCGATACGATCTACGCGGAGGGGCAGCGCCGTTACGTCGAGTCCCTGAGCGCCTACGCGAGGCAGTTCCTCGAGCAGCTGGCGAAGCCCGACGTCGAGCGAATCGACGGCCTCAGCCCGGCCATCGCCATCGAGCAGAGACCGCTCTCGAAGTCGCCCCGGTCGACGGTCGGCACCGTCACCGAGATCGCCGACTATCTGCGGTTACTCTATGCGCGCGTCGGTATTCCGCATTGTCCAAACTGCGGAAAGCGCATCGAGGCGCAGACCGTTCAGCAGATCGTCGACCGGGTCCTCGCGATGCCCGAGGGGACGCGCCTCTCGATCATGGCGCCCATCGCGCGGGCCCGGAAGGGCGAGCTCAAGCTCGAGCTCGAGCGCCTGCGTCGCGAGGGCTTCGTGCGCGCGCGAATCGACGGCTCGGTGGTCGACCTCGGCGACGAGATCGAGCTCGATCGCACGAAGATCCACGACCTCGACGTCGTGGTCGATCGCCTCGTCTTGAAGGACGGCATCAAAGGGCGCCTCACCGACAGCGTCGAGCTCGCGCTCAAGCTGGGTGAAGGGCGCCTGCTCGTGCAGCCGGGCGACGAAGAGCCCTTCTGGATGAGCGAGCGCTTCGCCTGCGTCGACTGCGGCATCTCGCTGCCGCCCATCGAGCCGCGCATGTTCTCGTTCAACGGCCCCCACGGCGCGTGCCCCACGTGCGACGGGCTCGGCGCGCGCGACGTCGTCGATCCCGAGCGCTGCGTCGGCGACCCGCGGCAGTCGCTGCGCGAAGGCGTCGTGCTCGCGTGGGGGCGCCGCGCCAGCGTGGCGCTGGCGTCCGAGCTCTCGGCCGCCGTCGAGGCGCTCGGCGTCAACCCCGACTCCCCCTGGATCAAGCTGCCCGAGGCGCAGCGCCAGGCGATCCTCTACGGCCTTGGTCCCGGCGCAGCGGGGGCCCAGGCCGCTCCCAAATCGAAGCCCAAGGTCGGGGGCCGGAGGCGCGAGAGCGCCAAGAAGCCGCCGTACCTCGGGCTCGTGCCGCGGCTCGAGAAGCGCCTCGCGTCGATGGGCGACGTGCGCGTCGAAGCGACCGACGAAGAAGACCCCGACGCGGGCGAGGGCGGAATCGCCGACGAAGAGCTCGGGCGCTTCCTCGTGACGCGCACGTGCGACGCCTGCAAAGGCAAGCGCCTCCGCCCCGAAGCCCTCGCGGTGAAGCTCGGCGGCAAGGACGTGGCGCAGGTCGGGGCGATGCCGCTCCGGCACGTCCGGAGCTTCGTCGAGACGCTCGGAGCCGCCGCGAGCGACCGCGCCTCCCATGGTGACGGTCAGGTCGGGACCGGCGCGCCCCTCTTCGGCCCGCGCGAGCGCGCCATCGCGGAACCGCTGCTGAAGGCGGTCGCGGCGCGCCTCGGGTTCCTCATCGACGTCGGGCTCGACTACCTCGCGCTCGATCGCAGCGCGCAGACGCTCTCGTCGGGCGAAGGGCAGCGCATCCGGCTCGCGACGCAGATCGGGGCGGCCCTGGTCGGCGTGCTCTACGTGCTCGACGAGCCGAGCGTCGGCCTGCACGCGCGCGACAACGCGCGCCTCATCGAGGCGCAGGCGCGTCTTCGTGACCTCGGCAACACCGTCATCGTCGTCGAGCACGATCGCGAGGCCATCCTCGCGGCCGACCACGTCGTCGACATGGGTCCGGGCGCCGGCGTGCACGGCGGTCAGATCATCGCGCAGGGCACGCCGCGCGAGATCATGGCGAACCCGAAGTCAGTCACCGGCCCCTGGCTCAGCGGCCAGCGCCAGCTCCCGGTCCCTTCGAAGCGCCGTCCGCGCACCAAGGCGAGCGTCCAGGTCGTGGGCGCCCGAGCCCACAACCTGCGCAACGTCACATCGGAAATCCCCATCGGCCTCTTCACCTGCATCACCGGCGTGAGCGGCAGCGGCAAATCGAGCCTCATCGTCGACACGCTCCTGCCGGCGGCGCGCGCGAAGCTCTACAACGCGACGGCGCCCATCGGAGAGTGCGACCGGGTCGATGGCCTCGAGAACGTCGACAAGGTCGTCTCGATCGACCAGGCCCCCATCGGCCGCACCCCGCGCTCGAACCCCGCCACGTACACCGGCATCTTCGCGCTCCTCCGCGACCTCTACGCCGGCCTCCCCGACGCGCGCGCCCGCGGGTACAAGGCCGGCCGCTTCTCGTTCAACGTCAAGGGCGGCCGGTGCGAGGCCTGCCAGGGCGACGGCGTCCTCCGCGTCGAGATGCATTTCTTGCCCGACGTGTTCGTCGCCTGCGACGCGTGCGGCGGCCTTCGATACAACCGCGAGACGCTCGAGGTGAAGTACCGCGGGCTCTCGATCGCCGACGCGCTCGCCGTCACCGTCGAGCAGGCGTCGGACCTCTTCGGCGCCGTGCCGCGAATCGCCGACAAGCTCGAGGCGCTGCGCAAGGTGGGCCTCGGCTACGTGACGCTCGGGCAGCCGGCGACGACCCTCTCGGGCGGCGAGGCCCAGCGCGTGAAGCTCGCGCGCGAGCTGTCGCGGCGAGCCACGGGTCGCACGCTCTACGTGCTCGACGAGCCGACCACCGGCCTGCACTTCGCCGACATCGAGGTCCTGCTCTCGGCGCTGATGGATCTACGCGATCAGGGGAACACGATCGTGGTCATCGAACACAACCTCGACGTCGTGGCGTGCGCCGACTGGGTCGTCGATCTCGGGCCCGAGGGCGGCGAGGGCGGCGGCGAGATCGTCGCCGCCGGAACGCCCGAAGACATCGTACTGGTCGAGCGCTCGCATACGGCCCGGTACCTCCGCGACGTGCTCGCCCGGTCGACGCCCGCCCCGAGGCGCGCGGCGCGGGGATAGTGTTTCCATTGGCGAAGCTCCCCTGGTTCGGTCACGCCGAGACCGCCGTCCTCGTCGGGTTGATTGAACGCATCAGCCGGGCCGAGTCCGCCGCCGACATCGAAGAGGTGGCCACGCTGGCGACCGAGCGCGCTTGCGGGGTCCTCGGCCTCGCGTCGTCGGCGCTCTGGTTGATCGACGCGTCGGGAGACCTCGCGCTCGCCGCGACGCACGGCGCCTCGGCGGCCTCCGTGAGCGGCTGGCAGTGGATCGCAAAGGACGCGAAGGGCAGCTCGGGCACGCTATCTCCCGATCGGCACGCGCACGCGATCCAGGTGATCGAGCGCAACGCGCGGATCCAGGAGCAGCTCATCGGCGACCTGCTCGACATGAGCCGGGTGATCTCCGGCGTTCTCGCGCCCGAGGACCGCGAGCGCACGGCAGCCGCCGGGTTCGATATCCACGTCGGCAAGCCGATCGATCCCGAGCGGCTCGTCGAGCTCCTGCGCCGCCTGCGGCACCCGGCGGGAGCCGCGTCGTGACGCTCCGGTCGCGCCTCGTCATCGCAACCGCTGCGCTGGTCGCGACCGCGACGCTCGCCGGCTGCCCGGCGGGCACCACCAAGAGCGCCGAACCACCTGCTACCTGCGCCAAGGTCGGCGATATCTGCACGTTCTCGCCCGGCAAGCTGGGCCTGTGCGTCGAGTCTTCCGACGGCACTTCCTTGCTCTGTCAGTCGCAACACTAGTCGCGCTCGGGAGAGAGAGAGAGAGACCCTCTGCGCTCTCTGCGGCTAGGGGCCCGCTGGCGCGGGGGCAATGACGTTCGCGCCCACGTGGTGCGCCACCGTGGGGCGCGACGCGACGCAACCCACCAGCGTACCAGTACACCCTCGACGTGGAGACGTGCATACGGCGCGCGCACGCGCCATCGGGCCTGCCCCGACGAACGGAAGCGGGCCGGCGCTTGCGCCGCGCGCCGGCGCGCCCTTCGCCCCTGGAGAGTCGCTTTACGTGTAGTCCTTCTCCATCCGCTCCTGGTCTTCCTTGCAGCGGATGCACAGCGTGGTCTCCGGGCGCGCTTCGAGGCGCTTCACGGAGATCTCTTCCCCGCACTCTTCGCAGATCCCGAACGTTCCCTCGTCGATCTTGCGAAGACCCTTCTCGATCTTCTCGAGGAAGCTCTTCTCGCGACCGCGGAGGCGGAACGTGAACGACTGGAGGTACTCGCTCGATGCGAGGTCCATCTCGTCCGGAAGGTCATCGGTGTCGAGCGTCATGTCTTGCTCGAGCGTTTGCTTGGCCTTCTTGAGGATCTCGTCACGCTTTTCGGTGAGCAGCGTCCTGAACTTCTTGAGGGTGGCCTTATTCACAGTGGACCTCTGGACTCGATTTCGTACCCCTGATCAAGGGGCCGGAAACATTAAGCACCAGGACCCCTCCCGTCAACGATTGCCGGCAGCGGGGGGTCGCGGAGGCCGGCCAGCACCGTTCTTGTGTTGTCTTGTCTTGTCTTGCGCGGTCTTGCGCGCGCGCGCCCCGGAGCGGGCCCATGCCGCTTGCCGCGCGGGGCTCGACCGAAGACATGCTCCCGGCCGAGCTTCGGATGCTGTAAGGGACCCGGAGGGAGCGCCAGGCACGTGAATTCGCCAAGCCGCCCGGCAACGCCCCCAATTGGTCCCGAACGCCGAGTCCGGATGGGGATCGACGAGAACGGCCTCGGCCCGCGGCTCGGGCCCCTCATCGTGACGGCTGTGGTGGCCGAGACGGAGGGCGCGGGCCACGAGCGGGCCGAGAAACGAGCCCGCGGCGCCATGCGTGCCCGCCTCGGCGACTCGAAGAAGCTCGTTGCCCACGGCGACACCGCCCTCGGCGAAGCCTGGGCGCGCGCCATCGGCCGGCGCATGGGGTTCGCCGCTCCCGACCACCCGGAGGCCCTGGTTCGCGCGATCTCGCTGGACCCGCCCGAGACGCTCCGGGCCCCGTGCCCGTCGGCGCACGCCGAGCAGTGCTGGAGCGCCGCAGGCGAGGCGTTCGCGGCCGACCAGGCGCTTGTCGACACCGTCGCGCGCGATCTCGATCGCCTCGACGCGCAGGGCATCCGCGTCCTTCGGGTCGCGAGCGTCGTGACCTGCGCGCGGCGCCTCAACGAGGCCGTCGATCGCGGCCTGACGCGCTTTCACGCCGACCTCCACGTGATGGAGCGCCTGGCGCTCGACGGCCGCGAGCGCGCGACCGGCGACGTCATCGCCACCTGCGGCAAGGTCGGCGGGTTCGACCGGTATTCGCCCGCGTTCGGCCCCCTGAACGGCCGGCTCCACGCGATCGTCGAAGAGGGCCGGAAGCGAAGCGAATACTCCGTACCGGGCCTCGGCCGCATCGCGTTCGTGCGCGACGCCGACGACACCCACATGCTCGTCGGCATGGCGTCGCTCGTCGGCAAGTGGATCCGCGACCTCTTGATGGCGCGCGTCGTGCGGTACCACCGCCGCAGCGATCCGGACCTACCGGACGCGAGCGGCTACCACGACCCGATCACGACGCGTTTCATCGCCGCCACGCGCCTCACCCGCGCGCGAACGCAGCTCCCCGACGACTGCTTCACCCGACGCGCCTGGGACGGCGGTGCCGGCGTCATTCGCAGAACGAAAGAGCGGGATTAGCGGCTGAGCCGCGTTCTTGCCGAACAGCGCCGGCGTCGTCTTCGAGATCGAGCTCTCGAACCCGGCGAACCAGTGGGGCTTCACCTGGAACAAGAACACGGCTACTTCCCGCCGGCGAGCCACGCGGAGAGCTTCAGGAGCTTCTCGTCGCGCGTGAGCTTCAGGGGCGCGAGCTTGTCGCTGGGCGTGCCGGGATCGAGCACGAGCTCTTCGTCGCCCACGGCGGCCACCAGCGCTCCTCGCCGCGCCACCACGTACTCGGCCTTCGCGCGATCGGGCGCTTCTTGCACCACGATCTGCACCGCCTCGTCGCCGAGGTTCTTCATCGGCAAGCTGCCCGGCTTCAGTTTGAAGGCGCGGAACACTTCCTTCGCGCCCTCGGGATCGGCGCGAACGACGGCGACGTCACGCCAGCGCTTGTCGCCGTCCTTGTAGTAACCGACCGCCGCCGGCCCGACGCCGCTGACGCCGAGCGTCTCCTTCGGATGGTACGCGATGCCGAGCGGGAGCCTGGCCGTCGCCGGCAGCGCCGCCGCCGCGGGCGGCAAGTCGGTGGCCCCCGGGAGCTTGTCGCCGATCTCGCGCGCGATGGCTCCGGTGGCCTTCTCGTTCTGCGACGCCATCTGCTCGGGCGTCATCTTCGTGTCTTCGGTCACGAAGGTGAGCTCGACGATGTACGACCCTCGCCACACGTAGGCGTTGCTGCTGCTGGTCGCACCGACCGCGCCGAACGCCGCGGGCTTCACGGTCGCTGCGACGGGATCGCCTTCGGCCACGACGCGCTTCGTGAACATCGCGTACGCCCCGTCGGAAGTGGCAAAGCGCGAGAGGTTCACTTCGACGCTGTTGGGAGTACCGCTCCCGTCGACGTACCGGAGCACGACGACGCGATCGAGGCCGAAGCGCTTGTAGACCTCGCACTCTCCGTCGAACGCGGTCGTGCACACCTCGTCCATCGAGAACTTCCCCTGCGCGCCGTAGGTGCGCGGCTCGCCCTGCGGGTCGAGGCAGTAGCCGCCGACGGCGCGCGGGATCATCGGCGCGCTGACGGCGTCGGTGTCTTGCCCTCCGCCGGCCGCGCACAGGTTCGCCGCGGGCGCCGACGAGGCCGACGAAGCTCCCGGCGGAACCAGGCCGGGCGGAGGCTGCCGGTCGTTCTTCGCGTCGTCGCCCTTGTCGCACGCGACGCCGGTCGTTCCGGCGAGCGCGAGCGCCGCGTACACGGCGCCGACGCGGGACGGGAAACCGGAGCCGAAAAGAGACCAACGGCGATGAGAGTGCACTCGAAGGGCCATGGCTCGGAGACCTCGCGCCGCCGGTGGTAGCACAGGGTCACCGCGTATGGCGGAGCCGAGGGGCGGCCCTCGCCGGTCCGCACGTTTTTCATGGAGTGGAAATCGTTGCTGCGCGGCACGCGATGTACGCGGGTCGCAACTCGCCGGGATGTTGCGTGAAATGAGCTCTGCGACCAGGGGCACGCGCCTTGCTCATCGGGCACCGTGGGATCGAGGTCGCCGTTCATGTCGGCCCGGGTGCGTGCGCCTCGGGGGCCGCGCCGCGCCCGGGGCTTCTCCCTCATCGAGCTGATGGTGGTGATCATCATCATCGGCGTCGTGGCCGCGCTCGCCGTGCCCACGATGGCCGCTGCCCGCATCGATCGCAACGCCTACGACGACGCCGGGTCGATCATGCAGCTGCTCCGCTCGGCGCGGACCCATGCGGTGGCCCGCGGCGGCGCGGTGCTCGTCGCGATGACCTTCAACGGCATGGCCGATCGCGGCACGTTCCAGATGTTCGAGGCGGTCGGCGTGAACCCGGGCAATCAGGGCGGCCTCGCGCGCGCGCCCATTGGCACCTGCAAGGCGCCCGTGAACTGGGTCCCGCTCGCCGGCAACCCGCAGGCGGTCCTGGTCGACGGGCTGAACCTCAACGGCACGGTCGAGAACGATTTCAACATCCAGACGCAGCTCGTTCCCTATACCGCCGGCGGCGCGCAGGCTGCCGTCACCCAGGCGTACATCTGCTTCACGCCGCTCGGGCGCACGTACTACTCGGACACCGGCGGGCCCGTGTTCGACGGCTTGCAGCCGATGGTGACGCCGCTCGAGTTTCGCGTGCAGCGTATGAACGGCAACGCCCCCGTCGGGACGATCCGCAGCGTGCTCCTGCCGCCGAACGGCATGGCCCGCGTCTTCTCGCACGTGCCGTGAGCCGAACGATGACCCGTCCCCTCCCTCGCTCCTTCGCTCGCGCCCGCGTTCGCGCTGTCCGCGCGTACACCGCCATCGAGGTGCTGATGGCAATGACCGTGATGGCGATCGGCGGCGCCGCCGTCATCACGATGCAGAAGACGAGCGTGACCAGCAACCTCGACGCGCGTCGCGCCGACGTGGCCAACTCCATCGCGCGCACGTGGGTCGAGCGCCTCCAGCGCGAGTCGATGAGTTGGACGCTGCCGGGCCGCGAGAACCCGACCGGCAACAACCTCAACGGTGCGCTCGTGCTCGCGAACGTGCAAAACGCGGGCGGCCTCTGGTTTCTGCCTACCCAGGACATGAACGTGACCAACCCGGAGACCATGAGCCCCGCGTTCGACATCCTCGGGCGCGACCTGCCGCAAGCAGCGATGAACACGGCCGACTTCTGTGTCCACGTGCGCCTCTCGTGGCTGGGGACCACGCTCATCCCGCCCGGCGGCGATCTGATGCGCGCCGACGTGCGGGTCATCTGGCCCGTGGGGATCCTCAACGCGCGTCCCAACTTCTGCAACGCGGCGAGCGCGGCGCTCGTCGATCCCAACACCGACAACGGCATCCTGCGGAACACGGCCGCGGATCCGAACCAGCCCGCCTTTCACGCGATCTACGTGACGACCACGATCCGCGAGAACGCGTCGCCGTGAGCCCGACGACGCCCACTTGCGATGTTCGCGTCGAGCGATCGCGACGAGGCGCCCGCGCGCGCGCCCGGCGACGCGCGCAGCGCGGCTTCACGTTGATCGAGCTGACCATCGCGCTCCTCGCGGGGCTCATCGTCGCGCTCGCGATCATGGGTCTGTCGCGCGACTCGACGCGCACGTTCCACGAAGAGATGCGCGCCTCGTCGGCCGAGGCGAACCTGCGAACCGCCGTCGACCGCCTGCGCTCCGACCTGTCGCGCGCGGCCTACATGAGCACGGGCGACATCCAGAACGACCCGATGATCGCCCGGGCTCCGGGCGCGGGGGTGGTCCCCGGGTTCGCGGGCCTCTCGCAGCTCTCGGCGATCCAGCTCTTCCCCGCCACGTCGGCAGTGAACGGCCTGACGCTCTCCGGCCGGAACGGCGTCGATCCCGTCGCCCTCCAGATCGGCGGGAACATGACGTCGACCGATCAGTTCGCCGGGAGCCTGCAGCCCGCCGTGGCCGGAGGCTGCGAGCAGATCTTCTTGAACCCGCAGACCCCGGCGATGTTCCGCGTGCTCAACTCGGCGTCGCCCGCGAGCGAGCTGAATAACCTCTTCCAGCCGGTGCCCAACGGGGTGAACGCGCAGTTCATGGTGCGTGTCTTCGACAAGTCGGGGCACTCGCAGTTTCTCGTCACGTGCCCCGGCGTGCCCACCGGCCTCCTCGGCGGCGCCCCGAACTGGCAGCCCTTCGTTCTGGTCGCGCCGGCGACGCCGGTGCTCACGGCGAAGGACACCAACGGCGTCAGCAGCCTGACGGGCTTCTCCTCGGGCGACCTCTGGGTCAACCCGGTCCAGATCGTTCGCTGGGAGATCATGGCCGCCGCGAACGAGCCGGCGCAGTACACGAGCTCGCCCCTGGGCGGCCAGCCGCTCGCCCCGACGCTGATCGATCCGACCAAGTACGACCTCGTGCGGTCGTACGTCGACGCGGTGTCGGGCCTGGCCATTCCGCAGACGACCGAGATCATTGCCGAGTACGCGGTCGACTTCGACGTCGCGTTCTCCGTCGACAACGGCGTCGGCACCCTCGCGCCGAACCTCGTCACCTTCCCGTTCGACGACCCCCAGAACGCGCTGTCGGCCCCCAAGGCGCCGCTGGCCAACCCCGCCGCCATCACGGGCCCCGCGCGCATCCGCTCTGTGCGGGCCCGCCTGGTCACGCGAACCGCGCAGGCCGACCGCACGCTCAACGTGGCCGTACCCGGCAACGCCGGCACCTTCATGTACCGGTACTGCATCCTCCCGGGCGGCTGCGACCCGGTGAACGCGACCGGCGTCCTCCAGTACGCACGCGCCCGCACGCTGACGATCGAGGTCGCGCTTAGCAACCAGTCGCGGAGCTACTTCTTTTGAACGCGCTCGCCCTCGCCAAGCGCCGCGCCGCGCGCCGCCGCCTCGACGGGGGGGCGATCATGTTCATCGTGGCGATGACAATCGCCGTCCTCGCGTCGGTCGGGATCTACGCGCTCGTCGCCGCCACCACCGAGGTGCGAATGAGCGGCAACGAGCGGCAGAGCACGCAGACGCACTACCTCGCGGAGTACGGCATCCTCGGCGCCGCGCGCGAGATCTCGTCGACCATCGCCGACAAATACGTGCAACTCATGGCGTCGAACCCCGACACCTGCCTCTCGCTCGCGGCGGTGCCCGCCACCGCGGGGCCGCTCGCGCTCCAGTGCCGGCGCCTCGGTGGATCGCAAGAGTTCCAGTCGGCCTGGGGGAACGCGACGCCGGTCACCGTCGTCTATGGCGGCAAGGTCCCGTATGCGCCGGGCTTCGCGCCCGGAAGCTTCGGGCCCACGCCGATGACCGGTGACTTCTTCGTCGAGCTGAGCGAGCCGTCGCAGGAGCCCGCGCCCGGGTACTCCGACCAGTGCGCCGACCGGCTCACGGTGACGTCGTACGGGTTCACGCAGCCGCAATACCCGCTGCTCGCCGGCGGCGGCCAGAACGGCGTGTTCGGCGGCGAGGGAATCGAAGTTCAGCGCGCGCGCATCAAGGCCGAGCCGGTGCCGTGCCGCGGGACGAAAGGCAGATGATGAGGATCGTAGTCCGTCGGTCTCTTTCAGCGGTCGCCGCGAGCGCGGCGTTCGCGACGATCGTCGCGGCTCCGGCGACGGCGCGCGCGCAGCTCGACGTGAACCCGCCGCCGCCGAACGTCCTCATCTTGCTCGACAACTCCGGCTCCATGGAGCGGATGATCGACGGCGCGGTCCCCGAGGCCGAGGGCAACAACTGCAACTTCGACACGAACGGGAACCCGATCGCGGCGGCGACCCCGCCCAAGGCGAACCGGTGGGGCGTGCTCATTCAGGCGCTGACGGGCACCTTTCAAAACAACTACAACTGCGTCTCGATGCCGCGCGCCAGCGGCAGCCAGTTTCAGCAGGAATACCAGATCAACGGCAACAAGCCTTACGACACCGACTACTACCTCAATTACCACCGACCGGTCATGCTCGACCCGTCGACCACGCCAGCGACGGCGTGCGTGATCGCGCCAGGCGCGCTGCCGGGGGCCGTAACCCCCGCGGGCGTCGGCCCGAGCCGGAAAGGCTCCGGCGACCAGCCCGCCGGCCAGGGTAAGTACGCCACCGACTTTCCGCCGGACGCGATCATCATGCGCCCGTATGCGCAGACGAGCGTCGTGGCCAACCCGTTAGCGGGCGCCTGCTCGCAGTTTCCGAGCAACCAGTACACGTCGTACCAGTTCCAGGACGGCGCCATTCCCTCGTCGTCGAACCTCATGCGCTTCGGCCTCATGACGTTCGACGAAGACCCGAGCCAGCTCACGGGCGTGACGACCGGCGCGAATCCGACGGTCATCGGCCCGGGGGCCACCGACGCGCAGACGTCGGCGTTCGGCGCCTTCGCCGGGATGTGGAGCTACTACCCCGGGTGGAACCTGGGCGCCGCGTCCCCCTACCTCGAGAACCCAACGAAGTGCCCGGGGCCGCCGCAGCCCTACGCCGTCGGCGCGCGAAACCCCGCCGCGCCGCCGTGGGAAGGGCGAATGATCACCTTCCCCGTCGCGAACGACATGGCGACGCAGCAGACGAATAACCAGTCGGTCGTGAGCGTCGTGCTCGCGACGCGACCGTACGGCGGGACGCCGCTCGCCGGGATGATGCGAGACGCCGAGTATTACCTCTGGCAGGATCCGACGGGGCCCGAGCAGAGCGACCCGCTCGTTCATTGCGGAGAGCGCCCCCAGTACATCATCGTCTTGACCGACGGCGCGCCGAACCTCGACATGAGGCCTGCCTGCGACAACAACAGCGTCAACCCAGCCGGTACCGGAGGCGTATGCCCGTTCGCGACGGCATCCGGAAATGGCGGGCCGGAGGACACCGCGCTCGAGCTCAACCAGGGCAACAGCAACGTCCATAGCGTGACGACGTACGTCGTCGGCTTCGCGGTGTCGTCGTTCAACGACGGCGGGACCGTTGCCCAGTGCTCGAGTCTTGCGAATGGCGGGCTCCTCGACAGCCGGTGCAACTCAGCGCCTCTGGTCCCCGGAGCTCCGCCGCCGCCCCCGCAGCCCTGGGACGCTTGCTGCGAGCTGCAGAAGATCGCGGTCGCGGGCTCCAAGAACAACAAGGTCCCGACCCCGGCGTACTTCGCCGACACCCCCGGCGATCTCCAGAAGGCGCTGAGCGACATCCTGGCGCAGATCGCGTCGCACGCGACCACGCGGACCACGCCGTCGTTCTCGCCCGTGAGCCAGGGCGCCTTCGCCGATCCGAACACGCCCACCACGGCGGCGCAGGTGTTCCTCGCCTCGTTCAACCCGAGCCCGGGGCAGCCCTGGACCGGCGACGTCACGCGCACGCGCGACCAGTGCCAGTTCTCGTCGGGCTCGTACACGGTGCAGCCCTCGTTCGACCCCACGAAGGGCGACGACTTCGGCGTGAACCTCAACTCGCACATCGGCAGCACGCGCGAGTTCATCGCCTTCTTGCCCGACACCAAGGCCACCCTCCCCACGGTCGACGCGACGACGACGATCCGGCCCTACGTGACGACGACCGTGGGCGACGGCCTCGGGCGCTACAGCGCGCGCACGTTCGCGGGCCCGGCGACCAACGTCATCCCGAACCTCTCGCCCGCGGCGATGCAGATCACCCTGCCAGTGCCGTACTCGTCGACGGTGACGCACGCCCCGGTGACGCCGGGCCTCTCCCCGGCGAACTACACCACGATGGTGCTCGACTACACGTTCGGGCAGCCGTCGTTCAGCAACAACCCGGGCGACTTCCCCTTCGTCTCCCGGTACAATGCCGCCCTCGGCGACATCTACCACGCGGCTCCGGCCGTGGTCGGGCCGCCCGGGACGCTGCTTCAAGATCCGCTCTACCAGGGGTTTCAGTCGCTCTGGCAGACGCGCAAGCAGGTCGTTTACGTCGCCACGAACGACGGGCTCCTGCACGCGTTCTGGGCCGACGAGACCAAAATCGAGAACAACGAGCTCTGGGCGATGCTCCCTCCGGCGGTCATGCCGAACCTCGCGGGGACGTACCCGTCGAGCCACTCGCTCCTGCTCGACGGCTCGCCCATCGTGAAAGACGTCGTGTGGGACCGCGCGCTCTCCGCGAGCGACCCGACCGCTTGGCACACGATGCTCGTCGCGAGCTTCGGAGCGAGCAACCGCGGATACTACGCGGTCGACGTGACGAACCCCGATCCCAGCAAGCTCTCGAGCGGCACCGTGCCCGCGTATGCGCCGCCGACCGGCCCCCCCGGCCCCGTGCTGCGGTGGCAGCTCACCACGATGCCGATCGGAAACTTCCCGCTCTTCGCGTCGAAGGCCGCCACGCCGGCGATCACCACCCTCTTCCTGAACCCGGGCGACGGCGGCGGCGCGCGCGAGATCGGCGTCGCGATCTTGCCCGGCGGCTCCGACGGCGCGCCGAACACGCTCGCCGAGTGCGCGCGCGCGACGAAGACCAGCGACTCGCAGCCCGCCAACGGCTACGCGTACCGGAAAAACGTCCGCTGCTGGGGCGGCACGTCGAAGCCGGGCGACGCCGTCACCGGCCGCTCGCTCTCCGTCGTTCGCGTCGACACGGGCGAGATCCTCCAGGTGTTCATGCGAACCGACGATCTGGCCACGAGCGTCGCCTACAAGAACGACACGCTCAACGCGGCCAACCGGATCCGCAACACGCCGCTCGACTCGCCGATGACGGGCACGCCGCTGGTGTACCCGGGCGACGTGGGCTCGTCGGCCACCAAGGTGTTCGTGTCCGACGCCGACGGCACGATCTGGAAGTTCGACCTCTCAAGCCCCGATCCGACGCAGTGGACGGGCGAGCTGTACCTCGACCTCTACAACACGACGGTCGACACCAACGCCACGTCGTGGGCCGACGGGCAGCCCCTCCAGGTCTCGCCCACCGTCGCGCTCGACCCGATGGGTCAGGTCGTGATCAACGCGGCCACCGGCCAGACCGACACCTTCGACTCGAACGGGGTCGAGTTCGTGTACTCGATCACCGAGAAGGTGCAGGGCTCGTCGTCGCCCAAGCTCCGGGCGTTCGTCAACTGGTACATCGGGTCGCCGCTCGTGACGCCGCCGTCGGAGACGTTCCCGCCCTCGCCGCAGGCCACCGTGACGAACCCCGCGCTCTTGCCGGGCGAGCGCGTCTCCGGGCCGATGACCGTCTTCGACGGCAAGCTGTACTTCGCGACCTACGCGGCATCTCCGACGCCCCCCGCCGGGCAGCCGGTGACCATGTGCACGAACGCCGTCGCGCGCATCTGGGGGCTCGACTTCATCAACCCGGCCGACAAGAATTGCAGCATCGCGGCGAGCGGCATGTGCGACCGCTCCATCGGCGGCGTCCCGATGCTCACGCTCCCGCCGCCCTCTCCGGCGAGCCTCTTGGTCGCGAACGTCACGCCGAGCGCGAGCGACGCGACGCTCGCGAACGTCGTCATCCCGGGCCTGTCGGTGAACGAGACCCCCGCGTGCGCAGGCGCAGGAACCCCGGCGACCGACCAGTACGTGGCGGGCGCGACGCACACGCAGCCGGCCAACGTGACCAAGGGCGGCTACAACGTGATGGCCCAGCTGGGGAAGGGGGCCGCGGTCGGCCCCGGAGCCGCCACCCTCAGCAACCTGACCGTTCCCCAGCCGATCTCCCCGACCTTGATCGACTCGTGGGCGGCGGTGATCGAGTGAGCCGATCGCGCGGCCTGCCGGCATCGCTCGCCGCGGCGTTCGCCGTGGTGGCGGCGACGGGGGGGCTCGGCGCGGCGTGCAACTCGGCGCGAACGACGAACGATCCCCCGCCGGCCGCGAGCACCGTGCCGGTGAAGGCCCCCGCGCTCCCGGCGGATCATCTGGCGCCGGACGAGCTGCTCGAAGGCTCGGCGCAGGTGTTCGGCATCACGTTGCCTCAAGGCATGAAGGTCGACGCGACGTTCACGAAGCTGGCGTACGCGAGCGGACCGGTCGCGCTCCACCCGCTGGTCGACTACTTTCGCGCGCGCCTCCAGAACGGCGGCCTTCGCGAGGGCGAGGGGTCGGCCACGTTCGAGCACGTGACCGCCCCCGGCAAGTCCGAGCCGGCGCTCACCGTCCACCTCGGGACGTTCGGCGACGTCGTGCGCGTCGTGATCCGGGACGAGACCGTCCCGGTCCTCCCGCCCTTGCCCGACGATCCGGCGCGGTTCAAGCGCGCCGGTCTCACGCCGAGCGGCCGCGTGCTGGATCCAACGCACCTCGACTGAGCGCGCAAAAAAAATGAAATTGCCCGGCCCCACCCTCGTGCAGTCGCCCATCGAAGCCGACCTCGTCGACGAGCTGCGCTTGGTGGCCTATCCGGTTGGCGCGAGTCGCCAGCGTCCGTCATGAAATCGACGTCGTGCGTGGCATCACGGCTTTTTGATCGTTTCCAGACCGGACCGCACAGTAGAGTCTGTGACGTGTCGAGCCTCTTTCGACGAGTGAATTCGCGACGCACGGCGTGGTGCAAGCGGGCGCGCGTCATGGGCTTCGCGGTCGCGTGCGCAAGCGTCACCGGAGCTTGCGGTCTCGACCTCACGGGCGAGGAGTTCGTGAACCCGGACGCCGCGGGGACCGCGAGCGACGACGGCGGAGCGGCGAGCCTCGACGGAGCCGCGATGGACTCCGGGAATGGCTTCGTCGGCGACGACGGGACTGGCAGCGACCCCGCCGACAGCTCGACACGCGACCCCAACTCGGCGCCCGGGACATGCAACTTCGCTGGGACGTGGGGGAGCCTGGTCACCATCGCCGTCAGCTGGGCCCCCATGGGCCTGAACATCCAGACGTTCCTTCTCGCGCCAGGCACCGGCACGATCAAGCAATGGATCAAGGGGGTCCGGCTTCAGCACGGAAGCCAACTCGAAGACACGACCGTCGTCTGCGGCATCCAGCTGCCCGACTTTCGCGGCACGCTGGTGGTCGCTGGGCAGACGTACGGCGTCCTCTTCCCGGACTCGCTGTTCGACGGCATGGGCCTCCCGAGCTTCAAGGTCGACGCGATGGTCGGGAGCTCCGCTCCAGGCGCGGCCTTCAGCGCCTCTGCGAGCGCCGCGATGCTCGGCCTTACATTGACCAACCCCACGACCGACGCCTGGCCGGCGAACGTCGAGACGGCGACGGACCCCGACAACGACGGAACGCCTGGAGTCACCGCCAGCGTGGCCCAGGGCCCGGTCCCGCCTCCGAGCGACGCGGGCTCGTACTCCTACATCGCGGTCGGCATCCCGGCGCCGTTCCAGCCGGTAGAGGTCTCCCAGAAGCTCCGTCTGGCAATCCGGCAGATCACGGAAGTCACCGGGACGGTCGTCGACTGCGACCACATTTCCGGCGCTGCGACGATTCCGCAAATCGCGGGGGCCTACGCGATCAACTCGCATGTCATCGGGTGCGAGCTCCTCGACGGGGGCGATTGTTCCGAGGCGCAGGCCAGCTTCGTCGACAACACGCAGCCCGTGTTCGCCCCGTCCGGCACGACCAGCTACACGTCCGTGCGCCTGCCGGCGGGCGCGACCTGCGCGACCGTGCGGGCCGCGCTGAATTAGTTTCGCGCTGAGCGGGCGTTATCCGGCATCGACAACGTCAGCGGCGGCGCCCCGCGCCGCGTCGGTCATTGCGGGCGCGCTGGAGGGAGCGATCGGCGGCCGCCGAGCCTCTCGACCAGCGTGGTGTAATGGAGGGCCATGGCGGCGTGAGTGCCGAGGAGCGCGAAGAGCTCGTGATCGATGGGCTCGAGCTTCGGCTTGTGGTCGAGCAGTCGAAAGATCGCGATCGCGCCGGTCACGACGCCCTCGACGATCAAGGGAATGCAGGCAGTGAGGTTCGTCTCGCGCGGCGATCGAGGCGACGCCGGCGACTCGCTCTCGATGTAGGTCTGCCGCGAAAGGGCGCACTCGCCGATGATGCCGTCGCCGATCGCGATCCTCTGGAGCGGCGCGGGCTCGATCCCGAACGACGATGAGAGCACCAGCGCCGATCCGTCGGAGGTCGTCTCGAGCACCGCCAGCTCCTCGCACCCGACGAGGTTGATGACGATCTCGTGGATGGCCGCGAGGACGTCGCCGCGTCCGATCGAGCCGTGCACGCGAAGCGTCGCGACGTACAGGTTCGACACGTTGGTGTTCTGCGCCTCCACCTCCTCGTATTTCTGGAGGTACGAGCGCCGCTCGGCGTCGATGGTCGCGATCCGCTCCTCGATACGGAGCCGGTCCTTCCGTTCGCGATCGAGCTCGCCCTCGAGAGTGTGGATGAGCGCGCAGAGCTTCGCGTTCTCGTCGATGAGGCCGCGCAGGTACTCCTGCGTATTCTGCTGGACCTTCCGGACGTAGTCGCCGAGGTCGTCGACTCCGTCCGTCACGCTCCACCTCCGAGGTGGTGCGTGATCTTGTCGACCAGCTCTTTTTGATTGATGGGTTTGGTCACGAAATCGGTCGCACCGTTCACGTGCGCGGACAGCTTGGTCTTCTCCTCTCCGCGCGTCGTGACCATGATGATCGGCGTGAGCTTGGTGGCCTCCATGGCGCGCAGCAAGCGGCACGTTTCGAGGCCGTCCATGTTCGGCATGACGATGTCGAGCAAGATGAGATCCGGCCGATGCTCGGCCGCCATGCGTAGCGCCTGGGGCCCGCCCGTCGCCTTGTGGACCTCGTACCTCGATCGCAGGAGCAACTCCTCCATGATGAGGACCGTCGCCGAGTCGTCGACGAGGAGAATCTTCGGTTTGCGTTCGGAACCCATGCTGTCGCTCCGCAGTCTCGTTGGATGGTAGTCGCTCACCATTAACCGTAGGGGAAACCGCCCACGAGAAGAAGTGGGGTTCGAGGGCGCGATCCCCGGGCGCGGCGACCCCTCTCGCGTCGCGCCGCGTCGCGCCGCCTCGCGCCGCCGCCACACAAGGTCGCCGTCGTGGGTGTTCTCATGAGGCTCGACGACTTCTGACGAGGGTACAGGCTCGCGTATTGCGCGTGGCGCGCGTGGCGCGCGTGGCGCCAGGCGGTCCCGATCGCCAGGCGGGCTCACGCGGCGCTGCGTGAACGTCACTGTCGAGCTCGTGACGACATCGGTGCTGGGCGACCGGCGCGAGCTAGGATCAGACTGCCGTGCCCAGCCCCTACGCCGACGAAGGCCTCTTCCGCGCGCTCTTGACCAAGGCCGTCGCGGGCAAGGCTAGCGACATTTACATGAAAGCGGGGCAGCCGCCGGGCGCGCGCATTCGCGGCGAGATCGTCTACTTTCGCACCGAGAAGATCACGGCCGACGATACCACCGCGCTCGCTCGTTTCGTCATCACCAATCCCGAGGTGCTGGCGCACCTCGATCAACTGAAGGAGTACGACGCGGGGTACTCGGTCGCCGGCATCGGTCGCTTTCGCGTGAACGTCTACCGGCAGCGCGGCAGCCTGGCCATCGTCATGCGCTTCATCCCGTACGAGATCCCCGAGCTCGACTCGCTCGGACTGCCGATGCCGGTCACGCGCGACCTCGCGCAGAAGGAGAACGGGATGGTGCTCGTCGTCGGCGCCGCGGGGACCGGCAAGAGCACGTCGGTCGCCAGCATGATCGCGGATCTCAACGCGACGCGGGCGCTGCACATCGTCACCATCGAAGACCCGATCGAGTTCCTGCACCGCGACAAGCTCTCGAGCGTCAGCCAGCGCGAGGTGGGGATCGACACCGACAGCTTCGCGACGGCGCTGCGAGGCGCGTTGCGGCAGAGTCCAGACGTCATCTTCATCGGCGAGATCCGCGACGAGATGAGCATGGAGATCGCGCTCCGGGCCGCCGAGACCGGGCACCTCGTACTGGCGACGCTCCACACGATCGACGCGATACGCACGGTCAACCGCATGCTCGCGCTTCTGCAAGGCGAGCCCGACGACAACCGAACGCGGATCGCCAGCTGTCTTCAGGGAGTCATCGCGCAGCGGCTGCTCACCCGGGCCGACGGCCGCGGCGTCGCCCTCGCGGCGGAGGTGCTCGTCGCGTCGCAGTCGGTCAAGGAGAGCATCCGGCGCCCGGAGAACAATCCGTCGCTCAAGTCGCTGATGGAGAAGGGAGCCCACCCGTACGGAATGCAGACTTTCGCCATGGCCGTCGCCCAGCTCCTCGCGGATGGAATCATCGACGCGCGCGTGGCCGAGGCCGCGCTGGGGTAGTCGGCGCCGCGGCTCGTCGCGTACGGCGGGACGCCACCGCGGCAAGGTGGACGTCGAGGGTTCGAATCCCTTCTCCCGCTCTAGGATTTCGCGTCATCGATGATGCGATCACAACCCTCTTC
>OCTA010000758.1_pt1 | contig 29616 bp, 20 predicted proteins | sample 1538991 | NCBI WGS metagenome assembly OCTA01 (sample SAMEA3539302, study PRJEB22396) | soil metagenome | biome: tundra; feature: field; material: soil | place: USA | collected 2010-05 | depth 0.15 m | reverse complement strand
GCTCGCAGTTGCCGCTCTTCTCGCAGAACATGCAGTAGTGGTTGCCTTCGACGAAGAGCATCTCCACCAGGCTACTGCGCAGATCCTTGAGTTCCGCGGTCTCGCTTTCCACCACCATGCCGTCGGTGATGGGCATGGTGCAGGCTGCCTGCGGGCGGCCGTTGACCAGCACCGTGCAGACGCGGCAGCTGCCCCACGGGGTCAAGCCCTTCATGGCGCACAGGTGCGGGATGTAGATACCGGACAGCGCCGCGGCTTGCAGGATGGTCTGGCCCTGCTCGCCCTGCACGTCTTTGCCGTCGATTGTGAATGCGACGGTGAAGGTGACCTTGTCGCCCATGGCTACACTCCGCCTTTCTGGGTTCCGAAGTATTGCGACCCGTGCCCCGCCATGCCCGCCGCCACAGCCACAGCCTTGCTGGGATCGAACGAGGACAGGAACACGCTTCCGTTGCTCTTGACCCTGCGCTCGTATTCCTTGCGGAAGCTCTGAATCGTACCCAGCACGGGGTTTGCGGCGGTTTGCCCAAGACCACACCGGCTGGCGGTTTTCACGCTCTTGCCGGTCTTTTCCAGGTAGTCGATGTCCGCCAGATCCGCGTTGCCGGCAAGGAAGCGGCCGAGCCGTTCGCGGAGCAGGCTGGTGCCCACCCGGCAAGGTGTGCAGTAGCCGCAGCTTTCCTCGACGAAGAACTCCATGAAGGCGTTGGCGATCGCGAGCACGTCCCGTTGCCCGCCGAACACCATCACCGAACCACCGGTGGCGAGGTCGTCGAAGCAGAGCTTGCGCCCGAATTCCGCCGGCCCGATCATGCGACCAGAGGCGCCGCCGATTTGCACGGCCTGCGCATCGGTTGCACCCACGCGCGCTAGCAGATCGTTGACCGTGATACCGAATGGGAGTTCGTAGACGCCGGGGCTGCCGCAATCGCCCGACACGCTGAACACCTTGGTCCCCGCGCTGCCCGGCGTGCCCATCGAGGTGAACCAGCCCGGACCATTTTCGATGATGCGCGCAACAGCACAATAGGTCTCGACGTTGTTGATGACCGTCGGCATGCCGAGATAGCCCTTTTGCGCGGGGAACGGCGGCCGGGTCTTGGGATCGCCGGCCTTGCCTTCGCACGAGCTGAGTAGCGCGGTTTCTTCGCCGCACACGTAGGCGCCGGCACCAAGCTGAATCCGAATGTCGAACTTGAATCCCGACTTGCCCAGGATGTCGCGGCCTAGCAATCCGGCGGCGCGCCGCTTGGCGAGAATCTCTTCAAGAAATTGCAGCAGGTAGGCGTACTCGCCGCGCAGGTAGACGATGCCCTCGCTGGCGCCGATGGCGTAGCCGGCGATGGTCATGCCCTCGAACATCAGGCCCGCGGCCTCGGTCAGAATCACGCGATCCTTGAACGTGCCGGGCTCGCCCTCGTCGGCATTGCACACGACGAACTTACGTTCGCCGGCGGCGCCGCGGGTGAATTCCCACTTCATTCCGGTCGGGAAACCGGCCCCGCCGCGCCCACGTAGGCGCGATGCCTTGACGATCTTGATGAGTTCCACGGGCTGCTCGGACAGCGCCCGTTGCAGCGCCACCCCGGGCGTTGCAGGCGCAAACACCACCGCGCCGGGCTCGCGCAAATTGTTGACCACCATCGAACGCACGAGCGGATGGCCATTGTTGCCGTCCCCGAGTGTGAGCTTGAGCTGCTCAAGGTTTTTGGTCGCACGCAGCGTCTGCACGATCTCGTGCACCATGTCCGTCGACACCCTCGTAACCACCTTGTGGTTGATGAGCAGGGCCGGCGCCTGGTCGCACATGCCGATGCACGGCGTGTATTCGAGGGTAAACAGCCCGTCGGCCGTGGTTTGTCCAAAATCGATGCCCAGCTCGGCGCGAAAGGCCGCCGCGATGCGATCCATGCCCTTGATCTGGTCGATAATGTCGTTGCACAGGCGAATCACGAATCGCCCGCGCGGCTCGCGCGAGAAAAAGGCGTAGAACGTGGCCGCGCTCTCGACCTCGACCCTGCTTATCGATAGGGATTTGGCGATGTCATCCAGAGCACCGGAGGCGATGCATCCGGCTTCCGCCTGGACGCTCAAGAGGATGTCCATCAGCCGGCCCTTGTCGTTGCCGAACTTCTCGCAGATCTGCCTACTGACATCGGAGTTGTCTGCCATGGCCCTTCCTGCTTCTGACTCTTGTCGAGTCGGACTATCGTTCCCGAACCTCACCAAGAACACCGTTCCTGCCGCTTCGCGATTCGAGCTAGTTTCTCAAACAATCGGTACTACACGAAACCCAAACCAGAACTACTCGTAGCCACGATCCATGGCGCAAGCACTGCGCGCGTGAAAAAAGTAACGAATCGGATCCAGTTTGGCAAGTCCCCTGATGATCTTTTTTTCTCGACGGAGAAATGACGTGCGCGGGCGTCGTTCGCGCCCCCAAAGCCACGGACATGGACGGCAATTCCGCACGAGGTCGATGGACACTAGTCCGAGCGCCGATGGCGACCCATCACCTGAGCGGATTGACCAGACTCGCGTCCATCTTGAGGTAGATTGAACCCCGTGGCGACCAATCCCCCACTCGCCCAGGACGCTATCCGCGTGCACGTCGCCGTTCGCGGCGCCGTGCAGGGCGTTGGCTTCCGGCCCTTCGTGTACAGGTTGGCGCGAGAACTCGGCTTGCGCGGCTATGTGAACAACTCGGCGGCCGGCGTCTTCGTCGAGGTCGAAGGCCCTGACCCGGTGGTGCGCGCGTTCGTGCGCCGCCTCGAAAGCGACAAGCCGGAGATCGCGCTCATCCAGAGTCTGGAAGCGACGTTTCTTGATCCCGCCGGCTACGCAGAGTTCGAGATCCGCGCCAGCACGGGTGGCGAGAAGCTCGCCCTGGTGATGCCCGACCTGGCCACGTGTCCCCAGTGCGTGGCCGACATCTTGGACCCGAGCAATCGCCGCTACCGCTATCCATTTACGAACTGCACCAACTGCGGACCGCGCTTCAGCATCATCGCGGCCCTACCCTACGACCGCGCGGCCACCACCATGAGTCGATTCGCGATGTGCGCGGAATGCACGCGCGAGTACCACGATCCGGCGGATCGGCGTTTTCACGCGCAGCCGAACGCCTGCCCAGCCTGCGGGCCGCAGCTTGCCCTATGGAACGGCGATGGTGTCGAGATCGCCCGCTCGCACGAAGCGCTGGTAGCAACGGCCAGTGCGATTTGCGACGGGAAAATCGCTGCCGTGAAAGGGCTGGGGGGATTTCACCTGATGGTGGACGCGCGCAACGAGAACGCCGTGCAAGCCCTGCGTGCTCGCAAGCGACGCGAGGAGAGGCCCTTCGCGCTCATGGCGCCAAGCTTCGAGCACGCCCTGTACACCTGCTCGGCGTCGGACGTCGAGCGACGCCTGCTGCGTTCGCCTGAGTGTCCCATCGTTCTGCTTCGGCGCTCGCCCGGCGCAAGCGACATCGCCGCCGCTGTGGCCCCAGGAAATCCAACCCTAGGCGTGATGCTGCCGGGTACGCCGCTCCATCATCTATTGTTGCGCGAACTTGGCTTTCCGGTGGTCGCCACCAGCGGCAACCTTTCCGAAGAACCCATCTGCACCGACGAGCACGAGGCGGTCGCGCGCCTGCACGGCATCGCCGATGTCTTCCTCGTCCACGACCGGCCCATCTTGCGTCACGTTGACGATTCCATCGTGCGCGAGGTGTGCGGACGCGAATTGGTGCTTCGCCGCGCCCGTGGGTTCGCCCCGCTGCCCATTTCCGTCGACCGCGAGCTTGCGCCGGTACTTGCCGTGGGCGGACACCAGAAGAACACCATCGCCGCCGCGGTCGGTTCGCAGGTTTTCATCAGCCAACACATCGGCGATCTGGAAACCGAGGGATCGCATCAGGCTTTCCAGTCGGTGATCCGCGCGTTTCAAGGCCTCTATGATTTCACTCCGACGAGCGTCGCCTGCGACCTGCACCCGGACTATCTCTCGACCCAGCACGCCGAGCGTTCGGGACTGCCTCTGGTCAGGGTTCAGCACCACCACGCCCACATCCTTTCGTGCATGGCGGAGAACCATCTGCGCCCGCCCGTGCTGGGGATCGCGTGGGATGGCAGTGGCATGGGCAGCGACGGCACCGTCTGGGGCGGCGAGATCTTGCACGTGACCAGCGCCGGCTTTCGCCGGGTCGCGCATGTGCGGCCATTCCTGTTGCCTGGCAACGCCAAAGCGGTGCGCGAACCCAGGCGCGTGGCGCTGGCGATTCTCTACGAGATTTTCGGCGACCAGGCTTTCAACCTTGATGTACCTGCGCTGCGCGCGTTCTCGCCCGTCGAACTCAAGACCCTTCAAACCATGCTGCGCCAGCGTCTGAACGCGCCGATCACCACCAGCGCGGGCCGGCTGTTCGACGCCTTCGCGTCGCTTTTGAACCTGCGCCAGGTGGCCAGCTTCGAAGGCCAGGCCGCCATGGAACTGGAGTTTGCCCTGACCGGCGCGAAAGAGGACAATTCCTATCCTTATGTCATCCGAAGTAAAGGCGATGTCCTGGTGCTCGATTGGGAGTCTGCGGTGCGCGCCGTGCTCGCCGAGCCAGCGACGGATCCGGCGATTGCATCGGCACGTTTCCACAACACCCTCGTCGACATGGCCGTCGAGGTAGCGACACGCATGGGCGAGAAGAATGTCGTACTGAGCGGCGGGTGCTTCCAGAACCGCTATTTGACCGAGCGCATGGTGTCGCGTCTGCTCGGCGCGGGTTATCGTCCCTACTGGCACCAGCGCGTGCCGCCCAACGACGGCGGCATCGCGCTGGGGCAGATCATGGCAGCCCAGCTTCAAAGCGAATCGCGAAAGGATTGATCATGTGTCTTGCGGTTCCGGGAAAGATCCTCGACGTCAGCGGCAGCGACACCTCGCGCACGGGCACGGTCAGCTTTGGCGGCGTCAGCAAGGAGGCGTGCCTGGCCTTCGTGCCCGAAGCCAAGGTCGGCGACTACGTGCTCGTGCACGCGGGCTTCGCCATCAGCGTGGTCGACGAGGCTGAGGCCGCGCAAACCCTGGAGTACTTCCGCCAGATCGGCGAGCTCGGCGACCTTGAGGAAAAACCGTGAAGTTCGTCGACGAGTACCGCGACCAAGCCAAAGCCGAAAGCTTGGCTCAAGCCATCGCGCGCATCACCACCAAGCCGTGGTCGATCATGGAAGTGTGCGGCGGCCAAACCCACAGCATCGTCAAGTACGGCATCGACGAGCTTCTGCCCAAGCACATCACCTTGCTGCACGGACCGGGCTGCCCCGTGTGCGTGACGCCGCTGGAACTCATCGACAAGGCATTGCAGATCGCGGCCCGCCCCGAAGTCATCTTCTGTTCGTTCGGCGACATGTTGCGCGTGCCCGGCAGCGGCGGGGATCTATTCTCGGTCAAAGCCAAGGGCGCCGACGTGCGCATCGTCTATTCTCCGCTCGATGCCCTGAAGATCGCGCGCGACAATCCCCTTCGCCAGGTTGTCTTCTTCGCCGTGGGCTTCGAGACCACGGCGCCGGCCAATGCCATGGCGGTGTTCCAGGCCCAGGCGCAAAAGATCCCAAATTTCTCCGTTTTGGTGTCGCACGTACTTGTGCCGCCCGCCATCGAGGCCATCTTGAGCGCGCCGGACAATCGCACGCAGGGTTTCCTGGCCGCCGGGCACGTGTGCACCGTGATGGGCTTCGAGGAATACCTGCCGCTGGCGCGCAAATATCACGTTCCCATCGTGGTGACCGGGTTCGAGCCCGTCGATATTCTGCAAGGCATCCTGATGTGCGTGGAGCAACTTGAACAGGGCCGCGCCGAGGTCGAAAACCAATACGCGCGCTCGGTGCAGCGGGAAGGCAACCGCCCGGCGCAAGAGCTGATGGCAAAGGTTTTCCGGGTTGTCGCGCGCAAGTGGCGTGGCGTGGGCGAGATCCCCAACAGCGGCTACAGCCTGCGCGAGGAATTCGCGGCCTACGACGCCGAGGCGCGCTTCGGGGTCGCCGACTACCACGTCGACGAGGATTCCGAGTGCATTGCGGGGCAAGTCCTGCGCGGAGTGAAGAAGCCCCAAGAATGTCCTGCCTTCGGCACGCGCTGCACGCCGGAGCGACCGCTTGGCGCCACCATGGTTTCCGGCGAGGGCGCATGCGCAGCCTACTACCAGTACCGGCGCCACGAACAGACCTCGATTGCCGCCGGAAAACGGAGCTGAGCATGGCCGACAAGTCCGATCTGCCTTTCACGGTCAGTTGCCCCGTCCCCATCAGCAACCAAGATTTCGTCACCCTCGCCCACGGCGGCGGCGGCCGCATGATGCACAGTCTGCTCGAACGCATCGTGATTCCCGCGTTCGGCAACCAGCCCCTGGAGTCACGCCACGACGGCGCCGTGATGAAGATCGACAAGGGCCGGCTGGCCTTCACGACCGATTCCTACGTCGTGCACCCACTCTTCTTTCCCGGCGGCGACATCGGCACCCTGGCCGTCACCGGCACCGTGAACGACCTGGCCATGTGTGGCGCGCGCCCGCTCTGCCTTTCCGCAGGTTTCATACTAGAGGAAGGACTGCCCATCTCGACGCTGGAGCGCGTGGTGGCCTCCATGGCCCATGCCGCGAAGGCCGCCAAGGTCAACATCGTCACGGGAGACACCAAAGTCGTGGACCGCGGCAAGGGCGACGGCCTGTTCGTCAACACCGCTGGAATTGGCATCGTCGAGCACGACCTCGTCATCGCGCCCACCAGCGTGCGGCCTGGCGATGCCATTCTGCTCAGTGGCGATGTCGGCCGGCACGGCGTGGCCATCATGGCCGTGCGCGAAGGCTTGCAATTCGAGACCACCATCGAAACCGACTGCGCCCCGCTTGCCGACCCCGTGCTTGCCCTGCTCGCCGCGGGCATCGATGTTCATTGCCTGCGCGACCTGACCCGAGGCGGCCTCGCCACCACCTTGATCGAAATCGCCGAATCCAGCCGCTTGCACGTGGGCATCCACGAACGCGCCATCGCCGTCGAGGAAAACGTGTGCGGCGCCTGCGAGATCCTCGGCCTCGACCCGCTCTACTTGGCCAACGAAGGCCGTTTTGTCGCCTTCGTTCCCGCCACGCAGGCCGATCGCGCATTGCAGATCCTGCGCTCCCACCCCGTTTCCGCGACCGCCGTGCGCATCGGCGCCGTGTCCGAGTCACCCGCCGCGCTGGTCACCCTGCAAAGCCGCATCGGCACCAAGCGCATCCTCGACATGCACAGCGGCGAGCAGTTGCCGAGGATCTGCTGAGACGCCCCCGTTCTACTTGCGCTTGCGATTCAGGCCCGCGGAGATGGCGCGCAGCCAGGCACGCGGGGCGATGCGGATCGATTGTGCGATCAGCTTGTTCATTAGACCAGGTATCGCCACCACCTTGCCCGCCATCATGGCTCGGTAGGCGTGCAGTGCTACTGGCGCAGCGTCCGCGACTCCGCGCTGGAAGAGTTTGGTCTTGTCGTTCTTGGCCACGGCGGCGAACTCCGTCTCGGTCGGGCCGGGGCACGAAGCCGTGATAGTGACGCCCGTTCCGAGCAATTCGGCAGACAGCGCCTCGGTGAAACTGATCACGAAGGCCTTGCTCGCGTAGTAGGTGGCCATGTACGGGCCCGGCACGAAGCCAGCGACCGAGGCCATGTTCAGAATGCGGCCGCTCTTTCGCGCGAGCATGTCGGGCAAGAATAGATGGGTCAACTGAACAAGCGCCCGAATGTTGAGGTGGATCATTTCCACTTCACGATCGAGGACCGCCTGCGCGAACGGCCCGCAACTGCCGAAGCCAGCGTTGTTGATCAGAAAATCGATGTGCGTGCCGGTGGCCCGAAGGCGCTCGGCAATGTCCACTGGCGCGGCTCGCTCGGATAGGTCGGAGGCGATGACCGTGACCTGTACACCGTGGGCCGCGGTGATCTCGGCGGCCAGCTCCTCCAGTCGCTCGCGGCGTCGCGCCACCAGCACCAGATCATGGCCATCCTTGGCCGCAAGCCTCGCCAGCTCGCGCCCGATCCCGGCCGAGGCGCCCGTCACCAGCGCCGTTTGTCTTGTCCTTGTCATGGCTCCAGGTCCTTTCGCGGTTCAGCCTTCCGATTCAGTCTTGCATGGCTTGCTTGCGCCGCCGTTCGATCCAAGCCAGCCACGCATCCAGGCCCTGCACCTTCGTGCAGCACGTCTCCACGACCTCCATGCCAGGATGAACCTGGCGCGCGTTGGCGATGGCCTGGACAAGATCGAAGGGTACGTAGGGCAGAAGGTCGATCTTATTGATGATGCAAAGCTCGGAAATGGCAAAAATCGCGGGGTATTTGAGCGGCTTGTCCTCGCCCTCGGTCACGCTGAGCAGGACGATCTTGGCGTGCTCGCCCAGGTCGTAGCTGGTGGGACACACGAGATTGCCCACGTTCTCGACGAAGAGAATGTCGATCGCGTCGAGATCCCAGTCGGCGAGGGCCTTGATGATCATGCTGGCATCGAGATGACACGTGCCTCCGGTGGTGATCTGCTTGACCGGGAAACCGGCCTTGGCCAGGCGCCGGGCATCGTTTTCGGTTTGCAAGTCCCCGGTCAGCACCGCGACCCTGGCCGTCTTGGGCAAAGCCTCGAGCGTACGTTCGAGCAGCGCGGTCTTGCCCGACCCCGGCGAGCTGATCAGGTTCACGCAGAACACCTTGTGTTCGCGGTAGCGTTCGCGCAGCCCCAGCGCCAGCTTGTCGTTCTCGCTCAAAACCTTCTCTTCAACGTCTACGCGCATGGGGGATCCTCTAGCTCAAGAAACATCACATCGAGCTCTTTGCCCGCGATGCATTCGCTTCGGTCGCCGTGGCAGCTCGGACAGCTCGTGGAAAACCCTTCGGGCTCGAACTCGGCCGCGCAGGCCGTGCAGCGCTGCCTGCGCTTGCACAGCTCGACCTCTAGAACGACGCCCTGCAACGGCGTGTCCTTGCTAAGCGCTTCGATGCCGAACGTTAGCGCATCCGCCTCGACGCCCGAGATCTCGCCGATGCGCAATCCAATCTTGGTCACGCGCGAGCCGCCATTCTCTTCCGACGCGGCCCTCGCGCGATCCAGAATCGCCGACGCGATGGAGAGCTCATGCATGGGTGCGACCGCCTGCGATGGAAGTAGGTGATGGGAAGAGCACGTCTGGCATTCTAGCCCGCCCACGCAGGCTTCGCTCGATTTCGAGATCCGCCGGCCGGCCCTCGGCAACATCCCAACCGCTGCCCAGCCCCAAATTTCTTGAGCCTCCCACCGCGTTGGTGCAACTGTGCCTACTGCACACATCACCCGAGCGGCAATCGCCGCGCCCACACGCCAGAGGAGTATCGTTCATGAAGAATTGGTCCGCCGCCCTCCAGAGTTGTCTGCTTTCTGGAGCTCTTTGCCTGCTTTGCGTGGCTTGCGTGGACAGCAGCACGAGCCCTGCGATTCCTGGTCAGGGGGACCCAACCACCACCAGCGGATCGCTAACCGTCGGCAGCACCACCTACGATGGCACCTACGATGGATCGAGCGGCCCGGAAGATGTCGTCTTCAACCCATGCCGTTTCCATTTCGGAACGATCGATTCCAAAGCCACGAGCGCCGGAACGACCTTGATCTCCCAGCTCGACTACTTCACCCCAGGTTGGATGCTGGGAGCGTCTTTCGACCAAGGCTATGTGTGTGACGAGGCAAGCACCGAGCCGTCCTTTCTCAACGGAGAACCGGCGGGCGCGCTTTCAACACTGGTGCCGGTGGTGGTCGCCTATGTCGTGGCAGGCAACGTGAAGCGGGATCACCACTTGTGCGATTGCAATGTCAGTGGCTGCACCGGCGGCACTTTGTGCAAATACGGCGCGCAATACGCCACGCAGGATTGGACAAAGATTGTCGACGCCTACAAGAGCTACTCGGACGGATATTCCAAGTGCTACGGCACGACTCGTCCCATTATTTTCGAAATGGAGCCGGACTGGTTCCAGTACACGGGTTTCGGCCAGACCCAACCGTGGACCGCGGTCCAAGCGGTTCAGAAGATGGGTGAAATCGTGGCTGCCCTGAAATCCAGTTTGCCCAACGCGTACTTCTCACTCGATGTCTCGCCGTGGGTGGATCCCAACAACGGTTCCGACAATGGAGCACAGTACTTCGGCAACTTCGACATGTCGCTCTTTACCTTTGTCAATACCTCAGGCGGCGGCACCAATGCCAACACTGCCAAGATCCGAACCGCCAACAACATGACCTGGGCGGGGCTTCGACAGGCGTCCGGCAAACCCATCCTGGCCGACACCGGCTACGGCGCGAACGGCGGCTCCGCCGGACATGATGTCGCCTGGGATGTCGTGGCCAACATCAACAACCGCATCGTCGACGGCGTGGTTTCCATCGCGCAATACAATCCCAACACTAGCTGGGGAACGACCATTGCCGGTATCCGCAGTCAGCTGAGCACGCCCACGACTTGTCCGTAGCCTAGCCATTCACGATGGCGCGCAAGTCGGCCTCGCTGCGCCGCTTGCCATCGGCCTCGAACCACACCACGAATTTACAGCCCTCGCGCCACCGGCTGCAGCCCCAGCCGCGCTTGCCGACGATGATTGGCCCTTGCTTGCACACCGGACAGACCAGATCCGCGATACCCTGGCCCGGAGATTTCACCGCTTTCGCGGCGACTTCTGTCTTCTGGGTCTTGCGGCCAGGCTTGTGCGCGCCCTTCCCTGCCGGCGGCTTCTGCGCCGCCAGGGGCACGTCCGCCATGGGCGCCGCCGCGCGGATCGCGTCCACGACCTCCTTCACATAGGTCGCGATGTCCGCCATGAAAACCGTGCGCTGTTCTTGTCCGCGCGCAATGCGCGCGAGTCGCGCCTCCCAGTTGCCGGTCAACTCGGGCGAGGCCAGGTTCTGCACCGGAAGTGCCTCGATAAGCCCGATGCCCATGGGGGTCGGCACGAGATATTTTCCCTCGCGCAACACGAAGGCGCGCTTGAGCAAGGTTTCGATGATGGCCGCGCGCGTGGCCGGCGTGCCGAGCCCGCTGTCTTTCATGGCAGCTCGCATTTCCTCGTCGTCGACCATTTTGCCCGCGTTTTCCATGGCGGACAGCAAGGTCGCTTCGGTGTGGCGCGTGGGCGGCTTGGTCTTCTTGGCCACTGTCGCGAAATCGCCAGCCAGCCGTTCGCCCTCGCTCAGGGACGGCAGCAGCGAGGTCGCGCTTTCGTCTTCGTCCTCGTCCTTCTTCTTGCCCTTCTTGCCAGCCTTTTCGTCGGCATCGTCGCCAAAACCGGCCACTTCTTGCCATCCCGCGACCGTGCGCACGCGACCGCGCGCAAGGAAACGATCGGGCGGTGGCGGCAGCGTGGCGATGCCCGCCGGCTCCTCGGCTGGCGGCGCCGCCTTTTCGCTGGCAGCGGATCCCACGCGCACGATGACTTCGGTCTGCGCGAATTCAGCGTCGGGATAGAACGCTCCCAAAAACCGGCGCACGACCAAATCGAAGATGCGCTGCTCGTCGCGCCCCAGCGATTTCGGATCGACTGCCTTGCCCGTGGGGATGATGGCGTGGTGGTCGGAGACCTTGCTGTCGTCGAACACGCGCTTGCTCGGCCGCGGCGGATTGTCGAGCAATGGGCGCGCAAAACCGGCGTAATCCGCGATCTTCCGTATGCCACCCAGGATGCGCTCCATTTCCTTGACCATGTCGCTGGATAGGTGGCGCGAATCGGTGCGCGGATAGGTGAGGATCTTGTGCCGCTCGTAAAGGGCCTGCGCGGCCTCCAGCGTGGCCTTGGCCGAAAGCCCAAAGCGTTTGTTGGCCGTGCGCTGCAGGGACGTCAGATCGAAGAGCAAGGGCGGCGGCTCCCGCGTCTTGCTCTGCTTGAGGCTTTCCACCACCGGACCTTGCGGATCCGCGGCGGCGCCATGTTCGCGATCCCGATTCCGCACCTCCTCGGCTAGGACGGCATTGGCAAAGCGACTCGTCTTTCCCAGCGCGAAAGTGGCCGGAAACTTCGCTCCGCCGCCTGTCGTGAATTCACCCTTGAGCAGCCAGAAATCCTGGGACACGAAGGCGCGAATCTGCCTTTCGCGCTCGACCAGAATGGCCAGCGTCGGCGTCTGCACCCGCCCAATGGAAAACAGCGTCGAGCTGTCGCCCCGGCGGTGCCGGATGGTCACCGCGCGAGTGGCGTTGAGCCCCACCAGCCAATCGGCTTCCGACCGGCAGCGGGCCGCATCGGCCAAGGCCTCCAGGTCGCGACCGGGGCGCAGCACCGAGAAGCCCTTGCGAATCGCCTCGTCGGTCAGCGACGAGATCCACAGCCGCCGGATGGGGATGTGGCTGCCCGCGAGCTGGTAGACATAACGAAAGATAAGTTCGCCCTCGCGGCCGGCGTCGCAGGCATTGATGACCTCGGTGAAACGCTTGTCGCGCAACAGATCGCACACCGAGCGCAGCTGGTCGCGCGTCGTCGGCACGGCCCGCAGCTTGAATTCGGCCGGTACCATGGGCAGCGTGTCCATGCGCCAGGCCTTCCAGCGTCCATCGTAGCTCGCGGGCTCGTCCAGCTCGACCAGGTGGCCGATGCACCAGGTGATGACCCGCTCCTTGCCCTCGAAGCAGCCCTTGCCCGACGGACGCACGTCGAGCACGCGCGCCAAGTCGCGTGCCACGGATGGCTTTTCTGCGATCACCAACTGCACCATGGCAGTGTATCGGATTCGACTCGAAAGATGTTGCCTGGAGGCGAGAGCCGGCTAGTTCAGCGCGTGCGGCGTGGCTAGGCTGAAGGTGGGGATGGGCACTTCGAGAGTCTCGCCACCAGCGGCCACCATGGAATAGCTGCCGCGCATCCAGCCCGAAGGCGTGGGCAGGACGCACCAACTGGAGTAGGTGAAGATCTGCCCTGGCGCGATGACCGGATGCTGACCGACGACACCTTCGCCCTCGACCTCGCGAACGTCCTGGTTGGCGTCCGTGATCCACCAGTGGCGGGACATCAGCTGAACAGTTCGCGATCCGCGGTTTTCAATCTCAATGGCGTACGAGAACACGTACTTCTTGTCGGTGGCGTGGGACAAATCCGACTCCTCTGGTCGGTAAGTGCTCACGGCCCTGACGACCACGCCGGCGTTCCCGTCCGAATCTCTTGGTTCCTGCTGGATGCCAGCCATGTTTCTCCTCGTGCCTGGTTCGGCACTCGATGATGACGGATAGTCTAGCGCATGAAATCCCGAATGCCCTTCGGCCCATCCATCCGAAATGCAAAATCAGCGTCAGACCATGACCGCGGACAGTGGCAAGATGGCGCGGCCATGAGAACCTCCGACCTGTGCCCGTTGCGCGCCGCCATCCCTCGCGCTCGCCTGATCCTCGTCCTGTCGGCCGCCCTCGTCTGGCCCGCCCTTCCGGCGCAGGCCGCGGTGACGCTGACCCAGAGCGACGTCGCTCTTGAAGTCTTCACCGCCACGGGGAGCCTCCTTGGCGCAAGCGAGCTCAGCGGCCTTTTCGGTGCCCACCGCTGCGTGTGTCCCGAGAACCTCATCGCCGAGTTGCAGCTCACCTCCGCCGGCCAAACCGACTTGGGATCTTCGACGGTGTCGGTCAATTTTCTTCTCGGAGCGAACTGCTTCACCTCGCCCGCATCCTGCATCTCCTTGGGCCAGGTAAGTTTTTCACAAACCCAGTCGGCCGAGGGCCCGACCTTCAGCAGCACCCAGGTGTTCCAGGCGGCGGAGGGCAGTACGGCGGCAAACTGTGCAAGCTTGGTGGCTGCATCGACGACCTTGTGGGCGGTCATCGCCCAGGACGGAACCGCGCTCACCTTCGCTCCTTCCATCAACCTTCCCGTCGTCACGACCACGGTCGCAGCCCCCACCGCGGTCGCCGCGCTGGCCGGTGACAAGGATATTCTCGTGACCTGGACGCCTCCGGCGGACGTGTCGCTGGTCGCGGGCTACCAGGTGCTATGCCTGCCTCGTCCCACCCTCGCCTCAACCACAGGCTACGATAGCTGCGGGCTCGGCAGCATCAGCACGGGTGGCACGATCCTGAACCCGGCCGACCCCACAGAGCTGTGCTCGGCCGAAGTTGCCGCCGGGACGACACAGGCGCGTGTGACTGGGCTGACCAATGGCACGCCCTACACCGTCGCGGTCATCGCCATCGATCCCAGCGGCGGGGTCAGCGCGCTTTCGCCGCCAGCCGTGGCAACCCCTGGCCCGACCATTGGCTTCTACGAAAAATACAAGAATGCAGGCGGAGCGGCCACGGGTTGCGCCTTGTCGCCATCCCCGCGGCCAAGCCGCGCGGAATGGCTCTGGGTTGCCCTCGCAGCGGCGTGGGTTGTGGCGAGGCGTAGGCGCTGGCGACGAAAGCTCTCTGGCCTCATGATCGTCGCAATCGTCGTGCTCGCATCCAGCGCGACCGCCCGCGCGCAGATCGTGCCAGAAAGAAGCACCGACGAGTGGGCGATGAACCCTGGCTCAACGGGAAACGAACGCCCTCCGGATTGGGGAATCGAAGTCGGGCTCTCGCTGTATCGCCCGGCCGTGGACAGCGAGTTCAGCAACGGGATGCATCCCTATGCCGACACCTTCGGATCCTCCCGCCATCTTATGTCCGAGGTGGAACTCGACCGATACTTGGGCCACGGTTTCGGATCCTGGGGCGTGGGCCTGCGCATCGGCTACACGAAGTTGACCGGCACCGCGGTCCAGGCCGACGGGATCAGCCCCAGCGCGGACGAAACCAGTCTGCGCCTCATTCCATTGTCGTTGTCCGCGATCTACAAAGTCGATGGCCTGCCGGGGCTGCGGCTCGTGCCACTGGTTCCCTACGCGAAGGTCGGAATCGATGGTGCGGTGTGGACAGAGAGCACCACTGGCAAGACCTCCCACAATGGCTTCACCCCAGGCTGGCACACGGCTGCGGGGATCCTACTCGGGCTGAATTCCCTTGGCACGGGCGCCATCAAGCAAGGCGCGGTGGCCGGCCCCGGATCGCTCTTCTTCGAATGGGACTACGCCGCGATCAACGGACTGGGAATGGGCAGCCAGTTGCACGTCGGCGACAGCACGTGGTTCGCCGGCCTGATGTTCGATCTGTAGAATCCTACAGGTTGAGATCGGTTTGTCCGGCGGCCAGCTCCACGCGCTTGAGGTTAGCTTTGAAGACGCGTCCGTCGTGCTCGATGGTGATCACGACCAGAGCCAGCGGCCTGCTCGCCGTGGCGCTGCGCAGGTGGACCTGAACAGGCAGCTTCTTGCCCGCCGGCAAGAGCAAGGCTGAAAGCCCGACCGCGGCAGCGTCGGTGGCCTCGCCGGCCATGACCTCGCCCTTGCCGCCGGCCCGCGTGGTCAGGATGAGATCCGAGGCCAGATCTTGCCAAGACAAGATCACCAGCGTGCCAGATCCCTGGAAAAGTTGTAGCTCGGCCAGATCGCGGCTCATGCTCTCGGCCAGACGGTGGGCGTCGACCTCCTTGGGTGGCTCGGCTAGCAGGCGAGCCATCAGCGAAGCGGCGGCCAGCCGGGCAAACAGACGCGGATCGTGCGGGCCTGGACTGCCCGGCGCGCGCGCCACCTTGCGCACCAGGCGCAGAGCCTCGTCGAAGCGGCCGGCGCCGCCCGCCGCAGCGGCCTGGCGCAACTGCGCCATTGGGTTCTCGGGCGAAAGCTCAGCCAAGGTCTGGTACTGCGCATACGCCAGGTCGTACCAGCCATGGGCCAAGAACACGTCGCCGAGCAATTGGCGAGCAGCCAGGTTGCGCGGGTCGAACTCCACGATCTCGGAATAGGTGCGAATGGCGTCGTCGGTCTGGCCCGCATCGGCCTGCAAATCGCCGAGCGCCAGCACCAGGCGCGGGGTCAAAAGGCCAGCGGACTTCAGCTTGCGCGAGAAGAGCAAAGCCTCGTCGCCCTTCCCGGCCCGCGCCAGGAGTTTCACCAAGCGCATGCCACCCGCGGGATCGTCGGGCGCACGCGCCACGTAGTCTTTCAAGCGCGCCACGCGCGTCTCCAGATTGACCACCGACGACAGTTCGAGGTCGACCTTGTCCCAGGCCACGCGCGTGCCGAACAGGCGCTGCTCGATGGCCGCCGCCAGCGCGTCGCCGGCATTCCGGCGCAAGAGCACGCGCGCCAGGTAGAAGCGCGCCTCGGGCCGTGGAGCCAGGAAGGCAAAGACCTCCGCCACCGCGGCCTCGGTTTCGATGTGGCCTGCGAGCAGGCGCAAGAACAACGCCTCGGCCCGCCAGTCTGAAAGCTCGCAGGCGGCCATGGCGGCGCGGTAGCGATCGGCAAGCTCCCCCGGCTCGGTAGCAGTGCGCAGGCGTTTGTCCCAAATCAGAGCGCGCTCGAACAGTGGCCGCTCGCTGGTGTCGCTGCACGCCGCAGATACCACGGACGCAACCGTGGACTGCGGCCGGGATGGCTCGGGCGGCGGGGCCGAGGTTGGCTCCAACCTCGCGTTCAGGCCAAGCACGCCCATTTTGCCCGGCGCAGGCTGCTTTGTCCTTGCGGCTGAGATGTCGGCTCGTTTCAGTTGCTTGCCGCTCCCTGCCTCACTGGCATCGAACTGCTCATCCGTGGGCCGCGGCATGGCGGGTGATGGTGGCATAGCCACCACGCGAGCCCTCGCCACGGTCGCAGCTGGCTCCGGCAGCAGCCCCATGGGTTTGGCCGCCATCCTACCGCTCGGGAGTGCGTGCGCCTTCTCGCTAGCCTCTTCTTCAACTGGGCCTTTCATCGCGTAGAGCTTGTCCGTGTCCTTTAGCTCGACCCGGCTCGCGGCGAGTCGCGCCTGCCCCGGCTGCCGCTTACGCGCGATCCCTTGCGCCGCATAGGCCTGCTCGTTTTCCAGAGCCAGGAAGCTCGTGAACGGCGTCATCAAACCGTAGTCGAGGCCCAGCTTGACCAAGGTCCCGCGCTGCTCGTCGACACCGCCCACTTCGCCCAGGATCTTGTTCATGGCGGCCGCGGCCCAGAAGCGCGGCACCAGCGCCGCCACCGATTCATTCTCCTCGCTCACGCTGTAGGTCTTCTCGAAGGCCTGTCCACCCAAGCGGCCCTTCACCTTCACCTTGCCGGGTAGATCGTGGTGCGACCGCGCCAGCAGCATAAGCTCCCCCCCCCACGAAACTTTGCCGTCGGCCGAAGTGAAGACCTCGTCGAGGCCAGCGCCCGCGTCCAGCTCGAAGTCGGTCACGGTGGGCGTTTTCAGCGCGGCCACCAGCTCAAGCGCGCGGCTGCCCGCCTCCTCGGCGGTGCCCACGCGCAAGTTGCGCCCGCCGCCCGCGTGAGCCAAGGCATCGAGGAAGCCCTGATTGGCCTCGCCCCCGACCGCGACGGTGAAGAGGCGAGCGCGCGAGGTGGCGAGACTGCGGCGCAAGGCCGCCAGCAAGCGCTGCCCACCGATCTCGCCCGAGGTGGCCAGGCCGTCGCCGATGTAGATCACGGCCGGCTGCTTGGCGCCGTGCAGGCGGGCCAGGGCCACGTCGAACAGAGCGCCCAGATCGGTTGCGCCGCCGGGCGGATGCGCGGCCAGAAGTTCGCGCGCCTTGCCCACCTCGGCCTCGGTGGCGGCGGTCAGCCCAGTCGCCGGATAGAGCACCTTGGGCTGCACGTCGAGCGACATCAGCGCAAAACGATCGTCGTCGGCCAGTGAGCGCAGGATGGCCTCGGCAGCCGCGACTTCGAGTAGCCGGGTGGAATCGTCGTTGCCCGCCGAAGTGTCCACCACGACCACCACCGCACCCGGTTGCTTCGGCGCCGCCGCGAATTCCAGGTCGGGCACATAGCGCAGCATCACGAAGTCGGCGCTCTCGGCCCCGGCTGAAAAGCGCGCCACCCGCACCGGCGGGGGCAGATCGTGCAACCGGGCTTCGAGCAGAAAATCCGCCTGCGGGGTGAAACCCGAGCGACGCATGGTGACCCGCTCGCCGCCGTCCTCGATGCGCGCGTCTTCTAGAGTCGACAGATCCATGGATTTGCCGGCCTTGCCCAGATCCACGGTCAGCGAGAACTCGCCGATGCGCACCGGCGGGTCCGAGCGCATGGGAAAGTAGTAGCGCAAGCGCGCGTCGGCCAGCGGGAGCATTTGCAGATAGCGCATGACCACTCGGCGCGTGCCGCCCGCGAGCACCGGATAGATGCGCGCGCGGTAGCTGCGGCCGTCGATCCATTCCAGCAGCGCCGGTTCGTACCCCGCCTGCGCCGCGGCCCCGTACTGGCGCGCGGCCTCCTTGCGCTCGATCAGCTCGCCCTCGACGAGCACGCCGCGATTCTCGACGGCGAACCCGGTGACGAGAGATCCCTCGGGCACGGTCAACCAGTACCAGCCCTCGACCTCGCGCTCGCCAGGGTTGAAGAAGGTTTGGTCGACCTCGGTCTCGGCGATGCCCGACTGCACCGCCACCCGCACCGCCTGGCGCGTGACCTCGAGCGGTCGCGCCGCGCTCCGGGGCGCACCGAAGTCCACGCCATAGATCCGCCCCGCGCCCACCGCGCCCCCGGCCAGCCGCTGGTCCGCCATGCCGCCGGTCCAATCTTCCCAGTAGGCCACTGGCGCCACCACCGGCGCCGCGCCGGCCTTGACCGTGGCGCGCTCGCCAGCGCGTACCTCGACCCTGCCACCCGGCGCGCTCACGTGGGCCAGTCCACGCGCGACGTACACGCTGGCCTCGCCCGCGCTGCGCTGGATTGACAGTCCACTCTCCGCCGCCGAGACGGTCACATCGCCCAGGGTCAGCACGCCCGGCTTGCGATCCACCGCCGGCACTTCCAGCCAGGCCTCGCCTTCGACCAGAGCCGAGCCGTCGGGGCGTAGCTCGATGGCGGTCCCGCCGCGCAGGAACAAAGCCGAGCCGTCGGACAGGCGCAACAGCGCCCGCGCGCCCTTGCCCGCCGCGACTCGCGCGCCGGCCAGCACGGCAGCGCCCGAGGCCACGCGCACCGGCGCCCCGCCGCGAGCCACCGAAACCTCGCCCGCGGCCAGCTCTACCCGTGCCTGCAAGGGCTCGCTGCGCGCGGGCGCGATCTTCCGCCCGCTGACCAGAATCACGGCCACTACGACCACAACCAGCAGTCCGGCGACCATCGCCACCCTTCGTTTCCAGCTCCGCGGATTTGCGCTCGCGCTTCCGACCATGGTGCTCCTCCTTGTCCGCCGTCGATTATCGCCCCGCAACGGCGGGGAATGAAGCGGGATTCCGGATTACCGAATTGGACAACAATCAGGGGCAAAGGTTCTTGAAAGCTTCACGAAAATCGACGCGCCAACCGAAAATGCAATCTCAATTACAAAGGCGGCGTTTGCGGCAGTTTCTAGGGCACCACGTGGAACCCAGCTTGCCTCATCAGCCAATTCGCGATCGCTTCGCGCGTTTCCGCTCGCCGCACGAGGAGCACGAAGTGCCCGCCGTCGAAGCCGGCGTAGCTTGCGTGCGTGCGCGCGGCGAAGGCGCGGGCCGATGCGGACGAGGCCATCGGATCATCTGTGCCGTGGACAACCAAGGTCGGCAGTCCGCCATTCCCACCCGAGGCTGGCGCCCCTGAAATCAGGATGAGCCCAGTCAGCGAGGAGGCAAGCCGCGGTGCCAGCGCGCTCGCGCCCATGGCGCCATTGGAAAGACCCGCCAGGAAGATGCGCCGAACCCCGCGCGCGTGCAGGTAGTCGAGGGTCGCGCGCACGATTTGTTCGCCTGCCTCGCCCTGCCAATGGCCAGAAAAGTCCGTCGCTGGGCACACGGTGACGGCGCCGATGGCGCGGGCCGCGCTGGCGACCAGCCAACATTCGAGCGTGTAGCTGCCGGCGTAGCCGTGCAGGAAGATCACGCCGGTCTTGACGGGCATAGCCGAGCTGCCTTCTGCACGCGACTCGATGACCAGGGTGTCGAATGCGCCCGGGCTTTGCCGCCGGAGAAGCGTGTCGAAGACCGGCGAGGGCGTGAAGGCATCGTCCCGTCGCATCTCCACGTAGGCTTCGCGCATCGCTGGCAGCAGCCGCTTCTTCTCGTCGGGCGGGAGCGGCCACTGCATCGCCAACACGTGCGCGCCCGCCAGGGCCACATCCTGCTCGTCGACGAGATTGCCAAGCCAGCGTGACGAAGTCCCCTGCGGCAGTGTCACCATGCGAATCATCCCATCCGCCGCCCCGAGCATTCGCACAATCAGCAGGATCGCCAAGAGCACGAACGCCACGGCACCAAGTCCTCGTCGCACGCTGCGCTCGCGCATCGACAACGCCAAGGCCGCGACAGCGACGGTTCCTAGCCCGAACCACCCCGAGGGCGACCACGGCGCCATCGCCCCCATCAGCCCAACCAGCACGACCGAGACGAGCACCAGCACCGCAAGAATTCGCATGACTACTTCCCCGCGAGAAATCCCGCCGAGCTTCTGCCAAGACACGAAGGCACGACCCAACTATGGTCGGGAGCGGAAAATCCGGCAAGAAAACGACGTTCAGATCGGCCGGCGCGAATACGCTATGATCGGAGCCGTGAAGCCAACTCACCCAATTGCCATCGCTCTTGTTTCGATGCTCGCGGCCTGCGGCGGCGGCAGCTCTGGGGCCACGGTCGCGTGTACCACGGGTACCGGCAGCGCCAAGACGTGCGTCGAGTACAGCATCCCGAGCGGCGCTTCGCCGGAAGCCATCCAAGGACAGGATGATGCCTGCGTGAACGCGGGCGGCGTCGCCTCGTCGGCATGTTCGCACGCGGGCGCTGACGGAGGCTGCCGGGTCAAGTCGACGGCACCGGGCGCCGGGCAGACCGTCACCACCTGGAGCTATGCGGGCAATGCCGCCAACGAAAAGTTGGCCTGCACGTCCAACGGCCAGACTTGGATCGCGCCGTAGTAGCTGAAGGAACAGTGTTTCGGGTGAACCCTGTTTTGCGCGTAGCCTCGGAGGCGTAAAGTTGTGGGCATGAATAGAGTGACATGCTGGCTTCGGTGCGGGCCGGCGCGCGGATTCGCGATTTTCGGGATCATTCTCGCTGCCGCGACACTTGCGGCACTGAGTTGTACGCACTCCGGGCTGCAAGACCGGGACGTGGATGGCTCCACCGGCGGGGATGCGAAGAACTCAGGTCCGGTGTCGGGCAGTGGCGGAGCTGGCGCCCGTGATGTGGGCCTGGTGATCGTACTCCCGCCACCGGTCGTCTGCGTCTGCGGCGACGGCGTCGTTTGCAAGAACTACCTCGCCGGCCAGTATGAACAATGTGACGATGGCAACACCAAAAATAGCGACGGGTGCACCGGCAAGTGCTTGGTCGAAGATGGATGGATTTGCCCTGCGCAAGGGAAGCCCTGTCAGCCCACCCGAAGTGACTATGCCTGTGGAAACGGAATTCTTCGGCCGAATGAAGCCTGCGACGACGGCAATACCATAGGCGGCGACGGGTGCTCCGGCGACTGCCAAACCATCGAGCCAGGTTGGCGTTGCCCCGTGCCCGGGCGGTCATGCACACGGGTCTGCGGGGATGCAGGACAACCCTGCGCGCAGGTCGCGATCTGTGGGGACGGCATCGTCACACCCAACGAGGAATGCGACGACGGCGACGACCCAAGCAAGAATCCGCACAACGGCGATAGCGCCTATGGTGGATGCACGACGGCTTGTACGTACGGACCCTATTGCGGTGACGGCATCGTCAACGGCACTGAAGAATGCGACGACGGCCAGGCCAATGTCGACTTGTATAGCGGAGACAAGCCTGGCTGTAGCTACCTTTGCACAATGTCCCACTGCTGCGGCGACGGGATTGTTGACCCTGACTACGGTGAAGAATGTGATTTAGGAGGTGCGAACGGGTCGCCGGGCACAATGTGCGACTACGAGTGCCACTACATTATCTAGCCAGGGGATCGACGTCCGAACCGAAGAACGCGCCTCGGCATCATGACGCCGGCTCGAACTCTCCTTGTGGGACCTGAGCCTACCCGCCCTGCCCCTTCCCCACGCGTCTTCGCCGCGCCCGTCGCCAGCTCCCCGGCGCCATACCGTCCTCTATTGCGGTGTACTTTCCCCGCATGCCTCCTCTCGCAGCCAGGTGGTTCCGACCGCTCCCGCTGCGGCGCCCGCCGACGCCGGCCAGGACAAGCCCAAGAGTAGACCTAGGTACATAAATAAGATGGTCGGATCTGCTGCGCCGGGTGTTCGGGATCGAGACGTTGGCTTGACAGCCCTTGGCCCCAGTTTTGGTGTGGAGGTTTGTGTAGTCACGCTCTTGAGCTTGAAGGCAGTTGGCGGCGCTCAAGTAGACGCCACATCTGTCGATGACCATCTCAACTTGGTGAGCCAACCGGCCAATCGGCGGCAAACCGAGCGCCCTTGGTCATGAGCCGCTAAGCCCGGTACCTCCTGTCCCCCACAAAGAAGAAATGCGAAGCCTCACAATTGTCATCGCATTGGGGCTCACGATTTTCCCTTTTCCACAAGCCCATGCCGGCAAGGTCGCCACCGTGAAGCAGGCGGTGAAGGACAAATGCAACAAGGAAATACCCATCGACATCCTGCTGGCCTCGGTGGTCAGAGCCTACGATTGCCAAACCAATGAGGAAGTCACAATCGCTTCCTGCAAGATCAAATGTTTGAAGGGCGATTCCGGAAATGTCGTCGGACGGTAGCGCCGAAATTCTCTCGGCCACTCCACCGGCAACTTGTGCTAGGCAAGCAATGAGAAGTGCATTCCTCTTGCTCGTTCTTTTCTTGGCCGCAACACCCTCAGCCAACGCCGACGAAACCGCGTCCAGACTTGACAGTCTCAATGATCGGGTCACCGAACTGGAGGCCAACCAGGCGCTGCACACCGTGCGCTTTTCCGGAGTCTTCATCAACCGTTTCGAAGACTTCACAACTACCTACGGTGTACCGGGGGAGGCGAAAGACAAAGACCGGCTGACCACGTTCAGCACCTACCTGGCGCTCAACTTGGACTTCGATATTACTGAACGCCTCAAACTCTACACGACTTTGGCCATGAGCAAGTTCTGGCAAAACGACGGCCGCAATGAGTATGCTGGCAATTGGCAGGCGTCCGAGGGCGGGTCATTCGGCTACGCCGGCTCGACTCCGCGGATAGACCGGGCCTACATGGCCTACACGTTTTCCTTTCCTCTCACCTTGGCCATCGGCCGCATGCCCACCAACAATGGGGTTCCCATCAACCAGCTCGACGGACTGGTTCGCGAGGGGACCTATCCGCGATTTGCGTACAATGCAATCTTCGACGGTATTGCGGCGATTTTCGATTTCACCCGCTATCTTCCACGCGGCCACAGTCTTAAATTACGCGCCTTTTACACCCCCAATATCAACATCGACAGCGCCGACCGGACCCGCCAATTGACCGACGGCACGGTGAAGGTGGACTCGAATACCCCTCAATACGCTATTCTTGCCGAGTACGCCACCACGCGCCTAGCGCCCATCTTCGACACGCTGAGCTTCTATTACATGTTTTACCAGTACAGCAACTTCTACAATGCTGGCACCAATACCCCCGCAACTCCGGGCGCGGCGCCTAACAACCCCACAGATTCGGCCATCGGCAACATGCTGTATCTCGGTCTGGAGGGCATAGGCCACATCAGCCTCAACGCCTCGCTCAGCGCACTTCTCTATCGCGACGCCACCACCACCGTGGACGGCTCCCAGTCCAGCACGATCCTCAGCAAGGCATACCTGCTCAACGTGAATCAGCGACTCGATTTCATTCTGACCGGCAGCGTGATCGGATTCGAGCTTATCAAGACCGATCCGACCTTCTATCTCGACGAGTGGACCTATCTGACCGTGATTCCCTTCTACTCGTCTCCCGCCAGCCAGGGCGTACACGTGTTTGCTGCTGTGCCCATCGGCGAGAAGTTGCGCGCACGCGTCGGTTGGTATCGGCTTCACTCCGACCCGTACAGCTACGTGGGATTCAGCTCTTCCCTCGAGAGCGACGACAACTCCTTCTACGTCCAGCTCCGACTCGGATTCTAAAAGCGGATCTAGGGGGCATACGGGGTTCGGTCGTGCTTCTTCTGCTTGCAGGGGCAGACCTCAGGCTGCCAGCTTGTCCACCTGCCACCCCACCTTGGCACCGATGGACCTGCGCATCACCTGCTGGCGGCCGAGCTGATCGTAGCCCAATCTCAACTGGGTTCCTGGCACCACACCTGCGGCCACCTGGAGAGGAAGGGGTGCTTCCTATCCACCGGCGCCCGTCCAGATCCAATTCCCGCCTTAGCAGCGAATCGCGTACAACCGGCCCTCGCTCCCAACGTAATAGAAGGTCGGGGCAGGCTTCGACGATTTCAGAGAAGGTGCTCGACTGGCTTGAAACGGGTTCGATCGTTCTTTGGCACCGGACGGGCCGCAGCCGCTGGCGCGAGGGCTGGAAATTCGTGGTGCGGTTCGAAGCCGACGGCAAGAAGCGAAGCAAAGTCGACCCGCGAAAGATCGTGAAGGAAGGGCCAAACGCCGTTCCGGTTTAGGCGGGCGGCGGCCGACGCGAACTAGGGTCCGATAGCGTACAGGCGCTTGTCGTAGCTGCCGCAGTAGATCGTGCCGTCCGCGGCGATGACCGGCGAGGCGTAGACCTGGGCCTCGGGGTTGAAAGCCCACTTTTGCGTGCCGTCCGGGTTGACCGCGTAGAGGCGACCCATGGCCGTGCCACCGTTGGCGGTGTCGCGCCCGCTGCCAATGTAGATGGTCCCGTCAGCCCCGATGGCGGGCGACGACTGGGCGTAGCCGATGGTTTGCAACGACCACTTCAGCGTACCATTGGGGTTCACGGCGTACAGTCCGCCGTCCATGCTGCCCACGTACACCGTGCCATCGCTGGCGAGGGCTGGCGACGACAGGATGCGATCCGTGGTGGTGAACGACCAGCGCAGGCTGCCATCGGGGGCCAAGGCGTAGAGCTTCTTATCGTAGCTCCCGACGAACACGTTGCCCGCCTCATCGATGGCGGCCGAGGAGCCGATCCAGTCGCCCGTGGCGTACGCCCACTTGCGAGTGCCGTCGGGATTCACGGCGTAGATGTTCTTGTCGTTACCGCCGATGACGATGGTGCCGTCGCCGGCGAGAGCGGGAGTGGCATAGAGCTTGTCCGCCGTCAGGAAGGACCACTTCTGTGCCCCGTTTGGGTTGATGGCATAGAGCCTCATATCCGTGCTGCCGACGTAGATGATGCCATCCGGCCCGAGTACGGCGGAGGAGGAGACTTGGCCTCCGGTCGCGAACGCCCATTGCTTGGTTCCGTCCTTACCGAGGGCGTACAGTTGTCCGTCCATGCTGCCCACGTATACCGTGCCGTCGGGGCCGATGGCGGGCGACGACCAAATCTGTCCCCCGGTGGTGAAGGACCAACGCTGGGTTCCGTCCGGGTTCAGGGCGTAGACCTTGCCGTCGAAGCTTCCGAAGTAGATCACGTTGTCGGCGTCGATGGCCGCCGACGAGTAGATGCTCGCAGCGGTGGGGAAGCTCCATCGTGGCATCGCCGTTTGAGCACCGGCAAAGCGGCTTTGGCCCGAATGCCTCGGGTCGGCGCGGAACATTGGCCACGGGGACGCAGCGAGCCCCGCGGACAAGTCCCGACTCGCATCCGCGGAAGCCGGATCCTGGGGCAAGGCATCGGGCGGGCTGACTTCAGCGAGAGCCGCATCGGGCGAAGGAGCGACGCCGGTTTCCGATCCGCCATCTCTTCTTACTGTCATGGTCGATGTGCTGCACGCGATTTCGACAAAAAGAATGAGAGCGCCTGCGCTCCACTTCGATGTCGTCCATCCGCTCATGGTGTCCGATTGTGAACTCACTGCGGTATGGTTTCAAGGCGTGATGAAGTGGACTCAGGGGCGAGAAACGCCTGGTCCTTCCCCTAAGGATCGCGCCGCTTCCTGTTTGCAGGCCTCGATGTCTTTCAGGCTCGTGGCGTGCTCGAACTCGCGGGTCTGGGTGCCGCGAAGGTCGCTCTCGTAACCTTTGATCGTGAGAGGCGCCGTCGGCCCCGTCACCACCCCGACGATGACTTCAATCCGATACCGATGGCCCGCCCGCATCGGCAATGCGAACGTCCATTGCCCGGTGGTCGCGACGACGACGGAATAGCTCACGGGCGACCGCTCGCTCCAGTGCGATGGTGTGCCGATGACGTGGCAACCGGGCAAGAGATCGAAGGATCCCCCAAGCTCCGAGACGTCCTTGTCGTCCACGAATTGCACGTAGCCGGTGAGGGTGGAAACCTGCTCCGGAGCGAGGGGCTGCAGCGCGGGAGGATAGAGCTGGTAGGGGCGCGCGACTGAGATGCAAGCGGCCGCCGATAGGGTAGCGGTCACGACGAAGATCATGTGGTGCTTCTGCATCGAGCGATTATCTTCGGGCGGGCGGACAATGGACACACTTCTTGTTCGAGGGTCAAAGCGGGTCTGCGCGCCGAGAAATAGGGAGCGTGCTCGGCGCAACGAGGTCGCCGCCCGTGGCTGGTCCCTCTGCTACTTCCTTGCGCCGCCACAGATAGAAGATCGCCGGGTACACCAACAGCTCCATCGCAAACGACGTGACCAGGCCGCCGACCATGGGGGCTGCGATGCGCTTCATGAGATCGGCTCCGGTGCCCGTGGACCACATGATGGGCAGAAGGCCGATGAAGGCCGCACAGACGGTCATGGCCTTGGGGCGCACGCGCTTGACCGCGCCGTGGATGATGGCTTCGGTAAGGTCGCCGGTGGTGCGCATGTGGCCGCGCGCCTTGGCCTCGTCGTGCGAGAGATCGAGAAAGAGCAGCATGAACACGCCGGTTTCAGCGTCCAGGCCCATGAGCGCGATCATGCCGACCCACACAGCGATGGAGACGTTGTAGCCGAGGAAATACAGCAGCCAGACGGCGCCGACAGCAGAAAATGGGACCGCCAGCATGACCAGGCCGGCCTTGAAGCTGGATTTCGTGTTCAGGTAGAGGAGGCCGAAAATGAGCACCAAGGTGATGGGCAGGATGATCTTCAGCCGCTCTTTCACGCGCAGCATATTTTCGTATTGCCCGCTCCAGCTGATGGTGATGTTGACGGGCAGCTTGAATGCGCCGGCCACGGCTCGCTTGGCGCGCTCGACGTAACCACCTACGTCGGTCTTGGTGGTGTCGAAGTCGACGTAGACGTATCCAGAAAGCAGACCATTTTCGTCGCGAATCATGGACGGCCCTTCGGCCAGCTTGACCTCGGCGATTTCGGCCATCGGGATCTGGCCACCGCCACCCGGCAAGGGCAGCAAAACCCGCTTGAGGCCATCGAGATCCTCGCGGAAATCGCGCGCGTAGCGGACGGAAACGCCGTAGCGCTGCCGGCCCTCGATGGTGGTGGTTTGGTTGTCTCCGCCCACCGCCGTCATCACCATCATGTTGGCGTCGTCGATGGACAGGCCGTAGCGCGCCAGCTTGTCGCGGTCGAGGACGAAGTCGAGGAAGTAGCCGCCAGCCACGCGCTCGGCAAACACGCTGCGGGTTTCGGGCAGCTTCTGGATCGCGGCCTCGATTTGCATGCCGACCTTTTGGATCACCTCCAAGTTGGCGCCGCTGATCTTGATGCCAATCGGCGTGCGAATGCCTGTCGACAACATGTCCAGGCGGCCCTTGATGGGCATGGTCCAGGCGTTGCTGATGCCGGGCAACTGCAAGGCCTTGTCCAGTTCGGCAATCAGATCCTCCTCGGAAATCCGATCCCGCCACGCACTTCGCAGCATGCGCTTGAGCCACTCGGGCGCCCAGGGCGAGTACCAGCGTGCTTTCGCGCGCCACGCGGCTTCGGGCTTGAGCAGGATCGTCGTTTCCATCATGGAAAACGGCGCGGGATCGGTCGAGGTGCCGGCGCGGCCGGCCTTGCCGAACACGCGCTCGATCTCGGGAAAGGTCATCAGGATCTTGTCCTGCACCTGCAGCGCCTTCTGCGCCTCGGCCACCGACATGCCCGGCTGCACGGCGGACGGCATGTAGAGCAGCGATCCCTCGCGCAGCGGCGGCATGAACTCGGAGCCGAGCTTGAGGTAGACGGGAACCGTCAGCCCCACGACAAGCACGCTGGCGGCCACCGTGGCCCAGGCGTGACGGACCACGAACCGGCAAGGCCCTTCGTAGATCCGGTGCAACAGATGACTGATGGGATGACGCTCTTCCGAGTAGTACTTGCCCACCAATATCGTGGAGGCCAGCCAGGCCAGTGGTCGAGGCCGGAAGCGAAAGGGCTCCACCCGAACGAAAAGCATACGCATCGCCGGATCCAGCGTGATGGCCAAGAGCGCGGCGATGGCCATGGCCAGGTTCTTCGAGTAGGCCAGCGGCTTGAACAGGCGGCCTTCTTGATCGACCAGGGTGAACACCGGCACGAACGCCACCGCGATCACCAGCAACGAGAAGAACACCGACGGGCCGACTTCCAGCAGGGCATCCAGGCGTACTTTGTGGAAATCGCCTTTCTGCCCGCCTGCCTGCCACAAGTGGATCTTGTTGTAGGCGTTTTCGACCTCGACGATGGCCCCATCGACGAGGACACCGATGGAAATCGCGATCCCGGCCAGCGACATCAAATTCGCGTTGAGGCCCATCAGGTACATGGGAATGAAGGCCAAGATCACGCTGATGGGAATGGTCAGGATGGGCACGATGGACGAAGGCACGTGCCACAGGAAGAGCAGGATGATGAGCGAGACCACGATGATCTCTTCGACCAGCTTGTCTGTCACGGTGCCGATGGCGCGGTGGATGAGATCCGAACGGTCGTAGGTCGTGACCACTTCCACACCCTCGGGCAGCGACGGCTTCAACTCGGCCAACTTGGCCTTCACGCGGTCGATGACGCTCAGGGCGTTTTCCCCCTGGCGCATGACCACGATGCCGCCCACCACGTCGCCTTCGCCGTTGTAGTCGGCAACGCCCCGGCGCATTTCCGGCCCAAGCGCGACCGTGGCGACATCCTTGACCTCGATGGGCGTGCCGCTTTCGCTCTTGAGCACCAGCTTTTCGAGGTCGCCGATCCCTTTCACGTAGCCACGCCCGCGCACCATGTACTCGCGGCCCGACAGTTCGACCAAGCGGCCGCCCACGTCGTTGTTGCCCTTGCGCACGGCCTCGATCACGGATTCAAGGGGCAGCTTGTAGGCGGCCAGCGCGTTCGGATTCACAGTGACTTGGTATTGGCGGACTTGGCCGCCCACGGTGGCGACCTCGGCCACGCCCGGCACGCTCTGCATGGCATAGCGAAGGAACCAGTCTTGATAGCTGCGCAATTCGTCGCTGGTGTGCTTGCCGCTGCGGTCGACCAAGGCGTACTGGAAGACCCAGCCTAGGCTACTGGCGTCCGGGCCAAGTTCGGTCTTCACGCCCGCAGGGAGCTGGGCCGAGATCTTCGACAGGTATTCGAGCACTCGGGTGCGGGCCCAGTAGATGTCGGTGCCGTCCTCGAAGATCACGTAGACGTAGCTGAACCCGAAATCGGAATAGCCACGAATCGCCTTCACTCTGGGCGCGCCCAGCAGCGCCGTGATGATTGGATAGGAAACCTGATCCTCGATGATGTCCGGGCTGCGATCCCAGCGCGAGTACACGATGACCTGCGTGTCCG
>OCTA010000757.1_pt1 | contig 29635 bp, 21 predicted proteins | sample 1538991 | NCBI WGS metagenome assembly OCTA01 (sample SAMEA3539302, study PRJEB22396) | soil metagenome | biome: tundra; feature: field; material: soil | place: USA | collected 2010-05 | depth 0.15 m | reverse complement strand
TACCTGCAAATAATCCAACTACATTTAGCACAGCGTAAAAGCGATGTTTTACCATGTTGCGCCAGGCGATTTTGAATGTGATACCTATAGGATAATTTTTCATCATTGAAATCATTTACTTTTTACTTACCTGTTACGAATTCGCCTTTTTGAGACTATCAATACCTTTTTTTATTTTTGGATTATGATAATTGAAATCAAAAAACCTGTGACTAAGGAAAAAGTAAGAGAAGCGCTTATACTGATTTCCAAAGAAGGCAAAAAGAAATCCCTTAGAAAACATTTCGGGAAGCTCAAACGTGGATTGGATGCAATGGCCTACCAGAAAAAGGTAAGAAATGAATGGATTTAGTTTTGTTGCCGACACAAACTTCCTTATTAATGTGCATGAAGGCAAACCAAGCACAGAACTTTTCCTTGATGGAACAGCCATTATTTCCATTATTTCTGAGATTGAACTTTTGGGCTGACCCAAATTATCATTAGCCGAAAAAAATAACCTTAAATCATTATTACGGGAGTGCGTTATCATAGATCTGATTCCGGAAATTAAGGAAATTGCGATAGAAATCAGACAGGAAAGTGCAATTAAAACGCCTGACGCCATCATCGCAGCTACTTCCCGATTCATGCAAGTACCACTTGTAACTTCAGACAAAGCATTCAAAAAATTTAAAAACATTGAAATTATTCTGATTTAATGATAAAAATCATTATAAAATAATTATTCTGTTTTCAAACCTGCTTTCAGGCTGGCTCTTCAATTTTTCTGTCTCAATCAGTGCGTAATGATTCTACCGGATTTGCATTTGCTGCTCTCAATGCCTGGAAACTTACCGTAGTCAGCGCCACAACTATAACAAGCAATCCCGCAACAGCAATTAATTGCCAGCTTATCGAAATACGATATGGATAATTCTCGAGCCATTTATTTGCAGCTAACCATGCCAGTGGTATAGCAATAATTAAAGCGACAATAACCAGTTTCAGAAAATCTTTCGAAAGAATAGTAACCAAGCTCTTTACTGATGCACCCAACACTTTTCGGATACCTATTTCTTTGGTTCGTTTCTCGGCAGACAACACCGATAATCCAAACAGGCCAATACAGGAAATAAATATGGTAAGTATTGCACCAAATAAAAGGATCTGCTTCCACCTTGCCTCGGCTTCATAATTTTTTATATTCTCATCATTCTTGAAAACATAAGAATAAGGGCTTAAAGGGAAAAAGGATTTGAAAGTTTTCCGAATATATGTAAGGCTTTGCGTTTCTGTATTGGGTTTTATTTTTATGTTGAAGAGTCCATAGAGGTTATCATTTTTCATGGTAAACAACTGAGGGCTGATTTTCTGGTTCAATGCATAGTAATGATAATCTTTAACCACGCCGATTACATGATAAATTTCATTGTTATTATAGAAAAAATTGACGGTTTCGCCGATCGGGTTTTTCCAGCTTGCTTTTTTTACGAAAGCTTCATTTACCAGGATGGATTTGGTTGAATCAGAAGGATATGCTTTTGAAAAATTTCTTCCAGCAACCAATGGAATTTTATATTCCGGAAGGTAAGATTCATCTATCGTTTCATAAGCGAATTCGATGGAAGAATCATTACGTAAATGGGCCATTGTTCCCCATTGGCCTTGATTTTTTGCGGCAACATTAATAATGTCAGGATTCTTCAGTAACTCATTCCTGAATAAGGCAGCTTCTGTATGTTTCATCCTGTCCTTATTCACTATCACAATATTGCTGTCGTTATATCCTAAATCAGTTTTGGTTAGAAAATTGAATTGTGCATAAATGGTAAATGTTGCAATTATTAGAAATGTGGCCAATGAAAACTGCAGCACCACCAGTGATTTCTGTAAATAGTTTTTGCCGGCAAGGTTAAACCGGCTGTATAATGTTTCCACAGGTTTATAACCCGATAAAACCAGTGCCGGATAGAAACCGGCAAGCAAGCCAGTTACGAGAAATAACAAAATATACGCTGATATCAATTTTGCATCAAACAAATAAGTAAGAGAAAGCGACTTGTTCGAAAGATCATTGAAGACAGGCAATATCAACTGTACTATTACCAATGCGAACAGGAAGGCGATTAAGCAAAGCAAAAAGGACTCGCCCAAAAACTGGCTGATCAATTGTTTCCTGCTGCTTCCAATTACTTTACGGATACCAATTTCTTTGGCACGTTTTATCGAGTGTGCCACAGTAAGGTTTACAAAATTGATACAGGCAATCAGCAACACAAATAATGCAATACCAGAAAGGATGTAAGAATACATGGGATTACTCGCATTGACGAGGCCATTTTGAGCCGGCAATTCTGTACTCATGTGCATATCAGTAAATGGCTGTAAAAAATAAGTGCCCATACTTGCATCAGGTCCTCCTCCATATTTTTCCATTATGGTTTTGAATGTCTCAGTAGCATCTGCGAGGTAAAATTTTTGCATTTGATTTCCTACCGTTACTGGATTGTTATTGGAGTTAAGAACAACAAATGTGTTTAGAAAATAATTATACCAGTTTTCTTTATCCTGTGCATCTTTGACTGATTCCTTGATTGGCAACAAGGCTTCGAATTGAATGGAGGAATTCTGAGGGCATTTTTTGGCTACTGCCGTTACTTTATAGGGTACAAAAACGCTATCCTCTTTTATCATTACTACTTTTCCAACAACATCCGTTGTTCCAAACTGTTTTTTGGAAGCATCTGCTGACAACACAATGGAATGCGGTTCTTTTAAACAAGTATTAGCATCGCCACTCAATAATGGAAAAGAGAATATAGTAAAGAAAGTGGAGTCTACATAAAGCAAATCCTGTGATACAATTTCATTTCCGGTTTTGATATCTTCTGAACCGTCCTGCACTCTTACAAAAGATTGTATGCCGGGAATATTTTGTGTAAACCGTGGTCCCTGCAAATAGCCGGTGACGCCATCTTTGTGTTCAACACCATCATGTTTAGATTTGGATACAATCCGGTAAATGTTATTCCCATTCTTAAGAAACTTATCAAAACTTACTTCATCTTTAACATATAATAGAATAAGGATGGCGCAGGAAAGCCCGATACTTAGCCCGGCAATATTGATGAAAGAATAGATCTTATTGCGAAACAGGTTTCGAAATGCAGTTTTGAAATAATTTCTGATCATAGATGTCTAATTTTTAGTATCACCGGGGATATTCAATGCTTTTATCCTTAAAAATCAAAAATAAGATTGTTTTATAAGCATGGGTAAAATATCAATGGTTATGCCAGACTAGGTATTACTCATTTGCAGGGATTTAGCGCAAACACAATATGCACCGGACTGTACGATAATGAACAGTTTCGTGTTCGATTTCGAACGACAAAATATACTTTTCCACGCCGATAATCTCCTGAACAACTTTTACTCCCATTCATTTTCAACATATAGTGCTAATTTTTGTAAATTTGATAATAAACCGTTCATCATGACAGAAATTGTTATTGATAAAAAGAAATATGTTTTGATTCCGGAGAAAAGTTACCAGGTACTGCAAAAAAAAGCAGCCTTAAAGTCCAAGCCTGAAAAAACATTTACTATTGAGCAAGCCCGTGCGCATACAAAAAAAATGATTAGGGTATGGGCGGCCGAAAAGTAATTATAAAACAAACTGCCCCCGATAATATTGCAGCCATTGCATGGTATATTGAATCAAAAGGTATGATTGGTACTGCCGATAAATTCGCAGATAACGTATATGATTATTTTATCAAACTTGCCGATGCATGAAAATCTTATCCTGTTTGCAGAGAACCTCAACGAGCCATCATGGGATTTAAATGTATCCCGTATAAAAAGAAATATACAATTGTATTTATTGAAACTGACCCCGAAATAATTATTTGTGAATTCATCTCAACAAAATGGATCCGTTGGTAGCCTGACTTTCCAACAATCCTATTCACTACATCTGTCCCCAACTTATTATTCTAAAACTAAGTCGCCATGATACAACTGCTGCACTCAATTTGCTCCAACGCATCTGCTTTCCTTTTATTTATAGCGTTTCCGTTTTCTTCCATTGCGCAAACCACCAACCACACTTTTTCCATTTCCTTTGTTGAAAGCGCCAGCCATACACCCATTACCGGGCGTGTGTTCGTCGCTATCAGCAGGGAGGCTCAGCCCGAGCCGCGATACGAAGCAGGTTCTTATTTTCAGAGCGTGCCGTTTTGGGGTAAAGATGTTGACCAGCTCCAGCCCGGGAAAGGCGTTATTATCGATACTAACGTACTTGGCTATCCCATCGTCAACCTGGGTGACCTACCCGCAGGTGATTATTATGTACAGGCCGTGTTTAATGTATACACACAATATCACCGTGCCGATGGACATACCATTTGGGCGCACCAGGATCAATGGGAAGGCCAGCATTTTAATACGTCGCCCGGCAACCTGATCAGCCCTGTGCAGAAGATCCATTACGATCCGTCGCAAAGCCAGTCCTTTTCCATTAAGCTCGATAGCGTGCTGCCTGCTATCAACCTTCCTGCTGATACCAAACAGGTAAAACATATTAAGATCAGGAGTAAAATACTTTCCGATTTCTGGGGACATGATATGTACCTCGGCGCAACCATTTTGTTGCCTAAAGGCTATGACGATCATTCCCGTGTTCATTATCCTGTAGTATATGAGCAAGGGCATTTCGGCCTCGGCCCTCCGGAAGGTTTTACAACTGAAAACAGGCCGATACCGCCTGCCTATAAAAAGATCCTTGACGATTATAATCTTGAAGGAGGTTATGCATTCCAGCAACAATATAATTCAGATCATTTTCCGCGAATGCTCATCGTTACATTCCAGCATCCCACACCGTATTATGATGATTCCTACGCCGTAAACTCTGCGAACAACGGACCTTACGGAGATGCTTTCATGAAGGAGTTGATTCCCTATGTGGAAGATCATTACCGCATTATTCAGCAATCGTATGCACGGATGCTCACGGGCGGTTCTACTGGGGGATGGGAATCCATGGCATTGCAACTTTATCATCCTGATTTTTTTGGCGGCACGTGGACGCTCTATCCCGATCCCCTCGACTTCAGGCACTTCCAGTTGATGGACCTTACCAAAGATACCAATGCATTTTACGCCAACACGTTTACCATGCCTTTTAATGCCAACAGCAACTGGCAGCAATCGCTCCGCTATATGATGCGTGACAATGAAGGCCAGCCCGTACGGACCACGCAGAGTGCAAGCTGGCTGGAAGCAGTCTTAGGCACTCACGGGCGGTCGGGTGAACAAATGGATATTTTTGATGCCGTGTTTGGCCCGATTGGCGACGATGGTTACCCCGTTCCCTTATGGGATAACCTTACAGGCAAAATAGACAGCAACACCGTGAACTATGCCCGCGAACATGGATACGACCTGCGGTATTACGTCGCCAAAAACTGGGCTACACTTGGTCCGAAGTTGATAGACAAACTGCATGTATACGTAGGCGATGCCGATAACTTTTACCTGAACCTTGCGGTATACCAGTTCCAGGATTTTCTGAAGCATACCGAAAACCCGCATTATGAAGGCACTTTCGGATACGGGCGCCCTATGAAGGGCCACGGCTGGCAGCCTATACCCACCAGCAAACTGCTGCAATTGATGGCGCAACACATTACCGAACATACCCCCAAAGGCACCGATACCCATGCGTGGAAGTATTGATGTGGATTGATGAATAAAGTAATAGATTTGGGGGGCTGTGATCTATAGTTCATGCATTGGCGTTAGTACTGGCTATTTGCTTATAGTCCTCGCCTCCCAGCTGGCTACCGCTTCTATCCCCAGCCATTGAGCAATAGACTATATATCATCATTAAAGTAAAAAGCTAACGACAGCGGCGAGCAATAAGAACTAATAAAGACTCGGCGTTCATCACTTTTCAAGAAGCAGAACTTTTTTTCAAGAGGAAAGGTAAATCTTCACAAGCCAAACTCACTTTGTCCACTTTTTTATTTTTAAAAAATTTTTATTTTAATTTAAATTTTATCATTTTGGTCTAAATGATATATAATTACTTCACAAGAGTTTGGTGACAGATTTTGTTCCCGAATATTTATTTGATCATCCGTACGGTATCAGGCAACATTTTTCCGCGACAGGGTATCTTTACTAATGTACACTTAATTCACCATGATTGACTGAACAAGAATTAATCGGAGGCTGTAAAAAAAATAATACAGCCTACCAAAAATTACTTTTCGATAAATATTCAGGCATAATGATGACTGTTTGCTTAAGGTATGCATGTGACCAATCGGAAGCTGAGGATATGCTCCAGGAAGGGTTTGTACGGGTTTTTAGATACATACATCAATATAGATTCGAAGGACGTCTTGAAGGATGGTTAAAGCGCATTATCGTAAATGCAGCATTAAGGATTTTACAAAGAAAGGTTATCCTGTTTTCAGAAATTGATGAACATGTTGAAGGTAAACACCTGGAAGATACAGATCCTTTTTCAACTTTACAGGAACGTGAAATACTACAATTGATCAGCAATTTGCCAACAGGCTATAGGGTTGTTTTTAATATGTATGTGATCGAAGGGTACAGCCACAACGAAATTGCTGCGATTCTTGGGGTTAACAGTGGCACGAGCCGAAGCCAGTTGGCAAAAGCCAAAAAACTATTGCGGCAACAAATACTTCAACAACAAAAACTTTCAACTGATGAATGAGGAGCAGTTTAATAAATTTTTCAGGAATAAGCTTTCGAAGTACCCGTCATCAGTGCCTGATGACATGTGGGAAAGAATACAGGGTAAAAAGAAAAGAAGAATCTTTTTCTGGTGGCTTTTTTCGGGGATATTGTTTATCTCTTTTACAGCCGGTTATTTTGTTTTTCAAACCAATACTTATAAGACCAATGATAAAGGTCATGGATCAGATAAAGGCTATGTATCAATAGATAAACAAAAAGCCTCCGGAAATAATAAGGATAGCGTGCGGATCAGCAATACGGAAAAAAATATATTGTTACAACAAATAAAAAGAGACAGCGAAATTGGAGAAAGCGGTACATTAAAATCTTTGATGAACATGGTAACAACGACCCCAGCGCCTGCTGCAAAAGGCAATTCTGAAAAGGGCGATCATCGTAGAAATTATCGTGGACCGAACGCACCATTTACGGTCAGCAAAAATTCATATGTAAGGAAAAGCCGGTTGACGGAAAAGCAACAACCGAGCTCTGTTATAACAAATGACGCCTCAAAGAATGATACGACAAAGGAAAAAGATGCGTTGACTGCTGATGCCAAAAACCATGAAAATACTACCGCTGAAAATAAGAGCTTAGTCAAAGTAACGATTGAAATCCCTGTTCCATTAGCAAAGGATTCTTCCAGGAAAATCGAGGCTCTGAAGGACTCATCGTTTCGTAAAAGCAACACAGTTATAACGAAAAAAGGCCTTTTTTTAATCGTTTACTTTTCACCTGCAATTGCTATTAATAAATTTACTCCTGGTATTACATCTTACCCGGTAACTTATTTGAAGACAATTTACAAAACGAAATTATCGTACAATGCAGGAGCAACAATTGGAAAAACATTTGGAGAGAATTTTTCTATCGAAACAGGATTACTGTATTCGCAAGTGAACATGATCCTACAAACTCTAGACAGCGCTCATTTAAAAATTAAGGGTAAGTACAGAAATATTGATGTTCCGATTATCGCAAGTTACAATATATGGCAGGGTAATTTCACCACTACTATTCATGCAGGTATGATTTTTAACCTTTCTGCTTCAAGCCAGGGTAGTGCTGTTTATGACAGTACGGGCAATCCTGTAAATACTTACAGAACCAATGCGGGCATCAGTTTATATTTGGGACTATGCTTTGCAAAGCGGCTCACCAATTCAATTGATTTAGTTGGAGAGTCATACTTTATGTACCGCCCTTCTTACATAACAAAACAGGAAATAGCATTTAAACAGCAAATAAATATGGCGGCCATTTCATTTGGGTTGAGATATAACTTTTGAAGAGTTGATGAAGAGTGTCAATCTTTTAAAGATTCATTTTTTTAGCGGAGGCAACAATTTCAATTTATTCAGTATCTATATACAAACAAATAAGCATTAAAAAGAATTTAAAATGAAAGCTTTTATAACTCTTGTTGGTATTATTCTGATTATATCATTTATTTCATGTAAAATTGATAATTTCTCTATAACCGATAATTATGCTTCTGTAAATGATTTTTTTGAAAAGAATAGTGATCCTGTTTCAACATATACCGTCGATTCGGGGAGCGGAGGCAGTTTTACAACAGCCCAGGGATCAACTGTAACCATACCTCCGGGTGCTTTTGTCTCCGCGTCAAATACCACCGTAACAGGCACCGTAACGATACAGTTTAAGGACATTTACAAAAAAAGCGACATGCTGTTTTCAAACATGCCGGCTGAAACTTTCTATGGATATCCTTTGAAATCTGGTGGAGAATTTTTTATAAAGGCGTTTTCCAATAATTCCGCAGTCGATCTCGTACCAGGCAAAAAGATCACTGTGACACTGCCCGCAAACCTTACCGGAGGGTTTGATACTGTGAATAAGCAAATCCCTTTTGTAATGGTTAATGATTCTATAGGGCGTGGATGGGAGACCACACCTGCTGATTCAATATTCAATAGCACGCAGGGTTATGTTTTTAGTTTTTATCAATTCCGCTCACCACTTGACTCCGGCAGCTGGTGCAATAGCGATAACGCGAGTTATTTTTCAGCATATACCATGACTAACCTAATCCTACACCCAAACGATAGTGTTAATGAATATGCCACCACCGTATTTCTGCTTTTTAGCAATCTTAGTTCAATGGTACATGTTTATTATGATTCGTATTCCGGCTTTCCATATAATTATGCGCCACAGGGACTACCATGTACGCTTGTGGCACTTGGGGTAAAAAACGGAACACTCTATTCGTCATTTGTTCCAATTACCATAACAGCGAATGAAACAGTTAGTTTCACTTTAAGTAAAACGAATACAAATGAATTCAAAAATCAATTAAAGGCCTTGGATTGAAAACACCCCAGCGGTTATGCTGCTAACGTATATGCGTTGGCTTCAAACAGCAAAGCCTGAATAACTTCCACTTGTTCGCAAGCACAGCTTTTCTCCAGAGCCGTGTCTCTGCTCCAGGCTTTTGTCCGGCTGCAGGACAAATCGTGCAAGCTCACCAACCCTCGATCGGATATTCGCCTTCTTCTCCTGCAATATAATGCCTTGCTGGTCTATGCTTATAATCTACCGGACTATCAACTAAATTTTTATATGCCACCCTAGTGTACAGGTAAATGTTATAAAGTTCAGGCCGCCGGTTCGTTCTATCTCAATCTTACAGGCTTTTCTCTAATTAGCGAAATCTTCCTGAATCGTCGCCGTGGCCTGCCCAGCTGCTGGCCCGGAGGGAACCGGCTCGGGAAAAGGTTCCTGCTATTACAAATGCTGCCCCGCTATACGCTAACGCTAAACATGCACTGGTAATTTCACCCTTCAAATAGGCATGTGGGGAAGTAAAGATAGCCGGGAGGTGAATCGACATAAACCAAATAAAAATCATCAAACCCAAAAGGGCGGCAAATACGCCGTGCCTGATCTTGAAAATAATTGCGATGCCTGAACCAATTAAAGCCGTGCCGGCAAAATAAGTCCAGAATATGGGTTGGGGTATCCAGAGTGGAACCATTGTTGACACATCATTTGGATATAGAAAATGATAGGTACCAAAACAGATTATTGGAATCGCAAAAAAAACAGCACCGATGCGTATAAGTTTCGGCAAAAAATTTCGAATGACTGTTTCATTTTTTCCGGCAAAATAACCTGCAATAACCAATGCGCCACCTGATAACGACAGGTCTTTTTCTGCATTTTCCCATTCGCCAAAATCTTTAAAATGAAAATGGGTTGCGACTTCATAAGGGATATACCAAAGACAAACTATCAGTAAAATCAAGCCACCGAAGAGGAACGATATCAGTCCGGTTCTTATTTGAAAGAGCATTGCGGCACCGGCCAGGAAAAAGACGCCACCAAAAAAATAAGCTAGTATTAAAAGAACTGTGGGCCCTAAATGGATTGGAGGCAACAGCATATACGGCAGATAATGATAATATAGTGCCACCAAACCTATGCCAAGCATGGCTATGCTGTAGAAGATGCGACCTGTTTTCGATAAAATTTCCATGAGGACCAAATTATTTTAAATACGTGCCAGAAATCCAAAGGGGTTGTATTCCGATTGCGTGTATTCTCGTCAAAATTAAACATAACTCTCACTCCATTGGGAAATTGTTTTGCTTTGGAAATAAGAAGTTTATTACAGCTAAAGAAGCTTGGTCCCATTCGGTAGATATACTTTCTCGACAGTTAGTTTAAATGTTGGAAGCACAATCATCCGGATTACAAATGATTTGATCTTATTCAGCGGAGCAATGAAGTTCAGGTGTATAAAGATAAATTTGGCCGGGGAAGTTTTTTCAGTATAAGACACAGGCAATCAACAATACAAATAAACCAACCATACTTAACAGCATGATTATATAAATAATACCACCATTGGGTTTACCGTTTTTAAAATTTTCATCTAGCCGCATGTCAGCAAAAGGATAGGCAAATAAGTGCATATTTTTTTCATCCTGTTTTTGCAAAAAGAGTTTTTCAAGTTAGGTATTAAGTGCCACAGCATTGGTATCGGGTTGTAATTGTACCCAAGTCAGAATCCTGTTATTACCCCATTTAGCTACCCAATCGTTTTCCTGCTCCAACAAACGAAAGGGCAATACGATTTCAAATTTGTTAGTACTGTTTGCAGGAATATCACGAATTACCGCGCAACCTTTAAAGCATGAAGGTTATTTTGCACTATCATTTTACCCATCGCCTCTTCATTACCAAATAATTTTTTTTGCGGTACTTACAGTGCTAACTATGGGCCAGGTTCATTAAGGGCACCTATAGGATTTCCTTCAACTGAGAGGAAGGTCATGATCTTAAAAAAATCCGGATCAGCATAAATGCCATTTAAATAAATTGATTTATCTCCGGTGCGCAAAAGTTCACTGGATGACTGGCTTTCCCTGACTGCATATTTTACTTCCGGAATTTCGGACCGTACGCTGGCTGCCAGTGGGCAGGGAGTTTGCTTTCCGGTAATAATGTCGCTATTCATGTCCTGGTTTCTTCTAAGCAGGTGTATATCTGAAAGATTGGTATTGAATTTATCGTAGCTCACTTCATTTACAATCACCAGCATAATAATAATTGCAGTTGCGAGGCCAATAGATAAACCACCAATATTAATAAAAGGAAGAAACTTTGTTTTTGGTAAGACTTCTCCAGGCTATTATGAAATAATTTTTTATCATAATTTTTTATCTCTGATTTATCTATTTACAATTCACCATTTCCGTTTTTTATTCTGTTCTCAAACTCTTTACGGGGTTCATTAATGCAGCCTTTACCGCGTGGAAGCCAACTGTACACAAGGCAATCACAATGGTCACCAAAGCCGTTATTACAAATACGCTTAATTGTATGGGTATCCTGAAAGCAAAATCCCGGAGCCATGAATTTGCTGCCCACCACGCCAGAGGTATTGCTATAAGTATGGCAATACTTACCAATTGTAAAAAGCTACCTGCAACCAGCAAAGTGACGCTTCCTAAATTGGCGCCCAAAACTCTTCTGATGCCGATTTCTTTCGTGCGTTGAACAGTGGTGAATGCAGCAAGTCCAAACAATCCCATACATGCAAGGCTGATGGCAATTCCTGCTGCTACACTAAATAATGCGGAAGTGCGCTGCTCTGCGAGGTACAGTTTATTGTAATCTTCATCGAGGAAATGATAATTAAAGGGGCGGTCAGGTAATCTTTGTTTCCAGGCCATTTCAATACGACCTAATGTTGATTTCATATCATTCCCATCCAAGCGAATCAAAAAATCTCTAGAATAATCTCGCCCAAGGAATATTACCAATGGGCCAATAGGGTCATGCAGGCTGCTGAAATTAAAATCTTTTACCACACCTACTACCGGCCCGGTTGCATTTTTCTCGATGGTTTTGCCAATTGCCTGTTCCGGCGTCCAGCCAATTTTTTTTACCAGTGTTTCATTGATAATATAAGGCTCATGATAATTTTTATTGTTATCTGAAGTATCCATCATTGCAAAATCTGATTGCTTGAAATCGCGCCCTGCGGCCAGTTGCATCTTCATGGTCTTAATAAAATCCAGATCTACCGGCATAGCATTTAATGAAATCTCATGTTTACCTTTCTCGTCAAAGGCAGTGATGCCATCACCCCATTGCACATATTCCGGTGTCTCATAGGATGCAGTAACCTCTTCCACACCCGGGACCTGTTTAAAAGCATCTTTGAGGTTTTGAAAATTCTGCATCATTTTACCACCGATAGGAAGCACTACCACATGATCCTTATCATAACCGAGGTCTTTTGTCTGCATGAAATGCAACTGCTGCAGAATAATTACTGAATAGATGATAAGAAAAGCGGAAATACCGAATTGAGCGACGATCAATGTTTTGCGAAGCAAATTTTTACCGCCTGTAAATGAGAATCCCTTTTTCAGAACACCTATCACCTGCGTTCCAGACAGGATCATTGCCGGGTATAGGCCTGCAAAAAAACTTACGAGCAAAGAGAAAAGCACCAAAGCAATTATTGGAAAAGGCTGCAATAATGCCTCCGTGTTAAATTGTTTTCCTGCAACCCTGTTGAAATAAGGTATCAAAAAAATACTCAGCAGAAATGCAAGTGTCGCGGCTATAAAAGTAATTACAGCAGACTCTCCGATGAACTGCACAAAAACCTGGCGTTTGGATGCACCCAATACTTTGCGCATTCCGATTTCCCCGCAGCGGCTTGCAGATTGTGCAGTTGCAAGATTGGTATAATTGGCACAGGCAATAACCAGGATCAGAAATGCAATCGCGAGGAACATATAAATATAGGTGATGCCGCCATTGGGCTCAAAACCAGCAAGCGAAGAATAAAGATGCACTTTGGTGAGCGGCTCTAAATGATAAGCGAGGTAATTATTGCCTTCAAGATTTGCATCTTGTCTTACTCCCGGGGTTTTCATGTAATTGTTTATCTGCTGCTGAAAAAGCGTAATATCTTTTTTATTGTGTAATAATAAATAGGTAATCCAGTTTGCCGTCCACCATTGCTCTTCCTTTACGCCATTGCCCAGGTTGAGAAATTGGGTAACGAAATCAAATTTTACCTGGGAGTTTTGAGGTATTTCTTCGCAAACAGCCGATACCCTGAAATCTTTTCCGCCGCTTGTGATCGTTTTATTTAAAGGATCAGCATCCCCAAAATATTTTTTAGCCATGGAATTCGTAAGGACTATTTTATCCGGAGCATCCAGGGCAGTTGCCGCATTACCTTCCAATATCTTAAATGAGAATATTTTAAAGAATGATTGATCAGCATATAAGATCCGGGGTTCATCAAAAATTTTGTCTCCCCTTTTCATCACATTATGGTAGATAAATGTGCGGACATAATCTTCAACCGCAGGAAAAGTTCTCTTAAACTGCGGACCCACTTTTGTTCCGGTAGTAGCAGTTGAATTCACAGTTTCGGCCTGCTTATACTCCATAGTAACTCGAACGATCCTGTCAGCATTCACATTAAATCTATCGTAACTAAGCTCATGATTTATATACAAACCAATTAACAGGCAGGCTGCCAGTCCGATAGTCAATCCAAAAATATTAATGGCCGCGTATAATTTGTTTTTACGCAGGTTACGCAATGCAGTTCTGAAATAATTTTTAAACATAGCTTTTGTTTTTATTCTGTTCTCAAACTTTTTACAGGATTCGCAAGGGCAACCTTAATAGTTTGAATACATATTAATGCAGCGGTAATAACGACAAGAATTGTCACTGATATAATAAAAGGCGAAGCGGTAATATTAATTCTATATGCGTAAGCCAGCAGCCAGTTATGCAAAATAATATAGGCAACAGGGCAGGCAACGATTGCAGAAATTAAGATGACCAGTAAAAATTCTTTCATAAATAAAGACATAATCCCGGCAGCAGATGAACCCAATACTATGCGGATACCAATTTCTTTAGTGCGCTTTTGAACACTCAATGAAATAAGCCCGAGTACACCAAGCAATACAATAATTAAAGCGAGAACTGTTGCTGTGTAAGAGGCTTTCTTTATTTGTATTTCTGACTTATAGAGTTTGGCTAAGGCATCATCCATAAAGGTGTATTCAAATGGGACGCCCGGCATCAACGCTGACCATTTTTTTTGCAATGCGTCAATTGAGTTTACGATACCACCGGGTCTTATTTTAAATGAAAAAATTCTGTAAATATTTGCCAGGCTCGGGTGCAGGAAAGTAATCGGCTGAATCGGTTTTTGCATGGAGCCAAAATGAAAATCTTTAGTAACACCCGCTATTGTGAACACTTGCCCACCCCCACCCTGGAATTTTAATTGTTTACCTATTGCATCCTCTACATTATTCCATCCGAGTGCTTTGGCCTGCGCCTGGTTTATTACAATTGTAAAAGGATCGGTGAAGGCACCAGGTGGGCTGAAAAATTTTCCCGCTGCCATGGGAATGCCGAACGTAGAGGCGTAATATTCATCGGCAACTATTTGTTCCGAGGCAACTGCTGTGGTTGAATCAGCACCTGCTTTATATAAAGATGCGCTGCCGGAACTGTTGCCATCGGGCACTGTGAAAGAAAGCGTTGCATTTAATACCTGTGGCATTGCAGCAAATTGTTTACGCATTTCCTCTGCTTTTGTGACACCTTGCTGTGTCCAGTCACGCGGTAGTTGCGCAGATACAATGTAATCCTTATTAAAGCCAATGTCTTTACTAAAGAAAAGATTGATTTGCGAAGAAATAATTATTGCACCAATGAAAGCAATAGTAGCCGTCCCAAATTGAAATGCCACCAATGATTTCCGAAGCCATACATTCTCTTTAATGGAAGGAAGTTTTCCTTTTAATGACTCAACAGACTTTAGCGATGACAGAACAAATGCTGGGTAAATGCCAGCTAAAAAACCAATGACCAAAATTAGTATAAGTGGAAACGCGATTAGGTAAAGTGGAAAATCGCTTAGCGAAGGAATTTCTTTTCCAAGAATACTGCTGAACATTTCTTTCGAGAAAACATATATGATCATCGCAAAGACTGTTGCAAAAAAAACCAGGATGATTGATTCAATAAGAAACTGCATAATCAATTGTTTCTTCAATCCGCCAAGCACTTTTCGTATTCCAATCTCTCGCATACGAGTTGCAGACCTGCTTACAGACAAGTTGATAAAATTGATGATGGCCATTATCAAAATAAAGATTGCAATTGCTGATAAGGCATACAACATTTTTTCAATCAGGCCATTATTTGCGGAGAGATAATAATCCTTTAACGGAACAAGATAAGGGGTCATGTCAGCTGCAATCTGTGGGGGCGCATTTTGCCTCATCAGGTATTCCATAGGCTTTTCAAGATCTTCAGGCTTTACTCCTTTTTGCAATTCAACATACCCAACAATATATTGATTGGGCCAATCCATGTTTCTGCCAAAATAACCTATGTTTTTTGATGAAATACAAAACTGGTTATCGTTATCATCATTAAGGTAAGTAACAGAATTTTTCGGTATTGGTTTCAATATTCCGGTAATAACAAAATCATGTTTAGAACCTGAGAAGCTTTCAATCGTAAGCGTTTGTCCAACCACATCTGTTTTGCCAAAATATTTTTTTGCCTTATCGCTGGTAATTACAAGAGAGTATGGGCCGTCAAAAGCAGTCTTAGGATTTCCATGAAGCAGTGAGAAACCATACATGCTAAACATAGTGCTATCGCATATTTGTAAGGATTCCCTGAAACTCTTATTTCCTTTGGAAACATTAGAAGTAATGCCGTCCCAGCGATAATAATTTGCCACCAGGTCAGGGTATTGTTCTCTTAAAGCCCTTGCCAGCGGCCCCATGGTTGTAATCTCAAGTCCTTCGTTGGGGGTTTTCCATTTGCTCTGAATGATATATTGACGGTCTGCGTTTTTCAATCTTTTATTCACTTGCAGCTCGCCCCAAACGTAGGCGCCAATCAATAATGTAAACGCAATGCCGGAAGATAAGCCAATAATATTCACGACAGAATAAAAACGTCTTTTGATGATATTCCGCCAGGTGATTTTGAAATAATTTTTTATCATAAAATTTCTATTTATGATTTACAATATCTTATTTTCGGCTATACTCTGTTGTTATCAAACCCATTTTCACATTTCCTGATTTGCAAATGCTCACAACTGCCGACTGATAACTGTGGACCGCCGACTGTTCATTCAGTTTTTAAACTTTTTACCGGGTTTGCCATTGCTGCTTTTATTGCCTGGAAACTAATTGTTGAAATAGTGACAATTAAAATGCTCAGGCCGCAAACAGCAAAAACCCACCAACTAACTTCTATTCGATAAGCAAAATTTTGTAGCCATTTATTAAGCAAGTACCATGCAGGAGGCGTGGCTATTGCAGTTGCTAAAACAATCACCCAAACAAAATCACCTGCGGTAAGTCTTATAATATCAGCAATACCTGCACCCAATACTTTCCTGATGCCAAATTCCTTTTTGCGTTGCTTTATAAAGAGTGTAATCATTCCAAACACCCCGGCTAATGAAAGAATTATTGATAATGCCGAAAAGTATATGAAAATCTGCCTGAACCTTTCTTCATTTTTATAAATTGTATTAAAGGCATCATCCAAAAACCAATAATCAAAAGGAGCATCAGACAGGGTATTTTTCCAGTCTTGTTTCATTTGATTCATGAAGGTTGCAATATCCTTGGTTTGATATTTTATTGCGAGGTATGAATAGTGATTTTCCCACGGCTTGTTAGTTATAATGAGAGGCTCTATCTTGTCGTGTAATGAAGCAAAGTGAAAATCTTTAATTACTCCAATTACTTTATGCACGCCATCCCTGCTAATCGTTTTTCCTAAAGGATTTTCCCAACCCAATGTTTTTGCAAGCGTTTCATTTATTACATATCCATCGCTGAGCGTGGGTTGATCTTTTGAAAAGAAATCACCCGCTACCAGTTTAATATTAAATGCTTTCAGCAGGTTTTCATCTCCATCAAGTTGATGAATAACCATTGCCTTACTGCTACCATCAGGAGTAAATCCATTATTGGTAATACCATCATAAGGAATTTCGGAAAGTGCAGCCACTTGCTGAACCGAAGGCAATTGTAATAGCTTCTGTTGCAGCAATGGATATGCTTCCTGCGTTTTTTCACCCACTAAAGGCAGCACAAGAATATGATCCCTGTCAAAGCCCGGATTTATGTTTTTGCTGTACTTAAGTTGAAGGCCCACCACTAAAGTAAAAGCCATCAATCCTATAGTTATTGCAAACTGTGCAACAATCAAACCTTTTCTAAAAATACTTTGGGAAGTTTGTGGAAGAAGCGCTTTGAATATTCCCGTTACATTAAATGAGGAGAGATAAAAAGCCACATAGCTTCCGGCAATTAATCCAACAATCATTATAATTATAAATAATAACAGTAAAGCCGGGAGGGTGCTTATACTCAAAGACGGCAAGCTCTTATCAATGATTTGTTGATAAAGTGGGGTTAATAGGGCCACCAGCAAAACAGCAACAAGGAATGCAATGGTAGTGAGCAAAACTGATTCAATAAGAAATTGATTAATTAATTGTTTACGGCCTGCGCCCAAAACTTTTCTTACACCAATTTCCCTGAATCTTGTGATAGCCTGCGCAGTAGTAAGATTAATATAATTTACACAAGAGATAATAAGAATAAGCAAAGCAATGATACTGAATACATAAATGTTAGTTCGCAATGAAGCTGAATTATCTCCGTAACGCAGGTGAATGTCTTGAATAGGTTGTAAATATGCATCAGTTCTGAAACCTGCTTTGGAATACTCCGCATTGATATGTTTCCACATAAAAGCAGGCAACTTTTTCTCCAGCGATTCAGGATTGACACCATTCTTTAATTGCAGGTAAGCTGTGTATTGTTCCCCACCGTTCCAATCCATAAAATTACCAGGCTCTTTGTAGAGGGTAACAAATGAAAGCAATGCATTATAGCTAAGATGGGAATTTGAAGGAGCTTCCTGCGCAATACCGGTAACAATATAATTCGTTTGATTATCGAGCCGCACAACTTTACCAATTGCATTTTCATCCTTGCCAAATATTTGCTGTGCCGTTTCCTTAGTTAATACAATTGAATACGGTTCTTTTAAAACAGTAAATGGATTACCCTTCAACAGTTGGTAGGAAAATAATTGAAAAAAGGATGAATCAGCATGATGGATATTCTCAACCTTAATCGTCTTATCCTTATAGGTGATATATGCCGTACGTTCCGTAGATATTCTTGCAAAAGATTTTATTTCAGGAAACTCACTTTGCGCATCCGGCCCAAAAGGGGCTGTAAATGCTGCACCGTCACCGAGCAATTTTCCATTCTGCCAAAAACGAAAACCTACACGGTATAATGAGGATTTGTTTTCCTGGAAATTATCATACCTTGTTTCGCTATATATATACATTCCAATCATCAAGACTGCCGCGATGGCAGCAGACAATCCACCAAGATTTATCAATGAAAGAATGCTGTTCTTTCGAAAATTCCGCCATGCAGTTTTGAAATAATTTTTCAGCATGAAATTCTTTGATTAATCTTTTCAACATATATACCAATATTCCATTTTACTGATAAAGAACAATTTATTATAAATATAATTTTGCAATAGTGTTCGAAATCGAACACTATTAAGCGAAAAGCGGACAGGTTGAGACAATCAATGATTGTTTATTTAAATGTCATTGATCAAGAAAAAAAATTAATTATTAATATCTTTACACTATGCCACACAAACCGAAACCCATATTTCACAAGCGCATCTTTTGGGATGTTGATTTTGAAAAGATCAACTACGATACTAAAGCAAATTTTGTTATTGAACGGGTTTTTGAACGGGGCGATGTGGATGATATACGCAATTGCCGCCGCTATTACGGCCATGAAAAAGTTACGGAAGCTTTATTGAATGCGAAATTTTTACCCGAGCACACCATGTACCTGGCAAGCGCAGTAACCGGCATGCCGCTAAAAGATTTTAGATGCTACAAATTAAGACAGTTGAACCCCACACTTTTTCCATATTAGAACAGCTACTCCAAATGCCGGAGCTGCTGGATTTTTCATTGGTTGGCGACACTGCCTTATCTCTCTTGTATGGACATCGTATGTCAGTTGATCTGGATATTTTTTCAAATAAACCTTTCGAGAACTCCGTAATAATTCATGCGCTTGAAAAAAAGTTTAAAAGTTCTTTTGTTAATAGGTCAACGAATCCACGGTTCGGAATTTTCGGCTTTGTAAGCGATATGAAAATTGATCTTATCCGCCACCCGCATCCTTTGATAAGGCCTTTGCTAACTATTGATGAAATCAGGATGTTCTCGACGGAAGATATTATTGCTATGAAAGTGCAGGCAATATTAGGCCGTGGTAAAAGGAAAGATTTTTGGGACATTGCTGAACTATTGAATCACTACACCATACCGGATTTTATACAATATCATAAAGAAAAATATACAACGCAAAATTTATTGATTACTGTACCGCAGGCCATCACCTACTTTAACGATGCTGAGGAAAGTGAAGACCCGGTAAGCTTTAAAAAGCAAACATGGGAAAAAGTGAAAAAATTTATAAGCTTAAAAGTTGATGAATATTTGCGGTAAATATTATTTGAAATCGAATTCACCTGATATGGTTCGTGTTTCACGAGCCTTTCTTTTTTTCGATTCGCGAGACGCAAACCGGGGAGAAAAATTATTTAGGCATTTTAGGCATTTGATAAAATTCTGATAAGCTATTAACACTTCATCCCAAAGCCACCAACTGCCTTATCTCTACGTCACTCAATTCACCAATCCATTTCTCACCGCTTGTCACCGCAAGGTTGGCCAATTGTTTTTTACTTCGCAGCATATCATCGATCTTTTCTTCCAAGGTACCCTTGGTAATCATCCGGTGTACCATTACATTTTTGTGCTGCCCTATGCGAAAAGCCCTGTCTGTTGCCTGTGCCTCAACTGCCGGGTTCCACCAAAGATCATAATGAATTACATGGTTTGCTGCTGTGAGGTTTAATCCTGTTCCTCCCGCCTTCAGGCTTAAAATAAAAGTATCATTTATCAGGTTGTTTTGAAACGCTTTCACCATTTCATCTCTTTCTTTGCGGGTATTGCCTCCATGCAGTTGCAGCGCTTTTTTGCCAAAGTGTTCCTGGATTAAACTGCGCAATAAGCTACCCATTTCCTTATACTGAGAAAAGATAAGCGCCTTCTCATTGTTCTCATAAATAGTTTCCAGCAATTGCAGCAGCAGCATGGTTTTGCCTGATTGTTCCGCCACAATTTCTACAGAATTCTTTAGGTAATGTGTGGGATGATTACACACTTGTTTTAAAATAGTCAGCAGTTTCAAAATAAGGCCTCTTCGATTAATACCTTCTGCTTCTTCAACCTCCTTCATCATGTCTGTTGTAATACTTTGGTACAACGATGCCTGTTCTTTACTCAGGTTGCAATACTGATTATTTTCAATTTTATCAGGAAGGTCGCTAATGATGCTCTTATCCGATTTTACCCTTCGCATAATGAAAGGCGCCGTTATCTTTCTGAATTTATCGAGGCGTTTTTTATCCTGGTTTATTTCTATCGGTTTTGAATATTCTTCATTAAACCAATTGGTATTACCAAGGTAGCCGGGGTTTGCAAAATCAAAAATACTCCAGTATTCCATCAGCCTGTTTTCTACCGGCGTGCCACTCATTGCAATTTTTATTCCTGCAGGAATTTTCTTTACTGCTTTAGTTTGTGCTGTATCCGCATTCTTTACATTTTGCGCTTCATCAATCACCAGCGTGTGCCACTTTTGCTTTTTAAGCCGTTCATTATCCGTACGTGCAATGCCATAAGTTGTAATCACTACATCAACATCTGTAAAATTATTGTTTCGCAAAGCGCCATGAAATATCGTTGCCTGCAAGTCAGGGGCAAATTTTTCAATTTCAGCTTTCCAGTTGCTGAGCAGCGTGGCAGGAGCAATTACCAAAGCAGGTTGATTTTTTAAAAGTCCTTCTTCTTTAAATTTTTGCAGGGTAGTAATTACCTGTAATGTTTTGCCAAGACCCATATCGTCGGCCAGCAATGAACCCAGGCCTAATTGTGCATTTTTATACATCCAGCTAAAACCTCTTTGCTGGTAATGTCTTAAAGTGGCGTTAATATGTTGTGGCAGTGATACAGTTTCCGTTTTAAGAATATCGTTGATTTTTTTCTGAAGCGCTTTATCTATCTGCACGGGCGACCCTTCGTAATCGCCACTCAGTGCGGCTTGTAGAAGGGTAAATGCTTTTGGCGCCGAGGGTGCATTCAGCTTTTTAATTATTTTCTCAATGTCCTCATCATTCATCATCACATATTCATCGCGGATCTTTACGAGGCCTTTTGACTTTGAAGCTAATGATAAAAATTCTTCGGCGGTCATGAAAGTATTACCCATAGATATTCTCCAGTCGAAATCAATCAGTTCATTCAGAGAAAAATATTTTTTGTTTTTTGTATTGGGTTTTAAGGACACAGAAACTTGTGGCCTCAGCAGGTGCTGCAAACTTTTAGGTAACAAAGTTTGAATACCGAACATTCGTATAGCCGGCAAAATCCCAATTAATACTTCACTGAAGGTTTGAGAATTGTACATCAGTTTTTCTTTTCCTTTGGAGGTGATAAGATTGTTGAAGCCGGGAAAATAGGAGGACAACGATTGCAAATCTTTAAGCGCAGCAAATTGATGTTCCGGATTTCTTTGCATAAAAGAAAACAAAGGTTCAACCGGTTGCATCGGCGCTTTATTATCTTTCATCAACACGGCCACTTCAAAACCTTTATCATCATCAGCTTCGTGTATCTGCAATACAGGGCTAAAGGTTTTCTTGCCAATATAAAAGCGATTTAGCCAAAGTTGTATTGTATTGGGAATTTCTCTTTCATTAAAAGAAATAAACTGTTCTCTTGAATCATTGAAAAAAAGCTCATTTATTTTTAGTGCGTGGCTATTGGATTGTATGTTTCCGCTAAAACCATTGCAGCTATTTTTTACCGAAGCATTTATAAATAGCGCACACAATAAAGAGAGCCCTTCTTCCTGCTTTGCCCGCAATAATTTTTTGTTTTGATTTGTCTTTTTTGAGACAACTTTTTTTGTTGCATCTTTAGAAATATTGAGTTGCACTATTTCTTCAGGATACCAAAGCAAAAGTGTATCGAAAACCTTTTTGATGCTTTCATTGATTAAAGCAGGTATCCATTGAATGCGGTAGCTATTGGCTGTTGCATCAAAAAGGCGCGGCAGTACTCCGCCTCTTTCAGCCAATATATTACAGAATCGAAAACACCTGTATAAAAGAACAAACGAAGGTGAATAGCTTTCCAAATGCTTGCTCTCCGTTTTTGACAACAACACTAATAAATCTGGTAATTTAACTGCATGCTCTTTTTCATTTTCATCGTTGGCAACAATCGCCGCTTGTCCCTTTTCATTATAAGCGATGCTGTAATTATAATAGCGAAAGTCGTTGGATAAATCTTCTTTAGATTGTTTTAATTGGCCAAGATAAGCGCCTTCATTTTTTGCCAGTCTTTTATAATGATTTTGCATAACCACTTTAAAATCGGCATCGTAAAATAATGGAGTGGAGGTAAATAATAAAGGCAGTGTCGGCAACAGGTTTTCTATCAGCGAAAAATCGGGGACTTCTTTCGTCACCTCAGGTATTATTAGTTTTTGTTTTTCAATGCTGATACAATCATTGAGTGAAAATATGTTTTCCGTCTCCATATCTTTCAGCAGTATTTGGTATGCAGAAAGTTCATCTAATAAATTAAAACGGTGAAGACTGAATACTAAAAAAGGGTTTTGATCTATTTCTTTAGCGATGGTATAAATAACAGCAGCAAGATGTTTACACGGTACGGCCCAATCGGGACAGGAACAATTCAACTTTATATCCTGCCAGCTTTGCGGAAATATTTTAATTTGTTTGCTCACTGCAAGGGTGAGTAATTCCTGCGGTAATTGCCTGTTCAATAACTGAGAAAGAAGAAGTGGGTCTCTTTTAACTGCGTTGAGAAAAAACTTTTTTTCTTCATCAAAAAAAGGAGGCACTATTATATTAATATTATAAGGTTTCGGGCGGCTTCCTTTCACTTTTGCCAGGATAGCATTATCCTGGATATTGATAGAAGCAACCATCCCTTTCTTTGCATAACTTTTACCCCGTGGAAGCCGGTTAGTAAAATCAATTCTGTCAAGTGATTTGAGCCATTGCTGTCCCCACCAAGTCCGTCCATATTGTTCCATGAAAAAAATTTGCACAATTATACTTCAGGCGAGTCAGGAAAAGGACGAATTATTAAGTTTGATAAGCACTTTTTTTACACATTCATTTTAAAAAACGGGAATAGTATCTTTTATAGAATAAATTACGTAAATTTTCAGGTTAACCTTTGAAAAAAATTTTGGGTGTGGCTGTATTTCATAAATAGGGTAGAAAATATTTTCTTGCCATGATTCGTATTTCAAGAATCATTGTTATTTCCCATTCATAGACACGAACCGTTAATGCATAAAAGACTTTTCCTTTTCGGATTGATACTGGAAATCTTTCAATTTAGAAACTTCTGGAAAGTTGAAAACTTTCCAGAAGTTTTTTAGCACTATATATAGACATTTATATTTACATGATCTTTTTTATTCTGTCTTTAAAATGGTTACCGGCTTTGTCATCGCAGCCTTTGCAGAATAAAAGGAAGCTGTTGCCGTGGAAGTTATTACTATTACAATAGCTGATAAAATAAATGGAATAAAAGATAAGCCTGTGTTATAAGGAAATATATTCAGCCAATTGCTCATAAAATACCAGGCCACGGGAAACGCAATGGCAGCCGCAATCAAAGCGAGCCATAAATAGTTGCGGGTGATCAGGGTGACCACTTCAGCTATGCTGGCGCCCAGCACACGTCGTATGCTTATTTCCTTTTGCTTTTGCTGGGTGGTAAATGCCGTAAGACCCAGCAGGCCCAGAAATGTTATGATGATCGTTAATATAGAAAAGGCAGCAAAAATTTTCCCCCGCTTCTGGTCGGCGGCATATTGAGAGTTAAAATTATCATCGAGGAATTTGTATTCAAAGGGTAATTCAGGAAAGTATTTTTTCCAGATGTTAGTCACTTGCGCAATAGAATTTTTAATATCACCCGGATTCATTTTCAATTGTATATTATTACCGTTAGGTCCGTAAAACAAGAGCAAAGGTTCTATGGGATTATACAACGATTTCTGGTTGAAATCTTTCATTACGCCGACTACTTCCAGGTAGTTGCCGGAAGTATCACCTGGAAATTTAACACGCATTCCAATTGGGTTATCCCACCCAAAATGTTTTACCATGGCCTCATTCACCAATATGCTGTGGAGTGTATCTGAAGGACTTGAAAAATTCCTTCCTTTTACCAAGTGTATTCCCAGTGTGCCCAGGAAGTTTTCATCGATGGCATAACAGTTTACGGCCTTATTCACAAACCCGTTCTTCGTTTGAACGATGAATAAATTCAGGTTGATGTTCGAACTTCCGGGATATGCATTGCCGGTTCCTACATCCCTTACGCCCGGCAGGTTGCGAAACTCATTGTCCATGGCAAATATTTTGCTGCGTTCATCCTCTCCAGTATTTACCGTTACGGTCATCACCTGTTCTTTGTTGAAACCAAGATCTTTCTTACCTAAAAAAGAAAGTTGGGAATACACTACCCAGGTACAAATAAGCATGGTCATTGCAATGGAGAACTGCAGTACAACCAGTGTTCGGCGCAGGTTAACATTACCAGATGCTTTCGATAGAGCGCCTTTTAAAATACCTACCGGGTTAAAAGAGGAAAGATAAAAAGCAGGGTAACTGCCACCCACCAAACCGGTAAATAAAATAATGCTTATAAGAAGTATGATGTTAAACGGCTTGAATAGAGTAAGAATCGTAAATGATTTTCCGGAAATAGAATCAAACTCGGGCAAGAGAAGCATTACGAGCAGCACACTTAACAGAACCGCTATGAAAGCCGTAAACAATGATTCGGTAAGAAACTGCATTATTAACTGTTTTTTAGTAGAACCTGCCACCTTTCGGATGCCAATTTCTTTTGCCCTTTGCGCAGACTTTGCCGTAGTTAGGTTCATGTAATTGATGCAGGCAATCAACAGCATAAAAAAGGCAACCGCGGAAAATATCCGGATATAGGACATGCTGCCCACTTCTTCAGGTTCATTTTGCAGGTTAGAGTGTAGGTGGATAGAGGTAATATTCTGTACATCATAACGCATCTTCACATTGAACTGGTCAAAGATTGGCTTTACATATTTTGTATAGGTGGACGCTAATTTTTTATTAAATGCAGCAACATTAGTACCCGGCTTCAGTAATACATAGGTAAAGTTGTTAAAGTTGCCCCAACTGTTTTGGTTGTCCTGGCTTCCTTTTATAATGGTAGATGCAGAGATTAGCATATCATACCGTAAATGAGTATTTTGTGGAACATCCTCTATCACGCCTGTAACTTTATACAAATCATAAACTGTCTTGAGGGTTTTGCCTACAGCAGGGTTGTTCTTTCCAAAATATTTGTCAGCAAGAGTTTTGGATATCACAATGCTATTGGGTTCAGTTAAAGCATGGTCCGGATCGCCCTCAAGAAAATTGCAGGTAAAGATTTTGAAGACACTACTATCAGCATAATAGATCTTTGTTTCAAAAAAGCTTTTTTCACCATATTTGAATACTGTCCTTTCCCTGGGCATAAACCTTGTCATTTCTTCCACCTCGGGAAATTCTCTCTTTATGGTGGGGCCCAGCGGAAGTTGCGTTAAGGTCCAGTCAGTATTTTTATCACGTTCCTGTATATAAGTATTTATCCGGTAGATGCGGCCGGCGTTTTTATTATAGCGGTCATAACTCAGTTCATCCGCAATATAAAAAATCAAAAAGAGGCTGAAGGTAATACCAATAGTGAGCCCCAATATATTTAAGAGGCTATACCATTTATCCTTTCTGAAATTGCGCAGTGCAACGAGTAATAAGTTTTTTATCATGAAATTTATTTTTATTCGGTTCTCAAGCTTTTTACCGGGTTCATTAATGCAGTTCTTATGGCCTGGAAGCTGACTGTAATTAAGGCAATCAGGACAGCCAGTAGCCCAGTATATAAGAATATGGTCCAACTTAGTTTAATTCTGTAGGCATAATCCAGCAGCCATCTGTTTGCAGCAAACCATGCAACCGGCGCAGCAATAATAAAAGCAATAAAAACAAGACTTATAAAGTCTTTGGCGAGTAATGCAGTTATGCCAGTCACATTTGCACCCAATATTTTTCTGATTCCTATTTCCTTTGTGCGCTGTTGTATAGCATAAGAGGACAACCCGAATAATCCAAAACAGGCCAGGAGAATGCCGATAGACGCAAATAGATTCATAACTTTTCCGAGCCGGATTTCTGATTGATAAAGATCGTCGTAATCTTCATCCAGAAAATGATATTCGAATGGCCTATCGGGAACAAGCTCCTTCCATTTAGACGCCAAAAAGGAAATAGTCTGCTGAACATGATGTCCGTCTAATTTTATCAGCAGCCTGCCCGCTCTGATTTCCGGAAATAAAACGAATGGTTTTATGGGCGAACGCAATGATTCAAAATTAAAATCTTTTACAACGCCGGTAACATAGCCCGGACGTGAATTATCTAAATACATTTTTTTGCCAACAGCATCTTTTGGTTTCCATCCCAATTCCCTTGCTGCCGATTCATTCAAAATAAAATGATATAACCTTCCGCTGTCGGGTTCCACATCCTCTATATCCTGGTGTGTAAAGTTGCTACCGGCCTCAAGCTGCAAACCAACTGTGTTGACATAATCTTCGTCTACAGGGTTGGCCGTTACATCCATTTGCTTATCGGCAGGCATTATAGCGGAACGCATATTATAACCCCCACCGCCTTCCACGGGAGTTCGGACACAACGGGCAACACTCAGGATATCAGGATCTTTTTTAAATTCCTGCTTGATCACATCCAGGCGCGACAACATTTTATTGTCCATGGGCAATACGAGTACATGCTCCCGGTTATAGCCCAGTTTTTTATGCTGGATAAAAAAGAGTTGCTTTTGAATTACGATAGTTGAAATGATCAGGAAAACAGAAATAACGAACTGAAAAACTGTTAGTGATTTCCTTAAAACCTGCCCGGAAGCAGTATTTTTAAAAGAGCCTTTTAATACTTTGACAGGCTGAAATGCGGTGAGCACCAAGGCGGGATAGATACCTGCAATAAGACTGATGCAAAGTGCAATAAAAATTGAAAACAAAACAAATGGAAAAAAGAAAAGATCACTTACCTGAATCTGTTTGCCGGTCAGATGATTGAAAAAAGGCAATAATAAATTAGCTGAAGCAAGGCTGATCATTAATGAGATCATACATACCAAAGCAGATTCTGTGATGAACTGCCGAAATAATTGCCCTTTCATTGCGCCCAATACTTTACGAACTCCCACCTCCTTTGCCCTCTCCAGGGAACGGGCAGTGTTGAGATTAATAAATGTTGAGCATGCGATGATAAGGATCAACAAGGCGACGGCACCAAGAATATATATGTAGGCAATATCATTGTTAGGTACAAAGCTGTCATAAGGTGAGTACAAATGGATCTTCTCAAAGGGCTCCAGGAAGAAATTTATAGTTGCCCCCTGCCCGGCCATTTCCTTTTTCATAAAGGCAGGAAGCTTTGACTGCAACTCACTAATATCCTTTTTGTTTCTTAACAACAAATACGTCGTGTAGTTGGCATCCCAGTATCGTTCTTCATAATCAGGAGTAATACCAAGAGAAGAAAAAGAAGCCAGAAAATCAAGCTGTATTTGCGAATTAGCCGGGCAATCCTGCATTATAGCCGTAATGCGATATAAATTACTGTCATTGCCTACTTTCAGCGTTTTACCGACCGGATCTTCATTCCCAAAATATTTTTCCGCCGTTGATTTCGTAAGAACTACATCATAAGGTTTATCGAGAACTTTGTTTGGATCACCCCGCAAAAGCCTGAATGAAAATATTTTAAAGAAGGAGGAATCAGCATACATGAATTTATTTTCAACAAATAACTTTTCGTTATACTTAACGACCCTGTTGTATTCCATCATTTTTACAGCGGATTCCACCTCTGGAAAAGTTTTTGGGAAAATGTGGGCCACCCGCACACTTGTATAATTACCCTCATTGGAAGCAGAACTTCCATCAAAACTGTATTGCATGATAACTCTGGCAATACGGTCGCCATTTTTTTCAAACTTATCAAAACTCAGTTCGTTACGGATATAAAGTGATATTAAGAGGCAACTGGTCAAGCCAACAACTAGACCGGTAATATTAATCAATGAAACTCCCTTATTGTTCCAAAGATTTCTAAATGCGGTTTTGAAATAATTTTTCAACATAGTTTTTGTTGTTCGCTAATAGCTATTGGCCATTAGGTGTTAGCTAATTTATTCCGTTCTTAAACTCTTTACTGGGTTAGCCATGGCAGCTTTTATTGCCTGGAAACTTATAGTAGCTAAAGCGATAAATATTGCCAACGCTCCGGCCGCTGCAAAAACCCACCAACCAATATGAATCCGGTAAGCAAAATTGTCAAGCCATTTATTCATAAAAAACCTGGCAACAGGCGTAGCAATTATTAATGAAATACAAACCAATACCAGGAAATCTTTCGACAATAAGGAAACAATGCTGGTAGCGCCTGCTCCCAATACTTTGCGTACCCCAATCTCTTTAATACGGGATTCCACCGTAAATGTTACTAATCCGAAGAGGCCCAGGCAGGCTATAAAAATGGCCCAAAGAGAAGAGGCAGTAAAAATATTGCCATATTGCATTTCTGAAGCATACAGCTTATTGTAGTTTTCATCAATAAAGAAATATTCAAATGGGTTGCCGGAAAAATTTGAAGTATACAGCTTTTTCAAAGTGCTGATCTTCTGATTCATCTCACCCGCACTAAGCCTGATGGTAAAATAACTGCTGTTAATTTGCGGGTAAAAGATCATAGGGCTTATAACATGTTGCACCCCGGTATGATTGTAATCTTTTACCACTCCAATCACGTCAAGCTTACGTTCATCCCATTGTACTTTTGTTTTTAAAGCATCTTCAGGATTTTGAAAATTCAATTGTTTTGCCGCAGTCTCATTAATCAGCACTTTGCTGTTATCATTCCATTTCACTTCGCATTCTTCTTTTGTAAAATTTCTTCCTGCTACCAGCGGTATCTCGTAAGTGCTTAGAAAACAATTATCGATAATGGCAAATG
>OCTA010000756.1_pt1 | contig 29638 bp, 23 predicted proteins | sample 1538991 | NCBI WGS metagenome assembly OCTA01 (sample SAMEA3539302, study PRJEB22396) | soil metagenome | biome: tundra; feature: field; material: soil | place: USA | collected 2010-05 | depth 0.15 m | reverse complement strand
CCCTGGTCTTTGACAGCCTGACCGCCCGCCACAACGGGTACGCCACAACTGTCTCCGAACCAGCCCGAAAATCCTCCAAAATCCACCAGCCCCAGGCCCGCCGCGTCGCCGCGTCACCGTGTCGCCGCGTCGCCGCGTCCCCCATCACCCACGACCCCTTTTAGATCCAATCGCTTGGGCTTCGATCGTTCAGTTCGCGTGCGCCACGCTAGAATAGCAGACACTATGCCCTTGCTCGATCGAGTGCAGAAAGACATGGTGTCTTCCATGAAAGCCCGCGACGAAGCCCGCCTGAGCACGCTGCGGATGATGAAAACCGCGCTGAAGAAGCACGAAGTGGACGCCATGAAGCCTCTGGACGAGGCGGCCGAAATGCAAATCCTTAAGTCGCTGGTGAAGCAGCGCACCGAAGCCGCCGACATGTTTCGCAAAGGCGGACGCGAGGAATTGGCCGTCAAAGAAGAGTCCGAGCGAAAGCTGATAGAATCCTACCTTCCAGCCGCCGCCGGCGAAGCGGAGATCGAAGCCGCCATCGCCGACGCGCTGGCCGAGACCGGTGTGACTGCGTTGAAGCAAATGGGTATCGTGATGAAGGCCACGCAAGCCAAGCTGGCAGGCAAGACCGTGGATGGAAAAGCTCTGAGCGAGAAAGTGAGGTCGCGACTGCAATGACGCCCCCCCAGACGGAAAAGAAGTTCCGGTCCTACGTGCCGGACAAGACCAACATGCGCGAGTTCACCTTCCGCGCCGTGCTTCTGGGCCTGGTGCTGACGGCCGTTCTGGGCGCCGCCAATGCCTACCTGGGCCTGAAGGCGGGCATGACGATTGCCGCCACCTATCCGGCCGCGGTGATCGCCATGGCGCTGCTGAAACTGATGAAGGGATCGCTGCTCGAAGAGAACATCGCGCGAACCATCGGGTCGATCGGCGAATCGGTGGCGGCGGGCGCGGTATTTACCATCCCGGCATTTCTGCTGTCGGGCGCCTGGAAGTCGTTCGATTCGCGGGAAGCCTACTGGAAATCGGCCGCGCTGATGATTGTGGGCGGCATCCTGGGCATTCTTTTCGTGACGCTGCTGCGCCGCGTGATGGTGGAGGACCCCGAACTTCCCTTCCCCGAATCGGTGGCCGCCTCCGAGATTCACAAAGCGGGCCAGCAAGGCGGCAAAGCCGCCGCGCTGCTGTTCAAGGCGATGGGCTTTGGCGCCGGCCTGTATTTCCTGGGGGCCATGAACCTCTATTCGCAGAGCCGCGAGTTCATCGTGCGCATAGGAACTATCGGCCAGACGAAAGTGCGGCTGGGCGCCTCGGACACGGCCACGGCGCTGGGAGCGGGCGGCATTACCAGCGTTTCGGGACCCGCCGTGAGCCCGGCTTACCTGGGAGTCGGCTTCATCATCGGACCGCGCCTGGCGGCGCTGAACTTCTCAGGGGGTGTAATCGCTTGGGGACTCATGGTGCCGCTGCTGACCTATTTCCTGGGGCCCCAACTGAAGGCCACGCTGCCGCCGGGCGCCACCGACGCGGCTTGGGGGTTGGGCGGTGTGGCGGGCGCCTTGTGGAGATTCATCGTGCGCCCGATCGCCGTCGGCGGCATGCTGGTGGGGGCCTGCTACACGCTGTTCCGCATGCGCGCCAGTCTGGCGACCGGTATGCGGCGCGCGGTCTCCGATCTGAAGAAGTCCAGCAGCCAGGCCGAGTCCACGCTACGCACTGAGCGCGACCTGAGCGCCAAGGTAGTGTTCGCGGGACTCGGCGCGACGTTCCTCTGTATGATCGCGCTCTACTTCTACTTCACCGGCGTGTTGTCCGGCGCCATCGTGGCGGCCGTGGTCATGCTCATTTTGGGATTCTTCTTCGCGGCGGTATCCGGCAACATAGTGGGCATGATCGGCTCGTCGACTAACCCCGTCTCGGGGCTGACTCTTTGCACGCTGATCGTGGCCGCCTTGCTGATGGTCTCGATCGGCGTCTCCGGCGTCTCCGGCGTGGCTGCGGTGCTGGGCGTGGCGGCTGTGGTGTGCGTTTCCTCGGCAGTCGCGGGCGAGATGCTGCAGGACCTGAAGGTCGGCCACATCCTGGGTGGCACGCCGAAGCTGATGCAGATCGGCGACATCCTGGGAATCGTCGTGGCCAGCGCGGTGCTGTATTTTCCGTTGCTGTGGCTGCACATGGCCAACATCAAAAGCGGCGGCATAGGCTTCGGCGACCCTAAGCTGTCGGCGCCGCAAGCGGGCCTGATGGCCGCGCTGGCGCAGGGCATCGTGGGCGGCCACATGGCCTGGCCGCTGGTCATCGTCGGGATTTTCATGGGCCTCGCGCTCATCATGGTGCAGGTCAAGAGTCCCATGCTGTTCGCCGTCGGGATGTATCTGCCGCTCGAAACAACTTTCGCGATTTTTGTCGGCGGCGTCATCCGCTGGATCACGGACAAGCTGCGCGACCGCCGCGGCTTCAACGATGCGCAGAAGGCGCGTGTGGAGAATGCCGGAGTGCTGGTGGCCTCGGGCCTGATCGCCGGCGAAGCGCTCACTGGGTTGCTGATCGCGCTGTTCGTGCTGCGGAATATTCACCTGCCGCAGATCTTCAAGGACAACCCGCCCGTGCTGCTGGGTTTCGGCGTGCTGGCGCTGCTGGCGATCTATATGGTCCAGATCCCGCTGCGGAATGCGGGCAGTCCGGATGAGCCGGCGCCTCCCACGGCGATTATGTAAGGGGACGATCAACCCACGAGATTATCGTATTCACCGTGGTTTCCGATCCAAAACCATAGCACGCCGTCCGGGGCATCGACACCCACTGCGCGGTGATGCAGGCCAACCCGCACAGACCAATATCTGCCGACCTTCTTGAGGTGAAGAGACGGATGCCGCGGATCGTTCTTGAGCAGCGCAAAAGCTCCGTCGGCGAGCTTCCTTGCCGATGCAGACAAGATCCTGTAACAGGCCCAGAAATCCGGAGAGGCATGGTGGGTCAAAGCTTCGTAGGCCGGCCCGCGGTGTGATCGCGGAGAGCCCGCTCCGCCATGCCATCGAGCTTGCCCGCAATAACATCAGCCTCGAACTGCCGATCCCACGCTTCGGCGTCGAATGCCGAGAACCACTCACGAAATGCAGCCAGTTCCTCGGGGTGGAGAGCCTTAACTTGTCCTTCAATCCGTTCCACTCGGCTCATAAAGTTCTCTTCTACTATATCAGCGCCGGCCAACTGGCCGCCTGGCATGCTTGACGGACGGCGGCGCGCGCCATCGCATCCATCGTTAACTGCAGTCAGACTTCAGTTGGCGCTGGGCCTTGAGCTTCAGGATGGAGATGATGTCGGCAGCGTTGATGGCGGCCTGGTATTCCGCGCGTTCGTCATCGCTGAGCGTTCCCTCGTTGGCCTTCTCACTGAGGATGTCGAGCCTGGCCTGCATCGCGGGATCGACGCGGAATTCCAGGATGCGCCTGGCTGACTCAGCGTCGAGTCTCATTTCCATTCCTCTTGCCATGCGGCCTTGTCACTTCCGCGCCAGAATCTCCTTTACCCGGACCCACGCGTCCGTGCGCGCTTTGGCATTAGCCTCGCTCGAATCGGGCTGTTCGCCCGCGCGCATGAAACCGTGACCGGCGCCTTCATACGTCACCGGCTCGTAGGTTTTGCCTGCCTGTTTCATATTGGCGATGGTATCCGGAACGGTCGCGCCGATGCGCGCATCAAGACCTGCGTAGAATCCGTATACGGGCGCTTTGATACGGCCCATGGCGTCCTTCTCGGGCGGCGGTCCGTAGAACACCAGGGCGGCGGCAATGTCCGGGCGATTCGTCGCGAAGCGGAAGGTTTGGCCGCCTCCCCAGCAGAAGCCCGCCACGAAAAGCTTCTTGGTGGCGGCCGGCAGTTTCAGGCCGTAATCGGCCACCGCGTTGAGGTCGGCGGTGATCTGGTCGGGATTGAGATGACCGATCGCCTGCATAACCTCGTTCGGCTTGAAACCGGTCGTGCGTCCGCCATCCGGCGCCATGCCCGAAAGCAGGTCGGGCGCCACGGCGATGTATCCGGCGGCAGCGAACTGATCCGCCACATCCTGGACCCAATCGGTCATGCCGAAGATCTCGTGAATTACCACGATGACGGGCGTCTTGTCCTTCGATTCCGGATACGCCACGAATGTTTCGACGGAGCGCCCGTCGTGCTTGACGGTAACCCACTCGCGGTGACGCGGGGATTTTTCCAGGCGCGCCACGGCCCAATCCTGGGCGCATAGAGAGGTGGCCGCCAAGGCAGCCAGTAAGACGATTCGAATCATCTTTCTGTTATAGCGCATCGGCGCCCGTGCGCCACTCTATTTCGTCAGTACCGCCGCATGGCTGCGGCGAACGACTGGACGATCCGATACGTGCAGGCCGGCCTGCGCGGCGGATGCCAACTCCTTTTCGAATAGCGCGGGCTTTACGTGCCCGTCAGGCTCGGCGAGCAGTAAGTGGGCCCCCGGCTTCATGGCCTGCGCGGCCTCCTGGAAAAACGAGAGGGCGGAAGGCATCTCATGCACCATGGCGAACGCCAGCACGAAATCGACCGTGCCCGCCGCCGCGGCGAGGCCCAGCGAATCGGGCTGCGCCAGCCGGATATCCAGCCGCGCACGGAGTCCCGCGCGGGCGGCGCGCCGTGTCAGCCGGTCGAGCATCTTGGGCTGGATGTCCACCGCCACGATGCGGCCGGAAGTTCCCACCCTGCGCGCCAGTTCCAACGTGAAGAACCCCATGCCCGGCCCTGGCTCCAGGACCGTCATCCCTTCGCGGACATACGGCGCCAGGATCTTGGCCGGGTCGTACATCAGCCGCCTTAGTGGGCTGGCGAGCAAATACCCGATCCACCACGGGCAAACGGAATGAGGCATACGTATACTCTAACCGCACGCCAATGCGCGTTGCCAACGCTACGCGTGCTTAACCGTTTTGGGGATTTCTGACTGAGAGCAACCGCTCCCTGCGACTGTTACCGAGCCGCGACCGTTACCGAGCCGCGACCGTTACCGAGCCGCGACTGTTACCGAGCCGCGACCGTTAGGGAGCGGTTTCCGTCGGGAAGCACTCCAATTCTTCACACTTCGCGCGGCCTATCGTTTTCCTTTTTACCTCGTCATACGCTATAGTTGTATACGATATAGTTGATGACGCCATAGCCGGCGCTGGTCATAAGGACACGAGAAAAATGTCGAACTCACAATCGTCGCTGACGCCCGCCATGTTCAATGTGCTACTGGCGCTCGCCGACGGCGACAAACATGGCTACGCCATCTTGAAGGAAGTCGCCGAACATACCGCCGGCGCAGTCGAACTCAGCACTGGCACCCTCTATGGCATCGTCAAGCGGTTGCTGGAGGACGGGCTGATCGTCGAAGTAACCAGCCGTCCCGTTATTCCCGGCGACGATCGGCGGCGCCGGTATTACCGCCTGACCGGCGAGGGCCGCACCGTGGCCGTGGATGAGGCGCGGCGCATGGAGAAGCTGCTGGATCGGGCCCGGTCCAAGCGATTGATCCACGCGCTCAAGCGCGCTTAGACCGCGGCTAGACCGCGGCTAGACAGAGGGAGCCGATCATGACGCAACCAAAGCCATCTATAGCCGACCGCTTTTACCGCGCATTGCTGCGCCTGCTGCCTTTCGACTTCCGCAGCGAGTTCGGAGACGATATGGCGGAGACCTTCCGCGACCAGCGCGCGCACACCGGGCGCGACCGCGGATCCGCCGCTCTGCTGCGGATGTGGTGGGCGACTATCGTGGACATCGCCCGCATGGCCCCGCGCGAACACATGAGCGTACTGTGGCAAGACACGCGTTACGCGCTGCGCATGATGCGCAAAAACCCCGGCTACACGCTCGCGGCAGTCATGATTCTGGGCTTGGGCATCGGCGCGAACACGTCGATTTTCAGTGTGGTCAATTCCGTCTTGCTGAAGCCTTTGCCGTATCTGGATGGCGACCGGCTGGTGGTGCTGCGGCAGCATGCCGCCAAGCTGGGCGCGAACGATGTGAAGTTCTCTGTGGCTGAGATCGAAGATTACCGCCGGCAGAACCGCACCCTAAGCGCGTTGGCCGAGTACCATAGCATGCTTTTCACGCTGTTGGGGGCCAAGGATGCGCACCGTGTCCGCACCGGCGTGGTGTCGTCCGGATTCTTCGACATGTTCGGCGTGCGGCCGCTGCTGGGCCGGACCTTCCGGCCCGCCGACGACCTGCCCGGCGCCCCGGCGGTCCTGATCCTGAGTTACGAGTTTTGGAAATCCGTGGAAGGCGGCGACCCGCAGATCGTCGGGAAGACCTTCCAGATGAACGATCGGGTTCACACCGTGGTAGGCGTCCTGCCTCCCATTCCGCAATACCCGGACGAGAACGATGCGTACATGCCGGTATCGGCCTGCCCCTTCCGGTCCTCGCCGCAAATGATTGCCAACCGGGACTCACACATGATGAGCGTTTTCGGACGCCTCAAGCCGGGCGCGAATCTGGACCACTGCGGCGCCGACCTGTCGGTGATCGCCCGCCGGCTGGAACAAGCGTATCCGAAATCGTATCCCAAGGGGCTGGGATTCGGAATCGCATCGTTCACCCTGCGCGACGAACTCACGCATCACGCGCGCGCCATGCTCCTGTTGCTATTGGGCGCCGCCGCTTTCGTGCTGCTGATCGCTTGCGCCAACGTGGCGAACCTGATCCTGGCGCGCATGGCGCGGCGCGAGCGGGAGTTGATGATCCGCACGGCGGTAGGCGCCGGCGCCGGGCGCTTGTTGCGGCAGTTATTAACCGAGAGCCTGATTCTCGCGCTCCTGGCTGCCGGGGTAGGACTGCTATTCGCATCCGGGAGCTTCAGGCTGCTGGCCGAGTTCGCGGGCCAGCTCACGCCGCGCGCCCGCGAGATCGCCATCGACGGATGGGTTCTTCTGTTCGCGGTCCTGTGTGCCGGCGCTACCACCATCGTCTTCGGCTCGATGTCCGCGCTGTATTCGCGCCCGGACCTGGCGTCCGGTTTGAAAGGGAGCGGCGTGCAGCAAGGGACAGAGGGGCGCCGCAAGATTGTCCGCGGCGGGCTCATCGCGGCGCAGGTGGCGTTCTCGTATGTACTGTTGATCGGCGCGGGATTGATGGTTCGCAGCTTCATTCAACTGGAACGCGTGGACCCAGGGTTCGTGCCGCAGCGCGTGTTCGCGGTGAACTTCGACCTGAACTGGTCCATGTACAACCAACGGCAGGGCTGGTCCTTCGCCAAGCGGCTGCTCGAAAAAGTTCAATCCCGGCCGGGAGTGTTGTCCGCGGCGGTCTCCACCAGCTTCCCCATGGATCCGGACACCGCTGGCATGAACGGCTGGTCGCAGACATTCCAGATCGAAGGCGCGGTGCAGTCGGATGCCGAAACGCCGCCGATGGCGGCCATGCGTGGGGCGACACCCGGCTACTTCAGCACCCTGGGGATTCCGCTGGTGAGCGGCCGGACGTTCCGCGAGTCCGACAGCCCGGACGCGTCGCCGGTTGCCGTAGTTAGCCGCGCACTCGCGCACCGCCGTTGGGGACAACAGGACCCCACTGGACGGCGCGTCTCATTCGACAGAGGCAAAACTTGGATCGCCATCGTGGGTGTCGTGGGCGACGTGAAGGAGTACGGGCTGGACCGCGCGGCTCCGGAGCAGTTCTACAGGCCGATGGCGCAGTTGCAGATGCCGGCCGCAATTCTGGTTCGCACGGCCAACGATCCGGAAGCCTTGTCAAACCAGGTGCGCCGGGACATCCTCGATCTCGATCCACAAACCGCGATCACGCTGGTGAAGACGCTGGAGGAGGTCCGCACCGATTCAGTCTCTTCACCGCGAACCACCGCCCGCCTGTTGGGGTCGTTTGCCGGACTGGCGCTGATCGTTGCGGTGGCTGGCATCGGCTCGATGTTGGCGCTTTCGGTGCGGCAGCGCGTGCGCGAGATCGGTATTCGCATGGCGCTGGGCGCCACGCCGGGAGACGTGTTGCGGGTGATCGTCCGGCAGGGCATGGCTTTGGTCGCGATCGGCATGGCTCTCGGACTGGCGGGCTCCGTGGCGCTGACCGGGGCCTTGAAGGCGCTGCTTTTCGAAGTTACGCCCACTGACTTGGCAACTTATGTCCTGGTCTCAGCCGTGCTAGCGGCGGCCGCATTGCTGGCGTCGTATCTGCCTGCGCGGCGGGCGGCGCGCATCGATCCACAGGCCGCTCTGCGCTGCGAGTGATTTTGTTGTGCGCCCGCTTCGCGCGACAATGGTACGGAGTTCTCCGTTGCCACATGCCTGACGCGACGCCATCCGAAGAAAAGCCCAAGCCAGCGGCCAGTTCCGGCACGCTGGGCGTCTTGCGCGTTTTTGGCGTGCCGGTGCGTTTCCACTTCACGTTTGTCCTGCTGCTGATCTTTCTGCTCTTCATCGGCGTCGGCGAGCGGCAGTCGGGCGCCATGACCGCGCTGTACGTGCTGGCGTTGTTCGCCTCGGTTTTGCTGCACGAACTGGGTCACACCCTGGTGGCGCGCCGCTATGGCATCCGCACCACGGAAATCGTCATGTACCCGATCGGCGGCGTGTCGCGCCCGGAGCGCATGCCCAAAGGGCGGGAAGAATTCTGGATCGCCGTCAGCGGACCACTGGTGAATGGGCTGATCGCCGCCGGCCTGTTCGCCTGGCTGGCCACGCAGCATCAGTTCGTGCCCTTGGAGCTGCTGCGCGATCCCACCGACGCCAACCTGGCGCAGCGCATCGCCACCGGCAATTTCCTGCTGTTCGTTTTCAATCTGCTGCCGGCCTATCCGATGGATGGCGGCCGGGTGCTGCGGTCGGTGCTGATGCTGTTCAAGCCGGAGGAGGAAGCCACGCGCATCGCGGCCAGCGCCGGGCAGGCCCTGGCGGCGATGTTGGGTTTGTACGGCCTGCTGTCGTCCAATTTCATCGTGATCTTCGTGGCGATGTTCATCTATATCGGCGCTTCGCAGGAGGGCGCCGCGGTGCGCGGCCGCCTGCTGACCACGGGCGTTCCGGTGCGCGCCGCCATGATCACGGACTTTCGCACGCTCACGCACGGAGAGAGCATCCGGGACGCCGGCAATCTGCTGCTGGCCACTTCGCAGCACGATTTTCCGGTGATGCATGGCGATCAGGTGCTGGGGCTGCTCATGCGCGCGGCGCTGGTGCGCGCCATGCTGACCGACGGCCCGGATGCTTACGTGGCGTCCGCCATGGACCGCAATCCGCACCGCGTCTCGCCGGATACGCCGCTCTCCGAGGTGCTGCAGGATTTGTCGGGCACGCGGGCGTGCGCGCTGGTGATGGATGGGGACAAGCTGCTGGGCCTGCTCACGTCGGAAAACGTTTCGTCCTTCATCCTGCTGCGCCAGGTGGCCATGCAGCAGCAGGCCAGGGCGCAATCGCGGTGACGGCCGCCACGCATCGGGTGGTGCTGGTGGGCGCGGGATTCGGCGGCTTGTACGCCGCCCAGGCGCTGCGGCGCGCGCCCGTCGATCTGACGGTGATCGACCGGCGCAACTTTCATCTGTTCCAGCCGCTGTTATATCAAGTGGCCACCGGCGCCCTTTCGCCAGGCGAGATCGCCTCGCCGGTGCGCCACGTGCTGAGCCGGCAGCGCAACGCGCGCGTGTGGATGGCCGAGGTGCGAGACATCCGCGTAGACCGCCGCGCGGTGCTGCTGGACGATGGAGAGGCGCCCTACGACACGCTGATTCTGGCCACCGGCGCGCATCATCATTATTTCGGTCACGACGATTGGGCGCCGCTGGCGCCGGGGCTCAAGACCATCGAAGACGCCACCGAGATCCGCCGCCGCATTCTGCTGGCGTTCGAATCGGCCGAGCGGGAGCCGGACGAAGCGGAACGCCGCGCGTGGCTGACGTTCGTAATCGTAGGCGCGGGTCCCACCGGCGTGGAACTGGCGGGCGCGCTGGGAGAGATCGCCAACGATACGCTGCGGCACGACTTTCGCGGCATCAACCCGGCGGAGGCCGTGATCCTGCTGGTGGAGGGCGCGGATCGCGTGCTGCCATCGTTCCCGCCGGACCTGTCGGCCGCCGCGGAGCGCGCCTTGTCGGACCTGGGTGTGCGCGCGCGGACCCGCTCCACGGTGACCGGTTTGGACCGCGCGGGCGTCACGGTCCGGACCGGAGACTCGGCGGAGCGCATACCGGCCAAGACCGTGCTGTGGGCGGCGGGCGTGGAGGCTTCGGAACTGGGGAAGATCGTCTCCCAGCGCACCGGCGCGCCGATCGACCGGGCCGGCCGCGTGATTGTGGAGCCGGATCTTACGGTGCCGGGCCATCCCGAGATATTCGTCATCGGCGATCTGGCCCACTTCAGCCATCAGACCGGCCAACCGCTACCCGGCGTGGCGCCGGTGGCCATGGCGCAGGGCCGCTATGTGGCGCGCGCGATCCAGGCCCGCTTGCGCGGCGAGACGCCGCCGCCGTTCCATTATTTCGATAAGGGCGCGTTGGCCACGATCGGACGCAACCGCGCCGTGGCGGCGTTTGGCCGGCTGCATATCTCGGGACCCATCGCGTGGTTCGCGTGGTTGTTTGTGCACCTGATGTATCTGGTGGAATTCGACAACCGGCTGTTAGTGCTGATCGAGTGGGTTTACGACTACATTACGCGCAACCGGGGGGCACGGTTGATTACCGGCGGACGATAGCGGCGCTAGCGCGATCACCTCGGTCCCAGCGCCGGACCGCGAGCGGATGGATAGCGACCCTTTTACCCCCCGCAGGCGTTCCCGCATGGCCAGGATACCCAAGCCCGATCCGGGATCGACCGCCGCTGGATCGAAGCCTGCGCCATCGTCATGGATGGCCAGCCGGATGCCCTTCGCGGTCCGGCTCAGCGTCACCCATGCTTGATGCGCGTGGGCGTGTTTGGCGATGTTAGCCAAAACCTCTTCGGCGATGCGATACAAAGTGGCGGCGGTGTGCCCGGGCAGGCGGGTGGAGATGCCACGGTGGGCGTAATTGACCGGAATGCCTTCTTTACGGGTAAATTCCGCGCAGTAATCGCGCAGGGCCACAGCCAAACCAAAGTGGTCCAGCGCGGCCGGATGCAGACCGCCGGCGAGATCGTGAAGGTAGCGGCCCAGGCTGGCTACGCACTCCTGGAGGGCACCCGATTGCCCGGGGCCGTCCGCGCGCGACGCCAGGTGCGCCGCTTGCAGGCTTATGGCCGCCAGCCGTTGGCTGAGGCTGCCGTTTAGTGCCGCGGCCACCCGCCGGCGTTCCTCTTCCCGTTCGCGGAACAAGCGGGCCGCCAATGCTTCCAACTCCTCGCGGCCGCGCACCAGGGCGTCCTGTTTCGCCAGCAGGGCCTTCTCGGCCATTTTTTGAAGCGTGATGTCGCGGGAATTCAGAATGATGCCGCCCTCCGGATAGGAGAGGAGTTTCCGAGCGGTGCTTTCCAGCACCCGCCAGGAGCCGTTCCTATTGCGGAAACGGTATTCGCAGGGGTGCTTGCGCTGCGGGTACCGCAGGCAATCGCGCAGCAGTTCGCGGACAGCGTCCGAGTCGTCCGGGTGCACGAACTCGAAGATCGGATGGCCCACCAACTCCTCGGGCCGGATCCCGAAAACGCCCTCCGATGCGGGACTCTGGTATCGAATATTTCCGTTCGCCGCCAGCACGGTGGCGACATCCACCGGATTCTCCAATAGAGCGCTATAGTGCGCTTGTGTGCGGCGGAGCTTCTCGGCGAGCAGCACATGGCTGGTAATCTCGAAATGCAAGATGACGGCGCCACTGTGGGGCCGGCGCAGCGGCTTGGCGACGAGCCGGAACCATGCTTTCCAGGAAGGAGAGGGGCACGGGTAGTCCAAGATGAAGTGGCGAGCCGCGCCGCGCAAGACACTCTCGATTCCAATGGCCGCCTCGAAAGCACCTTCCGCGAACGGGCCCGTGGCCGTCCGGCAGACTTGCAGGTAGTTGACGCCCGGCCCGCAGCGACTCAGCGCGCCGCCGTTTTCGCGGGCGGACTGGCTCCAGGTCTGGTTAGTCAGGACGATCGAGCCGTCACGTGCCAGCACGCAGATCCGCTCGGGAAGGGAGTCGAAGGCAATCTGAACGAGTTCGTCAGCCTGCGCGACTTGACTTAAGGCGTACATGGGGACAAGCGTGGACCGGCCTCAATCAGGCGCTTAACCGCTGTGGGCATACTGCGCGCAAGGCCCGCAGCCAGTCCTCTTGGGGCGATCCGTTTCGAAAACCCCGTGCGAGCCAGAGCTTATATGCCAATGCCGCTATTTCCCGCCTTTTGGCCGGCGCGATATTACGCGGCGCGAATCTATCGCAGACCCTTGTGGTGCGAATGCGCGTTACTTTAGTCATGAAATTCCCCTGTCATTAGTTATAGCGAGGCCGAGTCCAACAGGCCGCGATCCCATATTTCCTCTAACTAAATAAACCAAGTTCAAACAGTCTTGTCTGTTCACAATTGTACAACGTATCCGTGAAAATGTGTTCAGAATTGCTCAAATTTTGTTGATCTCAGATGGTGTGTGGAGAAATCCATCAGTCGGGCTGGATGCCAAGCTTCGGCAATAAATTAGTCGTGTAGGACGATATTCAGAAGCGAATTATGAACTTCAATCCCATGATTGTAGTCTATAAGACCGAGTTTGCGGAATCTATTCATGAAGAAACTCACCCGCGACCGCGTGGTGCCCACGAGACCCGCCAGCGTCTCCTGGCTGATATCGGGAATCACCCCCGCCGGAGCGCCTTCCTTCCCGAAGTTGGCCAGTAACAGAAGGACCCGCGCCAGCCGCTTCTCACTGGAATTGAAGAGCTGATCCACCAGATCCTCCTCAATCCGAATATTACGGGTGAGCACATAGGATAGAACCAGCCTGGCAAATTCGTTATCGTCGCGCAGCAGACGCACCATGGCCGGCTTCGCCAGCCGCGCGATCGAACACTCAGTCATGGCGGATGCGGTTGCCAGGCGTACCGGCTGCTGGCCCACCAGGCAAGCCTCGCCCACCAGGTCGCCGGTAGCCAAAATCGCAATGACCGCTTCTTTGTTCTGTTTGGAGATGACCGTGAGCTTGACTTTGCCTTTCTCGATCGAAAACACGGCATCCGCGGGATCGCCTTGCGAGAAGAGCACCTGGCCTTTGCGGTAGTGAACGGCGGTCCCTTCCCGGACAATAGTGGCCAGGAAGATATCGGCATCGGAGTTCGGTTTCATGGCGCCTCGTGTTCGCTTGCCTTGCGGATCCTGCTGACGGGAGGCACACGCAAGGCTCGCCTCTTTTCGCAGTGTACCCTAACGGACACTACGCTGCAATGCTGCAGAAATCGACACGCAGATCAAGCGTTCCTATGGGCGTAATTTTCGCGAACGGTGTGGCTCGAAGTCTGGTTAGAGTTAGAGGTTGGACACGGGACCAGGCGGGATCAATGGACGGCTGCGCTGGCTAGGCGAACGTGGGCGACCAGCCAGTCCGAAGAGCAGGATGCGCAGGCTTTCTCTCCCCGATGCGGACAACAGGAGCGGGGGACAGCCAGCCCTACCTTTTCAGCCATCAATACCAGGAGCATCCTCGATTCGCGCAGGCGATGCAGCTCTTCCTCGAGATCGGCGCGCGTCACGATTGCCCCGCGCGCTCCTCCGCAATTTCCGTGATGTATCATCGAACTCCCTTTTATGCTACTGTCCCATTTGTAGTTTCGCGGGAGGTCATGCGCAATAGATCGAAGTCGGATTCATCTGTCGTACGAAGCACCGGGACAGCGTCGTGGTTTGTTCTACACAGACGCGATTTCAGTCGATGAGGCGGTTATACAGCGCGTAATGCATCAACTCGGCGGTGGTGGTCATATTCATCTTTTCCAGAATGCGGGCGCGATAGGTGCTGACGGTGGTGACGCCCAAGTGCAGTTCTTCGGCGATCTGGCTGACGGTTCTGCCGGCGGCGAGCATACGCAGGACCTCAAACTCCCGGTCGGACAACACATCGTGGATGGGCTGCCCGGTATCGTGGCTCAAGTCGACAGCCAACTGCTCGGCCAGCGCGGGGCTCACATAGCGCCCGCCGGCCAGCACCTTTCGTACGGCCTTGACCAGCTCTTCGGGAGCGCCTTCCTTGTTCATATAGCCGGAGGCTCCCGCTTTGAGGATGCGTCTGGCGTACTGATCTTCCGGGTGCATGCTCAAGACCAACACGGGGAGCTTGGGACGGGCCGCCTTGAGATCCCGGAGCACTTCCAGGCCGCTGCGGCCGGGCATGGTGATGTCCAGGATCACCAAATCCCAGTCGCTCTGTTGAATGCGGGCGAGGGTCTCGGTGGCGTCTTTGGCTTCGCCGCAAACGGCGCCGTCCAGCTCCCGCACCAGGATCTCTTTCAATCCGCGGCGCAGGATGGCATGATCGTCGGCGATGAGGACTTGGATCACGAGTTGGCCGCCGCCTTCCTGCGATCGATGGGCATGCGGACGCGCACGGTGGTTCCGCTTCCGGGATTGCCGATGAAGAACTCGCCTCCCAGCAGCAGAGCGCGCTCGCGCATTCCCAGGATGCCGAGCGAGCCGGAGGCCGAGAGTTGGTCTTCGCCGATGCCGCGGCCGTTATCGCGAACCTCCAGTGAAAGATGGCCATCTTCTTGTGACAAACCGATTGTCACTCGAGTGGCGCCGGCGTGCCGCGCGATATTGGTCAAGGTTTCCTGAAAAATCCGAAACAGCGCGGTGGCGCGCTCGGCGTCGATGGCCGGATTCGTCTCGGGCATGCTGACCTGGCACCGGATTCCCGTGCGCGCCTGAAACTCTTCCGCGGCCCACTCCACCGCGGCCACCAGGCCAAGATCGTCCAGGACTCCCGGCCTTAACTCGGTCGCGATTCTGCGCACCGAACGAATGGTCTCGTCGACCAGGCCCATGATGGCGTCGATCCTCTGCAATTGTTGGTCCCGGGCAGGCGTAGTCTTCAACGCGGCCAGGTCGATCCGGATGGCCGTCAGGGACTGTCCCAGTTGGTCGTGCAATTCCCGCGCCAGCCTGGCTCTTTCCTCTTCCCGCACGCTCTGCAGCCGGGCGGTGAGGGCGTGCAGTTCCTCAAGCGAACGCTGCAGTTCCCGATCGGCCTGCTTCCGCTCGGTGACGTCCACCAAGACCACGGCGGCTTGATCGACGCCCGCGGGACCGTCGATGGGAAAGTACGATCCGGACAGATCCCGCCGGCCCAGCTTGGGGACCTCAAGCTCCATTTCGCATCTGGCGACTCTGCCCTGGAAACACTCATCCACTGCGCGTTTGGTGCCGCTCTCGAACTTTTCCTGCCCCACTAATTCGGAGACCAAATGGCCGAGGACCTGTTCCCGCTGCAGTCCGTGATAGTTCAGGAACGCCTGATTCGCGAATAGGTAGCGGTAGTCGCGGTCGACAACCACGACCATTTCATGAAAACTTTCGACGCCTTTCCGGTATCTCTGCAACCTGGCTTCAGCTTGCTTGTGATCGGTGATATCCTCGACGATGCCTATGCCAAATGGGAGTGCGGTTCCGTCGCCGGGGCTTTTGGAATACGTGACCCTGACCCAAATCGACTGGCCATCTTTACGCCGATAGCGCTTCTCTATCTGGTACTGCGGCAGTCTGCCGGCCCAGAGGTCCGCGATACGGGCGGCGCAAGCCGGACGGTCTGCTTCCTCGGTAAGGTCCATGAGAGACAGCTCCCGCAGCTCTTCCTCCGAGTACCCCACCATTTCCCGATAAGCGCGATTCGTAGCGATAAACTTGCCATCGATGTCTGTCACGGAGATGCCGACGGCCGAGTTGTCGAAGAGGGCGCGCCAACGTCCTTCACTGGCCGACCGGGCATCCTCCTCGCGCCGGTGTGTCGTGATGTCGCGGTAGATTGCGTAAACGGCGGCTTCTTGGCCGGGCAATGAGAAGGGCACCAGGGCGATGGCGGCGGGGAAACGGCTGCCATCCTGGCGGCAGCGAACGCCTTCGGTTTCCACGCGCTCGCCTCGCGCCGCCGATTCCATGTGTCTTCGATACTCGTCTTGCGACTCGGCGGGGACGATCAGCTCGCCGATGCAGCGGCCGATAGCGGCGTCCGGAGTATAACCGAAAACCTGGGTGAACTTCCGGTTGACACGAATAATCCGATGCTTCGACGTGGTTACGGCCGCGGCTTGCGGCGACTGTTCGAACAATTCATTGAAAAGCGTCTTCTGCTCCCGAAGCCGGTTCAAGGAGCGGGCCAGCAGAGTGACGGCGAGCACCAAGCCGCTGACGGCGCCGATCCCCAGAGCAACGAGAAGTGAAACGCTTACAGCGTGGGATAAGTCCGGAACGATGGCGGCAGGCGTAAGCCGGAAGGCGGTCGTGGCCGCGTGATGCGTGCCAATCATGGCAGCGCCGATTGGCAAGGTCCTAGCGGCTTCCGGCAACGGGCGGCGCCGCGCAAAAGACCACCGCGCAAAAGACCCCTCGCTGGCCCTCGAGGTGCGGCCGGCGGTCTCGCCTCGAAAGAGCAATATCAGCCACAAAGACATAAAAGAGCCGGCAATTGCGAGTGCGGGCGACAGGGCCGCCATACCAGTGTAGTGCAGGATCGCAAAGCGCGCGTCAACAAAAATACTACCGAAAGTGAGCGAAAGGGTCCTATTTCCCGGCGGCTTACGACAAAACGCGCGACGGCGGATGAAAGAATGCCGTCCAGGACACACAGCCGTACCATGCGCCAGTCGTACCGCGTTGGCAGGAGTACATACGAGGCCAGGATCGCGAGCCTGGCGGATAGAACCACCAAACGGTAATCGTAGAAACTGTTCATCCTCGACTCTAAAGCGAAATTGCTGTATTCTGACGGTAGTAGGAGAAATGAAATCTTGTGAATTCGGTTATGCGCTAAACCCCGATGATAATTCTCCCAATTGGCCCTGGAGCCACAGGCTAGTCTAACATCCGCCGCTGGCGCGTGGCGGTTCGTCATTAGTGGAAAACTGAACTTTCTGGCCGTGAATGGGGGGGGATTTACCTGAGTAGAGTCTTTATCTTGCCTTGTGTTTTTCAACAGTACGTAGATTTGCTGCGACCAGAATCATGATTTGTGCGACATCCCGAGGCGCAAGGGAAGATATCGACCCTCTTACAGACTGCGGGAGTTCCGGCACGGCGCGGGACCGGCACAGGCGGACGCATCGGGCACGAAACTGGCGGAGCCGGGATCGCTTAGGACGCCGCCGCGTGCACGCGGAGGGGGCTGTGCGTCTCCGCAGTCCGGCTTTGGCATTTTTGGTGCCAGTCCATCCAGGCCATGTGGGCTACGCGCAGGACCTCGCCGCGGTCAAAGGGCTGCACCAGAACGTCGTAGCCGCCCAAGTTCAGGACCTCGGCCCAGAGCCGCTCGTCGGCCAGCCGTGAGGACACGATAAGGTTCGGCGGATGGGCCCGGCTTTGGAGGTCGGCGAGCAGCGCCTGCCAGCCACCGTCCTCGATTTCGGTGTCGCAGATGGTGACCCCGATGCGACCATTGTTGAGAATTCCCATAGCCTCCCCGTTGGTGGCCGCTTCGCGGATTTCCCATTGCGGGGGTGTCAGGATGTTGCGCAGCGCGCCACGGCGGGAATCGACGGGGCCGATCAGCAGGATGGCGATGGCGCCTTCCGAAGCCATCGTCGCTTGGGCGTGCAAGTCCATCGTCGTTTCTTCCGATAGGGTGGGTGCGGACGTTTTTGTTGGGTTTTTCAGGATTGGTAGTGGCCGGGGTGCGGGAAAATCTCGGGATTTCTGGCGCGCGTCCTTGGCCCGCCGGGCCCGCAGGCCCTCCCAGCGGGGATCGCCTGATCCACTACCCAAAAAACCGGCCCCCACCGAGTGCGATGTATATTAGAATCAGCGTGAGGACTTGCATGAAATCCCTGGTAGTCATCCTGGCTGCATTGACCTTGGTTTCCTGTAGCCGGGACCCCAATGTCGCCAAGAAGCGTTATCTGGAAAACGGGAATAGATACTTCGCAAGAGGTAAGTTCAAAGAAGCTTCCATCATGTATCGCAACGCCCTGCAGAAGGACCAGCGATACGGCTCCGCCTATTACCATCTGGCGCTGACCGATCTGAAGCTCAGCCGTATTCCGAACGCCCTGGGCGAATTGCGGCGTGCCATCGAGCTGATCCCCAAAGACCAGCCGGAACACCTGGACTCGGAAGTTAGCTTGGCCGAGATCTACATCAAGTTCACCCGCGACAACCAGTTCCTGATGGAAGTGGAAGGCATCACCAAGGACCTTTTGCAGCGCGACCCCAATTCATTCGACGGCCACCGGCTGACCGCGGACCTGGATTTCGTGCGGGCGCAGAGCAGTTTGCAGGCCGGCCACCCGGAGCAGACGGTAAAGCTGCTGGCTGGCGCCATCGCGGAGTACCGCAAAGCTATCTCCATCAAGACGCCGGGGCCGGCCCTCAAGATGCAATTGGCGCGGGCGCTGGCCAGCGACCGGCAGTTTCCGGAGGCCGAGCAGATCTATCGGCAGCTCATCGATGGGGATAAGACCTTGGTCCAGGTTTATAACGAGTTGTACCGCGTTTATCTGCTGCAGAACAAAACGGCCGAGGCGGAGCAGACCCTAAAGACGGGCGCCGCCAACAATCCCAAGCAAATCGGCTTTTTGTTGATGCTGGCCAGCCATTACTCCAACTTGCAACGTCACGACGAGATGGTGGCGACGCTCAATCGAATCAAGGGCCACGCCAAGGATTTCGACCGCGCGTACCTGGTGGTGGGCGATTTCTATGTTCGCAACGGGGACTTTGCGGAGGCGCTCAATCAGTACAAAGAGGGCATGGCCGCGGACCCCAAGCAGAAGACCAGCTATCAGAAGCGCATGATCGAAGTGTTGATGCGCCAGCACAGGCGCTCCGAGGCAGCCGACATCAATGCCGCCATTCTGAAGGACAATCCCAAGGATTCCGATGCGCGGGGATTGCAGGCATCCTTGCTGCTCGACCGCGGCGAAGTGCAGAAGGCCATCTCCGAATTGCAGGCGGTGGTGAACGCGGCGCCGGACAATTTCGTGGCGCGCTACAACCTGGGGCGGGCGCACATCGCGCGCGGTGAATGGGAGCAGGCCCGCCAGCAGTTCACCGAGGCGATCCGCGAGAGGCCCGATTACCTATCGGCGCGTCTGGCGCTGGCGCAACTCCAGGTGATGCGGACGGAGTTCGAACCGGCTCTCAAATCCGTCGCCGCGATTCTGCAGATCGACAAGCACAACGCTCCGGCGCGCATGATTGAAGCGGCGGCCTTGATGGGCGAAAGAAAATATGCCGAGGCGCGGCAGTTGCTGGAAGCCGTCCGGCAAGCCAATCCCAACGCCCCGGAGATCGATTTCTCGCTGGGCATGATGGCCATGAAAGAAGGCAACCTGAAAGAGGCGGAGGGCATTTTCCGCAAAGCCTATGCGGCCAATCCGAACGATGCCCGTGCCCTGGTCGGGATGGTGGAAGTGCTGGCCGCGCAAGGCCATTACGATCAAGCGATTCAGGTTCTGCAGTCGGAGTTGGCGAAGAACCCCACCCGCAACGATCTGCGAGTCGCGCTGGGCAACCTGGCGGTGCGCGCGGGGAATTTCGATCTGGCGATCGGCCAGTTTCAAGCCGCGCTCAACGCGCTGGACAAGAATTCCAAAGCGCGCGGCGATATTTACTTCCGTCTGGGCGTGACGTTGCGCAAGAAGGGAGACCTGAACGGAGGGATACAGGCTCTCTACAAAGCCAGAGAGACGCTGCCCGGCAATTCGATGGTGCTCGACGAGCTGGCGCTGGTGCTGGGGGCCGCCGGCCGGAAAAAGGAAGCCCGGGATGCTTACGAGCAGGCCATCAAGGAGAGCCCGCAAGACGCAATGGCCCTGAACAACCTGGCATTTCTGATGGCCGATAGCGGCCTCGGGGACCTGGACCAGGCCCTGACGTACGCCCAGCGCGCCAAGCAGGTCCAGCCCAACTTGAGCGAAGTGTCCGATACGCTGGGCTGGATTTATTTGAAGAAGAACATGAGCGACAACGCCATGGATGTCTTCCAGACGCTGGTGAACCAGAAGCCGGACAACGCCACATACCGGTTCCACCTGGGCATGGCTTACGCCCAGAAGGGCGACAAGCCGAAGGCCCTTCAGGAGCTGCAGCGGGCGCTGCACAGCGGTCCGTCCAAGGAGGAAGAGGGTAAGATCAAGGATCTGATCGCCAAGCTGTAACAGCCGCCTCTTGGGGCAGCCCATCTTGGCTGGCGTCCCCTGTGAGGTGTTGTGCGTGCGACAGGGCTCCCGGCGTGCCTCCGGAGACGGTTTTTCAGCCGGCTTGGACCCCCTGGAGAGCGGCCCCAAAGCTCCTCCTGGGCCCGCTTCGGTAACGTAACAGCCCGTTCCTGCGAAAACCCTATTCCGTTTTGAGACCGGCAGGCGCATAATTGAGTAAACACGCCAGGAGGCGGTATGAATTGCCGAACATGCGTATGGGCGGGGCTGCTATTGGCCGCCGTGGTTGAAGCCAGGGGTCAGTTTCCGGGACAATCCGCAGTCGACAACAGCTCCGAGCGCGTGGTCTTCTTCACCGGCAACGTGATGTTGGACGATGGCTCGCCGCCCGCCGATGCGGTGGGCATCGAGAAAGTCTGCCAAGGCCGCGCGAGTTTCGAAGCCTGGACCGATGAGAAGGGACATTTTGGCTTCAAGGTGTCGCCGCCCAGGGGCGATAGTTCGGAGGGGGACGCCAGCCTGCCCGCCGAACAGCGGGGCGAGCTGAACAAAGCTATGAATGCCACCTCCACCCAGTATTCCATGCCGATTACCCAAGCGCTGAGAACCTGCGAGTTGCGGGCGGTTCTTTCGGGCTACCGCTCCGAAAGCGTCAGCATGGCCATCAAGAGCACCATGGACTCCGCCCGCGTGGGCACGATTATTCTCCATCCGCTCTCGCGCGCCGCCTCTCTGGTGGTCAGCGCCACTACGCTGCAGGCTCCTTCGAATGCCAGGAAAGCTTACGGCAAGGGTCTCGAAGCCATGCGCACCGAGAAGTGGGATGCCGCGGCTGCCGAATTCGGCAATGCCGTGAAGATCTATCCGAAGTTCGCCGTTGCATGGTGCCAACTTGGATTGGCGCGGCAGAGCCGGAATAACGCGCCCGGCGCCGTGGAAGCCTGGAAGGAAGCTCAGAAAAGCGACCCGCGGTACATCAAGCCGTATGAGAACCTGACCGTTGCCGCCGACCACAGGGGCGATTGGGCCGAGTCCGAAAAATACTCGCACTTGTGGATCCAGCTCGATCCGGAGGACTTCCCGGGGGCCTACCTCTTCAACGCGGTGGCCAACGCCAGGTTGAACAAGCCGGAGGAGGCCGAACACGCCGCGCGCGAAGGATTGCGCGTGGATAAGGACCGGAGGATCCCGCGCATGAGCTATGTGCTGGGCCTCATTCTGATGGAAAAGAAGGCATACACCGAGTCCGCCCGGTGCTTCCGGAAGTACCTGGAGCTGGCGCCCGGCGCCGGCGACGCCGCCATGGTGCGGCAGCAACTGCCCAAGCTCGAGGAACTCGCCGCCGCCCAGCAGGCGAAATGAGATCGTTCGCCGCGCCGGACTCTCACTTCACCGCCAGCCTGAAATCCACGGTCACGACCAGCGCATCCGGCATCACTTGAATCCGCGGCACGCTGAAATCCAGCAGTTCCTGCCGGTACGCCGCTTGGGGCGCGGTCTGCTCCAGGATGCGCCTGGCTTGGTCCCCGACGCGATACTCGAACTGCTTGCGCAGGCTGTCGCCCAGGGCCGCGCATACCCGCCGCACATAGTATCCCGAACGGGGCGCCCCTCGCGGCGCCCGGCCTTCTACCCGGACATCCTGCAGGCCGATCGACTGGTTATGGTAATAAGGCACGGCGGTGACGTACACGTCGAAAGAATCTCCCAGACCGATGCACCGGCCGAAGACGTCCAGCGCGGAGCGTCCGGTGAAACGCGCCTTCAGGCTCAACCTGCCCTTGTCGCCGCGCAGCTCTGGGTGCTCCAGATAGGCGAAGCTGCATTTGGCCGCGGGGCTGCCGCGCACGTAGCGGCGGCCGTCCTGGGTGAAGACCTCCTGCGCCAGAATCTTCTGGATGGCGGTATAGTGGATCTCCAGGTCCGCGGCGCGCGCGCCGGAGAGGCACAGGAGTAACGATATAGTGGCGAAGGCTTTACCCTGCGATACTCTTAGCCCCACAGAGAACCATCATCACATATTGCTTGTCCGGCTAACCGTACCGATGGATAAGACAAGGTGGCGATGCCCAGCGTCAACACCCGCGCCTGGCGGTTATCCATCGGCAACTCTTTCGCATTAACCTAAGCGCAATTGTCCGCCACCCCTGCGGACGATTATGATTAGGTCGGAAATGAAGGTTCTAAGCAATCCCTTCGGGCGCGAACCGGGCCACGCCATTCTGGAAGCGGCGTTCCTGCTGCCTTGGGTGTTGTTTCTGTTCGTCGGCGCTTTCGACTTTGGCTTTTATAACTACGCGCTGATCAGCACCGAAAATGCCGCGCGCGTAGCCGCCTGGTACACATCGCAAACTGCGACCACCGCGACCGACGCCACCACCGCCTGCACTTACGCGCTCGCGGAACTTTCAGCTCTGCCCAATGTGGGCGCGGGCATGACGACCTGCAACGCAGCGCCGGTGGTGGTTACGGCAACCAAGGTGAGCGGCGTCGATGGTTTGTCGGCCACGCAGGTGACTGTAACCTACACCAGCCCCCAGTTGATTCCCATCCCCGGCGCCCTGCCCGGGCAGTACACATTTGCCCGGACGGTTCAGATGAGGCTGGTCACGCAATGAAAAGACGGCGCCGGTCGAGCGGCAGTACGGTCCTGGAATTCGCGCTGGTGGGTATCCCGCTGGTTCTTGCTTTTATCTCGATCGTCGAGATTGGGCTTGCCATGTGGACTTATCAGACTCTGGCATATGCCACTAAGGAACTCAACCGTTACATCGCGGTTCACGGCAAACACTGCGCAAGCGGCACCAACGCCTGCACGCTCACGGTGGGCAATGTGGCAACCGCTGCCGAAAACTACGCGATCGGCCTGAGTTCCAGCACGCTAAATCTGACATTGACTTCACCCAGTGCCACCTACACCTGCAACCCGGTGTCGGCTTGCACGTCCAATAGCAACGCGTGGCCGCCGGCTGCCGACAGAACCGTGGGCACGCTTATTAAGGTCACCATGCAATACCAAGTCAACCCGGCGTTGACGATGGTGTGGCCGGGAGCCAAGCCGGCCACTTACGGAAGCTACAACTTGGGGGCATCTTCCCAACAACGTGTCTTATTTTGAGGGAGTCATGCGATTGAAACACAGGCGCGAGCGAGGGCAGGTACTGCCGCTGGCCACCCTCCTGATCATCCTCTTGCTCTCCATGGTCGGCTTTAGCATGGAGACCGGGCTGGCGTTCTTTATCCGGCAGAAGGCGCACGCCGCCGCGGAATCGGCCGCCATGGCCACCGTACTGGCGGCCATGTCCAGCGTGAGCGGAAACTCGGTCACGTGCAGCGGATCGGGCACCGCTGGGACGCAGTGCTCATCCACGGCCACCCCGTGCACCGCATCTCCCAACAGCCCGCCCCAAACCAACCTGGACAACGGTTGTCTCTACGCGAAGCAGAATGGCTTCACGGCGGCAACGGGCACGGCCATCAAGATCACCGCGAACAATACCAGCCCGCCGCCGAGCAATCCGAATGTTACGGTCCTGTACTGGGCACAGGTGTCTGTCGCCACCCGCGACCTGCAATTGTTCTCCGCCCTGTTTAGCAAATCGGGCATGGACACCGGCGCGCGCGCCACCGCCGCCCTCGTCTCGAATGGGACGCCTGCCGGCTGCATATACGTGCTGAACCCGACCGCATCCAGGGCCTTGCAGGTGGCCGGTTCGACGCTCACGACTACTTGCGGCGTTTTTGATAATTCCAACGCCGCCGACGCCCTGGAAACGGAGGGCAATCCTTCGGTCGGAAATTACTATATCTCGGCGAGTTCCATTGCCATCGTGGGTCACTACCAGAACAACGGCCAAGGCACATTCTCTCCCATGCCACTGACTGGACAAACGGCCGTGACCGACCCATTGGCCAGTCTCCAACCACCCTCCGTCGGCTCCTGCAACCACGCCAACTACAACTGGAGCCAGGGCAACACTACGCTATCCCCCGGCGTCTATTGCGGCGGCATCAACATCAGCGGCGGCAACGTGACGTTCTCTGCCGGACAATACATCATCAACGGTGGCGGCTTGCAAATCAACAGCGCCAGTACTACGGTCACCGGCTCGGGAGTATCGTTTTACAACACGGCGACCAGCGGATACTCCTACGGTACGCTGACCATTAGCGGCCAGCCGAATGTAACTTTCAGCGCCCCCACTTCCGGCTCGATGCAGGGCATTTTTTGGTTTTCGGACAGGAACGACACCAATACGAATCAGAACCAGTTTAACGGTGCTACCAATTCCTCCGTACAGGGCACCATCTACATTCCCACTGCGCCGCTGCTCTACACGGGGCAAAGCGGTTCGGGCACCTATACAGGGATAGTCGTGAACACGCTGGTGATAAACGGTTCGACAAACTTCAAGCAGGATCCCACTGGTCAGTACACGGGGCTTAGCGGCGGCGGCGTTGCGGCCTACTTGATCGAGTAAGTCCTCTGGGGACGCAAGGTATTCACCAAAGTTAGCAGAACAACGTTAATCGTTGACATCCATGCGGGCCCGACTTACGATAGTGCGCATGATCCGCCGTTGCGTACTCGTTATAGCCACACTCGCATCGTTCGCCCTGCAATCCGCCGAACCCAAGCCTGCGGTCGAACCCCGCATTGTGGATAGCCTTCATACCCTGCCGCTGGCCTTTGAGAAGAACACTGGCCAAGCTCCGGCCGCCACGGAGTTTCTGGCTCGCGGCGCCGGCTACGGCGTGGCTCTTTCCCACGGCAATGCGCATATTTCGCTACAGCCTGGAAAGACCGCGTCCCCGGCAGCCATAGACCTGTGCTTGGCCGGCGCGCGAAGCGGCATCAAAGCTGCCGGCCGCCGACCGCTTGCCGGTAAGGTGAACTACTTCATCGGCAACCAGCCTTCCCGCTGGCGAACGGACATCCCCACCTTCGGACGCGTGGAATACTCCGGCGTCTATCCGGGCGTCGACCTGGCGTACTACGGCCGCCAGGGCCGCCTGGAGTACGATTTTATCGTGGCGCCCGGCGCCGACCCGTCCACCATCCGCATCGCCCTGCGGGGCGTGCACGCTCTGCGCATCGACTCCGCCGGCAACCTCGTGCTGGAGACGGTCGGAGCGCCCATCAGCTTCCGCAAGCCCGTTACCTATCAGGAGATAGCAGGAACGCGCCGGCCGGTGACCAGCGGCTATAAACTGGCCGGGTCGAACCAGGTTGAGTTTTCGCTGGGCTCGTACGACACTCGCTACGCGCTAGTGATCGATCCTTCCCTGGTTTATTCCACCTACTTGGGCGGATCGGGCTTTGATTACGGCACAGCCATCGCGGTCGGTCCGAGCGGCAACGCCTACGTCACCGGATATACCTCTTCGTTGGACTTTCCCAGCGATAACGCTGAGCAGTCCTTCTTCACCGGTTCATCGGCTATCTTCGTCGCCAGACTCGCCAACAGCGGCACTAGCTTGATCTATTCCACTTACTTGGGGGGATCCCAATACAATTACCCGTATGCCATCGCGGTGGATTCGGCAGGCGCCGCTTATGTGACGGGGTTGACGGAAGCCTCCGATTTTCCAGTCAAGAACGCGCTGTATCCATCGTTGAATGGAGGTGAGGACGCCTTCGTCACCAAGTTCAGCCCGGCCGGAAATACACTGGTCTATTCGACCTATCTGGGGGGATCCGGCTCCGACTACGCGCTCGGCATCGCGGTGGATTCGCGTAAGAACGCTTACATCGCGGGCTCCACCCAATCGAGCGACTTCCCCGTGACTAACGGCGCGTACCAAACCGCCTCCGGTGGTTCCTGCGCGTTTGTGACGAAGATCGGCGCGGCGGGCACTGCGCTCGGTTGGTCCACGTACTTCGGTCAGGGTTGCAGCGCCCAGACCACCGCCATAGCCGTCGATTCGCAACATAACGCCTATCTGACTGGAGCCGCTTTCCCGGGCCTGCCGGTGACCGCCGGAGCGCCGCAGCCCAACTTCGGGGGTGGCGCACACGACGCATTCATGGCCAAGCTCTCGAACACCGGCGCTTCCCTGGTGTATTGCACCTACCTGGGCGGGAGCCAGACCGACTCCGGCACGAGTATCGCGGTCAATGCGGGCGGGAATGCCTATGCCACCGGTGTGACACAATCCACCGATCTTCCGGTGACCGCCTCCGTACTGCAAACCGCTTCCGGCGGCGGCTACGATGCTTTCGTCGCCGAGCTCAACACCACCGGTACCGCGTGGCAATACCTGACTTACCTCGGCGGCCAGCGGGACGACTATGGCTACGGTATCGCGCTGGATTCCAGCGGAGACGCCTTCATAGCAGGCTACACTGTCTCGAATGACCTAAAGCCAACCGGGGCCGTGCAGCCCGGCCTTGCCGGAAACCAGCGCGTTCTATACAAGACCATTGCGAGTGGGAAATCCTGGACGGCTTCCGATACAGGGCTGCCCGCCACCCCCGTCGTGATTGCCGTGGACCCTGCTTCGGATACTCACTGGATAGCGGCCACTTCCGAAGGGCTGTATCAAAGCTCGGATAGCGGCGCGCATTGGCAGGCGACCAGTGAGTTCGTGGGAGCCAATATGTACGGCCTGGCCTTCAGTCCGGCCGGCGGCGGCGTCTATGCCAGTAGCTTCAATAACGTCTACTCCAGTCCGGATGGCGGCGCCACCTGGACGCTTGCAGGCCTGGCGCCTTGCGCCGCATCGAACTTGGCGGTCAGCCCCACGGCGCCTGCTACACTTTATCTGGGTTCGTCATGTGGGGCGCAGAGTACCGATGGCGGGCAGACTTGGGTGACTCTGAACGGCGCTTTGGAGGGCGCCTTCTTTAACACTATAGTCATCGATCCGCAATCGCAGTCCACCGTCTACGCCGGGACATCTTCCGGCCTGTTTGGCAGCACGGATGGCGGCCAGAATTGGACGCCGCTCAATCTCGCGGGCCTGCAATACCCCAACGTCACGTCGGTGGCGGTCAATCCAACCACACCGGCGGATGTGTACGCCGTGGCGAACGGCAGCGTCTACGCCAGCGCCAATTCGGGCAGCACCTGGACTCTGAAGTCGAAGGGACTTACCGCTCAGGTTAATTCTCTGGCGATCGCTCCCTCCGCGCCTGCCGTTTTATATGCGGCCACATCGGCGGGCGTGTTTCTTAGCTCGAACAGTGCGGCTTCGTGGAAAGCCGCCGGTGAAGCCGGCAATTCCATATCGCTGGTCGCCGTCGACTCGCTCGAATCGGCCACCGCTTATGCCGCCACCTCGGTAAACCCCGACGCCTTCGTGGCCAAGGTGAATCCCACCGGTACGAAACTGCTCTATTCAACCTACCTGGGCGGGAGCGGCATGGATTACGCGCTCGGCATCGCGCTCAACTCCAGCGGCACCGCCTTCGTCACCGGATCGGCTCAATCGCCGGACTTCCCTTCCACACCCGGGGCATTCCAGACCGCTACCGGCGCGCTGCGTACTACGGCGTTTGTAGCCGGGATCGGCATTAAGACGCCCGCTTGCTCCTATAGCGTGTCTCCTGGTTCCGCTTTCTTCTATTCATCCGGCGGCCCCGCGAACTTCAGCGTGGTTGCGCCAAGTGGTTGTAAGTGGACCCCGACGCCGAGCGCTTCCTGGATCGCCGTGACTAACAAGGGAGGACCCGGTGTGGGCGCCCTGGCAATCAACGTCGCGGCCAACGCTGGCGCGGCGCGTACAGGCACCGTTGCCATCGGCAGCGACAGCCTCACCATCTCCCAAGCGGCGGGTGGTTGCAGTTACCTCCTCTCCACCAACGGTCTCTCCTTCCCGCAGACGGGCGGATCTCAGAACATCAACGTCACCGCCGGCGCAGGTTGCGGATGGGTGGTGACCGGCCTCCCGCTTTGGCTCACCGTCACTTCCGGGGCGAACGGCACGGGTAATGGAACAGTCACTCTGGACGCTGTACCCAATCCTTTCCCCGGGTCCAGAGGCGGCTTCGCCACCATCGCCAGTCAACCCGTTGGAGCCAACCAGGCCGGCACACAGTAAGGTTACACGCGCCAGAACCAGCCCCGGCGGTACATGCCGAACGCGATCAGCCACAGTAGCAATGTGTAAGCCATCGCGTACAGCAGCGACGCGTTCGCAGGCGAGGCCAGCGGCGTAAACACGGCATGAAACAGCGGTTGGCGCCAGTGCAGCGCCGAGAGAGCCTCATCCAGCAGTTCCGAAATCATGTAGACCGTGATGGCGTTCATGCCCACGATCGCAAGCGGCTTCACGGCGCGTTTGAAGCCGCAGCCATCCACCAGCCAGAGGCAGATAGCGAACACCACAAAGTCCAGGCCTGCCATAAACACCGAGAATGAACTGGTCCAAAGCTTTTTGTTGATCGGCAGCCAGATATCGGCAATCAAGCCCAGAGCGATCAGGATATTGCCGCTCAAAAACAGCCATGTGGTGCGTTCGGAAAGCTGACGCTCGATGCGCAGAATATGGCCCGCCATGATGCCGAACAACGCCGTAGCGATGGCCGGGATGGTGCTGACGATGCCTTCCGGGTCCCAGGTTTTCGTCCCCGCATAGTTGTGGCTGCCCAGCACGATCTTGTCGATGTAGTTCGCTAAGTTGTGCTCCACCGCGAGATCGCCGGCGCCATAGCCGGGAACCGGGACTAACTTCATGACGATCCAGTAACCCGCAAGAAGAGATACGATCCAGATGAGTTGCCCGCGCACGCCCGTGGTCAGATAAACGACTGAAGCGATCAGGTAGCATATGGCAATGCGTTGCAGGACGCCGAGCAATCGTTGTGTCGACAGGCTGAATGGATAGGCGTAGACTACCAGTCCAAGCACATACAGAATCGCAGCACGCCGCAACACCTGCATGAATAAGCTGCGGCGTGCGACTCCCGCCGCCAACCGCTTGCCGAGCGAGAGCGTGATCGCGACGCCCACGATCCACAGGAACGATGGAAAGACCGTATCGGTCAGAGTCCAGCCGTTCCAATCGGCGTGTTGCAGCGGTCCGTAAGAATGCGCGCCGTCACCCGGAGTATTCACCAGCACCATAAGCGCCATGGTGGCGCCGCGAAAGACGTCCAGCGAGATGAGCCGCGGCGGGGCGAGTTGTGCCGTTTGATCCATGATGTAAGATGGGCTATCTCACTAACACCGACGACTTCCCCGCGAAGTCCAGCACCCACGCGGGGAAGATGCCCAGAAACAGCGTGCCGATCGCCGGGATGACCAACGCCGCGCGCAGGCCGAGTGAGAGCGGCTCGAGCTCCGCGGTGGCTTCGGAAGGCTCGCGCATGTACATCACCACCAGGATGCGCAAATAGTAATACGCCGCCACCGCGCTGTTCAGCAGTCCGAGCACCGTCAGCCACACCAGGTGCGA
>OCTA010000753.1_pt1 | contig 29656 bp, 22 predicted proteins | sample 1538991 | NCBI WGS metagenome assembly OCTA01 (sample SAMEA3539302, study PRJEB22396) | soil metagenome | biome: tundra; feature: field; material: soil | place: USA | collected 2010-05 | depth 0.15 m | reverse complement strand
TGGGGCAACGTGTCGGAGCGGTTTTGCTGGAGGAGGCCAGGACTGCCCGAAGGCTTGGCGAACACACGAAAGGTAAGGGGCCGTGGAGCGGTCCAAGTGGTTGTCCCGGGATTGCATCGGTCCGGACCATATTTATGAAGAGTCGATCTGGTAAACCGGCAGGACGCCGTTGCTCCGGATGAGTAGGCCCTCGGCCGAGAGGCGCTCGACGATGTGCAGTGTGCCGGTCTGACAAACAGGACAGCGGCGCTCGGCGGCACGCTTTTGTTGATCTGTCAGAATTCCGGCGGGAGCGTCTACGGGCGCCGGGGCGTCCAGATGCCTGCGGCAGAGATCCAGCCGAATCGAGCGATTACGGTTGGCGGTCCCCAGGCAGGCTTGCTGGGAAGCAGGCAACTCAAGGGCCGGAAAGCGGCCCTGGTCCTTGTTGCCGTGGAGAAGCGGGGCCGTGGAACCGGGCGCGCCCCGCATGGCGGTCATCCCGGACTTCAAGAGCACAACTCTGATGGCCTTCCTGAAACAAAACGTGGCCCCAGGTTCCACGGTATACACCGACGGTCTCAAGAGCTTCACCGGGCTGAAAGAAGCTGGGTTCCAGCACGTGCCTCGTAGCCAGCCCCTGCGAACCGACCTGCGTAAAGGCGCGAAGTCTGTGGTGCCTCTGGCAGACCGCGCGATTGGCAATCTACAGCAGTGGCTGATTGGAACCTACCACGGTGTCAGTCGCGATCAGCTCCAGGTTTATCTCGACGAATTCGTCTTTCGCCACAATCGTCGGAGAGTACCCATGGCCGCGTTCCAAACCCTGCTCGGCCTCGGAACTGGGCATAAACCCACGCCCTACGAACAGATACGGGGCGCGGCCGACCTTCCTAAGTTCCCTGCCGAAGGCTGACCCCAACCTGTTGGGGATTGCTGAAACAACCGTATAAGCAGGAGTAAACTCTAGTACTTTCCTCTTGACAAGTAACCTATGTTTAGTAAATATAGGGATGCCTCCCGTTGAGGTCGGAAGTGCAGTATTGCGCGGCCGCGGTCGAACGAACTTAAATTCGGCCACGAAACTGCGTTAACCGAAGCTTTTTTCCAACTCGCTGGCGAGTTTGTTTCGGGCCCTTCAGTGAAACGAACCGGCGGCCCAAATCACAACTACTCGACAGATTCCGCCTGGAGGATTCAAAAGTGCGGCACCAGGTACTTTTCATCTGCGATCGCCCATTGCCTCTGAGCCTCGAGATGGTCGACCTGCTGCCCAGCGATGGGCAGTATGAATGGTCGGAGCTGGCTTGGAGTGCGGCGCGGGCGGATCGAGTCGCCGCGTCCCGAGCCGACCTGATCGTGGGAATTTCGCCCAGCCAGTGGACCGACGCGTTTGATCTTTTTTCCGAACTAGCGGAACGGTCGGCGAACAAAGTATCGATTGCGATCCTGCCGAAAGAGATGGATGGCCTGGAACTCGCGCACACCTGTAAACTGGTGGACGATTTCGTTTTGTGGCCGGCGAGCCGGGATGAGATCGTACAACGAATTCGCCGTCTCTCGGGCGGCATGGCTCACTCGCACAACTTGATCTGCGAAAAACTGGTTCATGAAATTGGATTCGCACAGCTGGTAGGCGAAGATCCGGCGTTCCTGCGTACTTTGGAAAGAGTTCCCAAAATCGCCCAGACGACTGTGCCTGTTCTCGTTCTAGGAGAAACCGGGACCGGCAAGGAGTTCACCGCGCGTGCCATTCACCATCTGGGAAACCATCGCAACCAACCTTTTGTTCCGGTGGACTGCGGCGCGATTCCGGATCACGTTTTCGAAAATGAAATGTTCGGCCACGTTCGCGGCGGCTACACCGACGCGCACAGCGATCAGAAGGGTTTGGCGGAAATAGCAGACGGTGGAACGCTGTTTTTAGACGAAGTGGATTCGCTCTCCCACGCCGCCCAATCCAAGCTGCTTCGCTTCCTTCAGGAACGGACGTTCAAACCGCTGGGCGCAAGTAAATTCGTCAGCGTCGACGTACGCATCATCGCTGCAACCAACCGGGATCTGGAGGAGTGCGTCCGTAGCGGCAAGTTTCGCGCCGATCTTTACTACCGGCTCAACGTGTTGAAACTCATCCTGCCCGCTCTCCGCCACCGGCCGCTGGATATTCCCCTGCTCGCGAACCATTTTCTGAAGTCCACCGGAGTAGCTCCGGACGGTGCGCGGCGCTGGTTCTCGCAAGCAGCCATGCGGCAATTGTCATCTTATTCGTGGCCTGGCAACGTGCGTGAACTGCACAACGTGGTCCAACAAGCGGCGTTCTCGGCGGAAGGCGCTCAGATTCTTCCGGCGCACTTACCGTTTCCTGGAGCCTGCGATTCGGGTCCTGCATCGGCGCACTTCCGCGTGGCCAAAGAAAACGCGATCGCCGCGTTTGAGCGCACTTACGTCGAGCAACTGCTGCGCGACACAGGCGGAAATGTCACGCAGGCAGCCAAGCAAGCCCAACAGGACCGCCGCTCCATCGGCCGCTTGATCAAGAAATACAGACTCCGCTAGCATAGTCGTACAGCGACTGGGGCAAATTCGTCCCACCCTGCGCTGTTCACGCCCACCCTCGCAATTGATTGTTTCCCGCTGTTTGATGAGAACCCGCTCCGCTGCGAAATGCATGCGCTCCCTCACCATGCCATCGCGTCTCCGTGCACTCCGTTGATTCCATGGAGCACTGCCTTTGGCCTCTCACCTGCATTGCTAGCGCAGCGTGCAACGATTCTTCTCCGGACCGGACCAGGAAAGAGAGGTTCTTTGGGTTGTCGGTTGAGCGGCGTAGCGGGACGGCAAAACGAAATTGCGAGCGAGATCCTCGGTTACTTCGTTCGCAACCCGAAAGCCGTCGACAACCTGGAAGGAATTGTGAGATGGCGTTTGCTGGAAGGAATAGTTCATCGCACGTTGGACGAAACGCAGAAGGCACTGGATTGGCTGGTCCGTCAAGGCGCACTACTCGAAACCTCGACAACGGGTTTGGGACCGGTCTTCCGCCTGAATGCTCAAGAGAAACCGCGAAATATGCCTTTCCTCACGATTGACGCGATGGACAATTCGGCGCTCTGGACCGCTCTCGCGCCCGACGGTGTAACTCCTTCGATGGAGCTGTCTCTGGCGATCGATTCTCCACAGCCAAGCCCTCCGGCTATCGCCACTTCGGCGCGCATTACGGGAACTTCCAATGCCCTGAATCACACGCTCCGCAGAACTTTCGCGGCGACGGATCTGACCCACTTTACTGAGCTCCGATTGTGGTTGCTCGGTGAACGGCCCGCCGACGGGACACCCAGCCGACCCTTTTTCCTCGAAATACGCATGGGCAGCGCGGCGCTCGGATTGAACGCGCCTGGCAACACCTGGCAACGCTACCTGCCTGTTTCTCAAGCAGGTGTTTGGGAACCTGTACGGGTCAGCATCGGCGATTTGCCGGCCGCGGTTCGCAGCGCGATGACGGTGATGCAATTACGATGCGCTGCAGCGCCGTGTGCGTGCCACATCGACGAAATTATCGCCGTACGCGACGACATTGTGACGGACGTCGACCAGGCGCTGCTTGCAATTCTCAATCAGGGGCTTACGCTGGCAGGCAACGCTGTGGCGGCGGTGCTCCATCCAGCCAACGGTGTGCTGGGGCAGGCACGACCATACTTTGAAATCGCCAACTACGACATTCTCTTTTCGAGAGAGCGGACCGACTCGAATCGCCCTCGTATCGACTACACGGACAAGGGATACACGATCGGTCCTTCAAGCTACGCTTACGAGCTTTTTTACCAGGTGAAGGCGGTAGCGGACGATCGTGCCTCGCAATCCCAGATGCTCGACTTCGCGCTGCGTTCCCTGCCCGCGCGCGGAAGGCTGCTGGTCAACGGCGTCGTGCTGCCCATGGAGGCGATTACAGTTTATGCGTTCGATCAGCCGGGCGGTGTGCGCACCGAGGATATCCCGTTGTTCTATCGAATTTCAGTTCGGCAGGAGACGGGACCGAGCGACCTTGCTGTACCGGCGCAGACGTTGATCATTGCGGGAGACATTGGCGCCGTGCCATAAGGCGAAAACGGGAGGACTTGAGTGGAACCTTCAAAACATGTCCGCTACTTCGTGAGGAATCACCAGAACCAGCCGCTGGAACTGCACTTATCCGACCGTGTCGTGGTGGTCCATTCCCTTGAGGAAAAAGAAATTCGCGAGGGCGATTTGCAGAGTGCCCAGCTTAAAGTTTTCCGGAAACAGCGCCTGATTTCCGTTCGTGAGGCGGCAGAACCTGTGGAGCAAGCGCCGGAACAACCAGCTGTCGAGGGAAGTAGTGAAGAGGCTTCTCCGACCGAGAAGCCGGACGGCGTCAAACGCCGAGGGACCAGCAAGAAAGAGGGATAAATGGCATATAACATCGGAATGAACGTAGTAGAAGTCGATGGCCTGGGAACTCCGGCAATTGTAGGAGCGTCCACGTCCGTCGCAGTCTTCAATATCATCACGCAACGCGGAGTGGCGAATTCGCCCTCCCCGGTCAGCAGCTTTCCCCAGTTTGTCGCCAAATACGGCTCGTACTTCCCGGGCGGACTGGGCGCATATCTGGTGAAAGGATTCTTCGACAACGGCGGCCAGACGGCCTACATCAATCGCGTTGTGTCGCCGGATCCAACCACTGGCGCCCTGGCGGCGACCGTCACGCTTACGGACACAAAAGCAGTGAACACGCTGAAGGTGGACGCAGGCAACCGCGGCGCCGACGATCCGGGAACGTGGGGCACAGGCATCTACATTAAGACGACACCCAGCGTCGAGACACAGGTTCGCGTGAAGGAGACAGCGCCGGCCAGTGTGACGGGCGCGGCACTGGCAGCGACGGTTGATATGACGGCGCTTCCTTCGTTGGCCGTCACCGTCGACAACGAGTCTAACCCGTCTAACCTGACTTTCCGGGCCGCCGATTTCCCGGCTGGAGCCAACGTGGCGACCACCGCGCAAATCCGCGACGCCATCAACCGCCAGACCAGCAAGCTGATTGCATCTCTGTCCGCGGACAGTAAGCAAATCATCCTGACATCCGCCGGGGCCATCGCGAGATTGAGGCGGGACTTCACGCGCATTCAGGTTACCGCCGCCAACGCTACTCTCGGATTCGTAGTAATGGCCGCTCCGAACGCTGGTACGGCTGCGGCCATAACCGTGACAGGAACAACACTGGCGGACATTTCTCCGTTCAGTATCGGGGATGCGATCAAGTTGTCCGATGGCGCGAGCACAGCGTTTGTCAAGATCCAGACCATCGATTCGCTGACGAACAATATCACATGGCTTCCGGCATTGAGTGCGCCCGCACTGGCCGCCTTCGATCCACTCAAGCTTCAGCTCAGCCGGGCCACATTCGACCTGAGTGTCTCCTTCGGTGGGAACGATCTCGCGCATCAGGTTGAAATCTTCACCAACATGTCGATGGAGCCCGATGTAGCCAACTACGCGGTGGCGATGCTGAACGACAAAGTCATCGGCTCTCAGTACATCACGGTGTGGGACCAGAAAAGCAACAGCGGCCCCGGAGCCAATCTTCCCGCGGCTGCCACGACCTATACTCCTCTCACCCTAGGCCGTGACGGAACGCCTACATCCACCGACTTTATTGGCGACCCGGTTGCTCACACGGGATTCTACGCGTTCGATGCGGTGAACGTCCAACTGGTGACCTGCGAACGGACCGACGCTCCTATCCTTACCGCGGGTCTTGCCTATTGCGCCGGGCGTGGAGACTGCATGTACGTAGGCGCGGTGCCGCAAGGCTTCGTCGCCGCGGGACAGGCCATTGCATACGGGCAGGCGTTCCAAGGCAAGAAAGTCTACGGCGCGCTGTACGGCCCATGGATTGTAATTACCGATCCCGCGGGAACAGGAAACAATCCTCGGAAAACGATCAATCCGGTGGGACACATCATGGGCGTGTACGCGCGTACGGAGACCTCGCGCGGCATTTGGAAAGCTCCTGCCGGCGATGATGCGAGCCTCTTGGGAGTGCTGACGGTGGAAACTCCGCTGAGCGACACCGATCATACCGCGCTGGTGAAACAGGGCAGCGTGAATGGGGTCCGCGCGGTTCCACGCGTGGGCGTAATCATTGACGCATCCCGGACGCTCTCCACCGATACGCGATGGCTGTACGTCAATGTCCGCCTGCTGTTCAACTACGTGAAGAGCAGTCTGAAGCAAGCCCTGACGTGGGTTCGTCAGGAACCCAATCGCAACACATTGTGGGACGCGATCAAAATCCAGACCGTGAACCCCTTCCTGCTGGGTCTGTGGCGTCAAGGCGCTTTCGGAACCGGAACTCCGGCCCAGGTTTTCACCGTGATCTGCGACGCCTCCAACAACCCGCCCGACCAAGTGGATCAGGGCAATCTCAAGATTGAAGTCTATTTCTATCCGTCCAAGCCGGCGGAAACCATCATCATCATCGTCGGACAGCAGCCCAGCGGCGCCACTGTCGCGGAATCATAAAGCACAAGGAGCCACCAATGCCAAAAGTATCGAGCTTTTATGAGAGTTATCGAGCGGGCGAATACATCTTCTGGGTGGACAATGTGCCGAGCCCGGGAGTCACCAAGGTCTCGGGCCTGAGCGAAGGCGAGATCGACACCATCGAACAACCGGACGGCGGTTCGAACCATGTCTACAAAGTAGCTGCCACCAAAATCAAATTCGAGTCATTGACGATCGAGCGGTACGTGGACGGCAGCCCGGAAGACGCGCGATTCCAGCAATGGTTCCAGCAGACCTTTCAGTTGAACACCACAACCAATGGAGGCTCCGGCGTGCGCAAGAACGGCATGATCCAGAAACTTCACAACGGAGTGGTGGTGATGACATTTTCCTTTAAAGATGCCTGGGTGAAATCGTCGAAGTTCACCGATTTCGAGGCCGGATCGACGGGACTGATGAAGCAGACCATCGTGATTGAGCACGAAGGCCTGCAACGCGAATAGAAAGGAGTTTCAAAATGAACATGAATGCGCCTGCCCCCGGCAGGATGGAAACCGAGTTCGTTCTCCCGGTCGGCTTTACCGATGAGGAGGGCAAGAGCCACCGTACAGTCGTGCTACGGAAGATGACCGGCAAAGAAGAGGCGATCCTTGCAGACCGCCGCAATCAACGCAATGGAGGCAAGCTGGTAACCGAGCTGCTCCACAGCTGCCTGGTGCGTTTGGGCGACCTTCCTAAGAACGGACCTGGCACGATCGAAAACATGTACTCCGCCGACCGCAATTTCATGCTGCTGAAACTGCGGACCATCACATTCGGATCGGAACTGCCGGCCCGCTACACCTGCCCTTCTTGCAGCGAATCGGTTCAGGTAACCGAGAATCTTGACGAGCTGCCGGTGCGCCGCGTCGGCGAGGATGAATCGCCAGAGGACGTGGTGGTCGCGCTGGAGGACGGCTATCTGGATAAAGATGGGCAAGTACACAAGGCCCTCCGAATGCGCCTGCCTACCGGAGCCGATGAGTCTGCCGTTGCGCCGCAGATCCGACAGAACGTATCGCTGGGCAAAAACGCTCTGCTGGCAAGATGTTTGAAGTCGCTGGGCGACATTCCGCGGCATCGCATTGAGGCCATCGGCTCGAGGATCCTTTCGGAGTTGACTCTCACCGACCGCCGTCTGATCGACAAGGCGCTCAACCAGGCCGCCCCGGGCGTCGATCTGGTGCGCGAAGTCGACTGTCCCAATTGCGGGGTGATGTTCAAATCCAACTTGGACATGACCCATTTTTTATCTCTGGAGTAGACCAGGACTCCCTTCGTCAAGAGATATTTTTCCTGGCCTACCATCTGCACTGGTCGTGGAGTGAAGTAATGAATCTGGAGATCGACGAGAGACATGCGTTCGTACGGCTGCTGATGGAGCAGATCGAACGCGAGAACGCGCAAATAGAATCTTCGCGGAAACGATAGCCCATGCCGATCTTCTTACTTCTGGCAGAGACCACGTGGACCTGGCAGTTCGCCGCCAAGCAACTGGAATCCTGGGTCCACATGGTCGCTGTGGAGGAAGTCCTGATAGACCGCGCCCGGAGCGCATTTCTCGTCCACTGGTTCGGGATGCACCTGCCTTTAAAAGGCCTCAGTCTAAAAGTCTATATCGATAACCTGCAGGAACTGAGTAATCGTTATCTGGTTGCCGCGAAATCGGCCAAAGGCGAGATCACAGGCTTGAACCTGACGGAACCGCTTGCTGGAATCGCCGGACAGGTTGCCGGAACCATTGTTTCGCCGGTGGGGTTACTGCTCAAGATCGAGATGGGCCTCCGGAAATCGGCGACCTGGGTCCAGGTGCTGCTGGGAGTATTGCTGACCTTGATGGGAGCGCCAATCTTCTGGTCGGGCGAAGTTTCGGGACTGGTGCTAGGGCTGGGCTTACCGCTGGGTTTCCTCGGCGGAATTGGACTCGGCGCGGTGCAGGAAGAAACCACCGGAGTCGTCATCGAATTTCTCGGCGCGCTTGCCAAGCTCTTAAACTCGGCCCGCGTGTTCCTGGAAATTATAATGGGTCCGCCGGAGAAAATCAAAAATCCCCTGCTCGCGCGGATTATGAACCTGATTCAAGGCTTCGCCGCGCTGATGCCGCAAGTGCTCGGGTTCGCCGCGATCCTGGTCACGCGGATCAGTCCTTTGCTATTTACCTTGTTTCGCGATTTCCAGGTGTTTCAAGCGTTCAAGGAATTGATGGATCCAGTGGGCGAGACGCTGAAACGCATCAAGAAAGACCTGGTCACACGAGTGGAAGCGTTGGATCCGATTGGGGTGTTGTTCAACATCATCGGTGTGGTGACCGACAGCATCCTGAAGGCGCTGGATTTGTTTTTTACCAGGTTCCTGGACTTCCTCGATAACGCAAGTACGCTGTTCAAAGCAATCTTCAAGCACCTGAAAGGCGAGAGCGGAGACGAGAAGAAGAAGATTCCGGGTACCGGTTTTCTTGGGTTCTTTGAGACGGTAGCCGGATGGCTCAAAGACGCGGTACACAAGCATCCCCTGATTGTCAGCTTTCAGGCCATCACCCTGATCCAGGAAGCCTTAGCGAAGCTTAAGGGAACCGTTAGCATCACGCCGCATTTCGCATGGATCGCTTTCCATGAAACGCTGGTCGAGCCGAGTGCGGATGACAGCGACTCGAAATTTCCGGTTCCCGACATCACGACTCCTGGCGGTGCCCTGGATTATTACGCGCTTCGGTCCCTGCTGGCGGGGAAACTTCCGGATGACGTCGACACGATCGTGCCTCGCGCCAAGGCACTGAAACTGGAAGTTTGGCCCCATGGACCTGGCCCGCTCAGTCCGCTCGCGGAAAAACATCTGCAAGAATTTCGTCATCCCCAGAGCGTGTTCGGGCTGGAGCGCAAGAATCTGGTCGCCTCCCTTGGCCGCACACCGGAAGCAATGCTGCAGGAGCAGCAGAAACTGCGTGACCTGATCTCGGTTGTGGTCGGCCGCATCCTGCCGCCTGAGTTGAGGGGCTACATGGACGATCTGGTGAGTGGGCTCAAAAAGCTGGACGACGCGGTTCTTGGAAGGAAAGATAAAACAAAAAAGCTGCAGGACCTCGACTACCCTGTCCGCCACATTCCGGACAACGGCGAATTGAGACCGATTGTCCGCCGGCTGGTTATACGTTCGCAGGGCGGCGACAAATTGAAGATTCAGGACTTTGAACAACGCATTCGAAAGGCGCTGCTGGCGCAACGTTATCTTGCGCCAGACCCGGTTTAGGACATGCCCTTCAGTCTCGATTTCGACCACATTTCGGGCCCTTTTCGTTCGATCGGCAGATTTTTATTGAAGCCGATCGCGGAGTCTTTTGAACGCCTGGGCAAGTGGCTCCAGGACCGGGTAAAGAAAGTGGACCAGTTGGACCTGGCGAGCCGCGGATATCCGATTGTCGAGTTTTACAACGATGCCGTGTCGCTTTGGCTGCACGAGATTCAATGGGGCGCGCTCTCTCCGGACGGCAATCCGCCCGGATTTCTGGATCAGATGCGGCGCGCCGGTCAGGCTTTCGTGGACGGATTTAAGCGGATTCCCGAAGCGATTGAAAATGTACAGATCCTGCCCCGGTTGTTCGCAACCGCCAAAGCCGCCCTGGAAGCCATTGAGCGATCCATGGACCGCTTCCAGACGCCAACGCCACAAATGTTCGACCCCAGGATCCGTAAGGCGAGCGATCTGCTTGGCGAAGCGGCGCTGGCGTGGCGCGCCCTGAACTCGAGCCGTGGGCAGGTCCTGAAATCCTTGTTCCGGGAAATTGGTCCGGTGGTCGCCTTACTGCTAGGACGTGGCGGCGGGAAAGAAGAGGGCGTGGATCCAAATAGTACATCCGACCTTCTGGACGGCTTGGCTCGCTACATTGTCGGCGGGCTTCTGGTTCTTATCGCCCTTCCGGAACTGGTGTCCAAGTTCTGGGAGGTCGCGCTGTTCCTGGGAAAGTCTATCCTGCTGGACAAACTGGCAGGGGTAGAAGAAATAATCTTCGGACTTCGGCGCACCCTGATCGACAAACTCTTCGTCCGCCTGCGCGACACGATCAACACCGGCCTGGCGTTTATAGATGTCGCGCTGGATGTGCTGATCGGGCAGTTCTCCTTTTGGGCCGGGTTCGTCGAATTTTATGGCGGGCTGCTGCTGAACGAACTGGGTGGGGCGCTGCGCGACTTGGTCGACTATCTCTCTAAAACGATAAAAGGGATTGTCGATATTTTCGTCAGCAAGAGCGGCAGTATCGCGACTCTGAACAAATGGCTGCTCACCGGTGTACTCGGCGTTTTGGGAGGGGAAAAACTGATATCGAAGTTTGACCCATTTGACTTTTCGGGCATCGGGGCGCGGCTGGCTGCGGCCCGAAAGATCGGATGGATCCTGCACTGGGGACCTGACGGTCCGCGCAAATCGACTCATAAGCCCGACGTAGTCCCACCCTTTCCAAACATCGGCGATGAATTCCTTGGTGGTGTGTATGCCAAAAACGCCGGAGATTTTTTCCAGGAGATGGCCAGGACAGTGCCGGACCAGCTCCGCGACATCTCAGACGCCGCGTCTATCGCGTTGCAGAAGACCAGCTTGAAATTCGAAGGGCTGGCTGCGGCCGCGGCGCGAGGGGGGGCGCCCGCGGAATTTACCGATATCGCCAAACAAGCGGCGGCAAACGCAGAGGTAGCGCTGGGACCGGAGACAAAGGCTCTGCGGGAACACCTGGTGCGAGATTCGGGCGATCAAGTCGCTGCCAGCTTCGAACAATTTTTCGCAGTGGGCGGATTGGAGACGCTTGCGGCGTCGCTCAAGGGCTACATTCCCGCGATGCTTGACACGTTCCGGAAGCAGGAGGAAGCGGGCGAAGATATTACTTTCATCCTCAAGACGTCGCCGGCAATTCTGGCGAAGAAGGCGGTATTGGGACGGGCGATCGTTCAGAAGATCAGTGTGGACGCAACCGGAAGACAGCTGGACGACGCGCTGGTCACGGAAATCGCGGTGGGGTTCCGGACAAAAGTGGTGGAGGCCTATCGCCAGGGCCGCCAGCAGATCCTCGATGTTGCTGCATCGGTGAAATAGCCCATGGACGAACTGATTCATCAAATTGGGTTGCTCCTATCGCAGTTGCGTGTGGCGCGCCGCGCCATTGAGGATATTGAGCGCAGCACCGCGCGCTATAACAGCTTCGCGTTTGCCTCGGCCCTTTCCGCCGGCGCCAAGTTCGGCGAGCCTCCCATGTTCGGCGGCGCACTCAAGGTCTGGATCGTCAACATTAATGATCTGGCTCCGGGAGCGGGCGGCGGATTTCTTCAACAGTTGCTGGGCGGTATCGGGAGTTTCTTCGGTAATTTCACCGGCGCCGTGCCGGGCAGCCTTCTGGCCAGCCTCAGCCTTCCGGGCATGATCTCCAACCTTCAAAAGATCGCCGATTCGGTGGAGCGAATTCTCATCCGTCTCGGGATCAATATGAACGACAAGGACAAGAACAAAGACGACAAATCGAAGGAACCTACGGGCCCCAGCCTGATCGACACATTGAACGGCTGGAAGGATGTTTTCAACGTTTTTACGGCGCTCTTTCTCGCCGCAGGGAAGGATCCTGCCGAAGCCCAGAAAACTTCCGATTCGCGATCGGCTGGCGCACAGCAGTGGCTGGCAATTCTGCAGTCCGCCTCCGCGCTGGTGGACGGAATCGACCGAGTGGTTCGAGGATTGACGCTGCTCATCCCCATCGTCATCGGAGCCTTGGCGGAACTGATTACCCAGTTGGGTCGAATCAAGCTGGAGCTGATCGATCTGGTTCAGTTTGTGCTGCAGGAAGTATTTCTTCTGCGCGGTGTGATTCTGGTTACCATCTATGACACTCTTGCCGTCGTGGCGAGGGTGGCGGCATCGGTCCTGGGGATTTTGAGCGTGGGCCTTGCCAGTATGGCCGACTCGATTTTTACAATCTTCTCCTTCGTGTTCGAGGGCGTCATCGCCGCGATCCGAACTCTCGCCGACGGTCTGCAGACTACAGTGTCAAAGGTAGCAAGCTGGCTGGTGGATGTGATCGGTGGTGCGCTGGGCACCATCGGCGATTCGCTGGTGTTTCAGCAAATCGCCTACACCATCCGGGTGCTGCCCGACATTCTTCCGCATCTGGTGGTCGCGTTGCAGGGCGAAGGCGCCTTGTCGAACCTCAGTGAAGAGAAGCTCAAAGCCGCCAGGGGAGTTCCTCTGCCGGATTTCGGAGCGAAGGGGCTGAGTGGCGCAGACTTGCCTCTTCCACCTCTCATCTCCGCCAGTCTGCTTCCCGATCAGGATTACCAGAAGCTCACCAAATCCGTGACCGAGGCAATACACGGATCCCAGAAAGAATTCAGGAGCACCTTCGATATTGCCACGGGAACGCTGAACGGGATTTCGAAACAACTGGACGATGCCGCCAAGGATAAGGATTTTGCCGGAGCCCTCAAGTCTCATACCACTGATTTGCAGAACAGTTCGAAAACGCTCGCCGGAGCGCTTGCGGACTCACAAAAGGCAGCCGAGGCGGCAGCAGCGGAAGGACACCCGGCGAGCGGTCTTGAAACCATCGCTAAGGCGTATGAGCAATGGCTTACCGAAGGCGGGCTTAAAGATGTGCTCACCTACGTCACCGACTACTTTAAGAAGCCTGGTGCAGCCGATGCAATAAAGGACCAGGCCGTAGCTCCAACCGCGGTTACGCAACCCAGGGCCACCGTCGACATCCAGGACATGATCATCGAAATTCAGGCTCCTCCCGACACCTCCGATTCCGACGTCGACCACGACAAGAAGCCTGAAGTTCATGCAGACGATCTGATGAAGGTTTTGAAAGAGATGTTTCACGATTTCAGTGAGCGAGGATTACCGTGGGACAGCCTTCTTTAAAGGAGCACTATGTCGCGTAAGACAGGTTATCTGGCGAGCATTTCACTGATTCCGACCTTGCCTCCACTGATCTTCCGGTTTCAGTTCAACCCGGAGCTGATGTCGGAAAAGAAAAGCTATCGCTACCGTGAGGCCAACGCCTTTGGCGCTTGGGGGTTCGACCAGTACTCGGCCGCCAGCGGATTTTTCGACACGTTCACTGGAATAAAAAACGATGTTTACGAGATCGGATCCCTGCTCATCGCGACCAAACCGATGGAGGCATTGGAAGGCGACCAGCGCACGTTTTCCATTGATTTCTCCCTGGACGCGAGTGTCCCCGGTCCGCTGGATGGCACCACGCATTACGGCAGCGACTCCTACGTTCGAAACAGCCCTGACGACAACTTCAACGGAAGCATCGAGCCCGACCTGGCGGTTCTGCGGTCGTTCATGGTTCCGACCCTGGACGTGGTTGAAATCGCCAAGATGTTTGCCTCAGGATTTAAGGACGTACCTTGTCTGAATCGTCCGCCGGCCTGCAATCTGTTTTACGGAGGCTTGTCGGTCACCTGTGTAATGACCGACCTCAACATCAAGGTCACCGCCTTTCAACCCGATGGCACCGCGCTGCGCGCCGACATCAGCGTCACGCTCAAAGAACAGAGCTTCTCCATCACTCCGCTGAGCGAGTACATTACGCGAAATATCAACGTCGCCAAGAGCTACAGCCGCAAAGGGATCGGATCGGATTTCAAGGCGACCACTCCCATCGTGAACCTGTTTACAAGCTGAGAACTCTATGTCCGTATCCATTACCTCCCGCTACTATCAATCGCCGGTGTATGACGCCACCGATGCCGAGGGTGTGACTCACGCCACCGTTGCCATCCGGCCGCCAACACCGCCCACGCCAGGAACCACGATGTACCGGCACACCGTCACAGCCGTCGAAACCATTGAGTATCTGGCCTGGCGCTATTACGGCAATAGCGCCCTATGGTGGCGCATTGCGGAAGCTAACGATCTGATCTTCGCCACCGATATTGTTCCGGGAAGCGTTTTGAATATTCCAGGAGCCAGAGACATCGGCACCATCGTGCGGAACAGGAGCTTCAGCTAAATGCCGGTAAATGACAGTGCCACGGTGAAGGTCACGATTGAACACTTCGATTTCAGCTCGACTGTGGAATCCGTGAATGTGGAAGACCACGACCGCGCCATCGATCGCGCGAACGTGGTGTTTGACGATCCGCAAGCGAGACTCGGGCAGCTCCCGCGCGAGCAGGGTGTGATGCAGGTAAGCATGGGCTGGAACTCGGAAAACACTCTGCTGTTTGAGGGCATCGTGATCCGCGTAAAAGCGGATGCCTCAGGTTCGGCCCGCCAGCGCGTCACGGTAACCTCCTACGATCTTGGGTACCGGATGAAACAAGGTCTCAAAGATGAGACCGGACAACGGAAGGTGAAATCGTTCTCGCTGGATTCGGGCACCTGGAAGGACGCAATCCTGAAGGTCGTCGGTCAATACCAAAACGACGGAATTCTGGTAGACGCCAAGAACATCATCCTGGACCCGAACCCCGTACTCGGTCCGCTCAACAAAGCCTATAGTTTGGCGAACGAGTCCGACTGGGACTTCCTCCAGAGGAAGGCCGTGGACTTCAATGCCCGGGCCTTCGTGGAATTGAACAACGACAAGCCGCAATTCTACTTCGTTACGGAAAAGAGCCTCCTGAAAGGCGACCCCATGGGGGTGCTGTTCTACTGCGTGGGTGGCGGCGGCCGGCAGATGACTGCATTTGAGTATCAGCGGATCGGCAGCGGAGCCAGCTCGTCGAGCTCGGCCACGGTCATCGATCCCAAGACGGGCGATCCCATCACCAAGACCGCCGACCCGCCGGCGCCCGAAGCGCCCCTCGAGGTAGATCCCACAGCAGACGCGGAACTCGCCAAAGCCGCGGACATCCTGGGGAAAGCGGCGGGCAAACCCGAGGAATCGCGCCCGGCGCTGAACATTGTCGGCGGAGTATCCGATCCCAACAAATATGCCACCGAGGTGAAGGCGGACCCGACACGGATCCTGGGCTTCTACGGAAAAGGCACCGTGATCGGCACTGTGAAGCTGCGCGCGAAAGGCAAGGTCACCATCAAAGGAATCGCTCCCTGGGCTGAGGGCGATTGGTATGTCCACCAAGTCAACCATATTTACCAACGCATCAACGTAATGGACAAAAAGAAACAGATCAAAAATCGCAGCACGTACGAAACCAAGATTTCGGTGACGAGGTGACCAAATGTTCGACGAAATCCGGCGGCACGCCGGCAAACTCTACGGCAAATACTCAGGCCAAGTCGTGAAGAACGATATCGACCCCGACAACACCGGCATCATCTTAGTCACGGTGCCGAGCGTCTTCGGAGAAACAATAACTGTTCCGGCCCGGCCTTGCCTGCCGTATGGCCACTTTTTCGTTCCGGCAGAGAAAACAAAAGTGTGGGTGGAGTTCGAGAGCGGCGACCCCGAGTACGCCATCTGGGTCGGCTTCTGGTATCCGAAAGGCACGGTTCCGCCGACGGCCGCCATTTCCCCGCCCGACAATCGCGTAATTCAGACGGCCTCCGGCCACACCATCGAGATCATGGACAAAGACAAGGCTGAAAAGATCACCATCAAGCACAAGGGCAACGCCTTTATCACGCTCGACAGCAAGGGCAGCGTCCTGATCGCCAATCAAGCGGGATCGTATCTACAGCTTGACGCCGATGGGAAAACCGCTACGTTCGTGGAACAGCACGGCAACATCATCACGATGAGCGGGGACGGAGTCACGATCACGGAGAAGAGCGGCAATACGACTGTTCAGATGACCGATAGCGCCTGCCGGATCATGGGAGGCTCCATCATCCTTCAGGCGCCATCCGTTTCGATCACGGGAGATCCCGCGGCCGAGCCCACCATTATGGGCACTACCTTCGGAAGCGCGTTCACGCCTTTCGCGCTGCACACACACGTCACCGCCGTGGGCCCCACGGGGCCTCCTATTCCGCCAGGTCCGATGTTGATACCGGGCTCTCCCATGCTGACTTCGGGGACGTTAGTCAAATGAGCAACTGTTCTTTCCCATCGTTGCCTTCCGTCGCGCTGCCGATGCCGGTGGTCCCCGGGTTGCCGCCGATTCCATCGCTGCCCTCTCTGCCGTCTCTGCCGCCGCTGCCCGCTTTACCGGGCCTCCCCGCGCCGGCTCTGCCCAGCGTCGTGCTTCCAATACCCGTCGTTCCCGGCCTGCCGAAACTTCCGGCGCTTCCATCGCTACCGGCTTTACCTGCGCTGCCGGATCTGCCATCGCCGCCCACGCTGCCCAGTATTGCGCTCCCGATGCCGGTGATTCCGGGCTTGCCGACAATACCGTCGCTTCCGTCGTTGCCGGCCCTTCCCGCTTTACCGGCATGCCCGATCGATTAATCCTATGGCTCTAAGCAAACCCCAACTCGCCCAAGCGCTGAAGACGGCCTTCCAGTCGGCGAAGGACAACGCCTGGTCGACCGATCAGGTCGCCGACGCGCTGGCGGATGCGATCAACACTTTTGTTCTGGGCTCCGATGTCGCGGGCGTCACGGTGAGCGTCGTCAACCCATCCAACGTTGTTATCGGATCCGGTACCCAGACCGGGACAGGAAAACTTCAATAAGGAACTTTATGATCGACGATATCGCAGGATTCGCATTTCCCTTCAGCTTCGATCCGGCCAGCGGCGGTGTGTCCTGGTCCTCCGGCGCCGACAAGCTCAAGCAGAACGTCCGCCTGATTTTAGGCACTCGCTACGGAGAGCGCCCTATGTTACGCGACTTCGGCTCGCGCCTTCATTCCCTGGTGCACGATCCCAACGACGGGATTCTGGCGGAGCTCCTCAAGACCCAGGCACAGGAAGCGCTGCTGTTTGAGCCGCGCATTATGGTCTCGCAAACCCAGGTGATCCAGCAGGAAGGTGAGGTCCGGCTGCTGCTCAACTACACCTACACTTCCGAACCGATCGCCGACCAATTGAGCGTTCCCCTTCTCTGAGGCACAAGATGGCAACCATCCCGACGATCGATTACACCAACAAGGATTTTCAATCCTTGCGGCAAGCCATGTTCAACCTGGCTCGCTATCGTCTGCCGGAATGGACCGATCAATCGCCGAGCGATCTGGGGTCGCTGCTGATCGACTTGTTCGCCTACATGGGCGACGTGCTGCTGTACTACCAGGACCGCGTCGCCAACGAAAGCTTCCCCGCCACGGCGGTGGAGCGGCGGAGCGTTCTAAACGCGATGCGGCTGATCGGGTATCAACTCGCGCCGCCCGTGCCGGCATCGGTGGAATTGAGCCTGGTGTTCAATCCGCCTGCGCCGGCCGCCTCCTCTATCGTCACGATTCCTCAGGGGGCGCAATTCGCCACCGCCCCGGCCGGTGGTCTTCCTGCCCAAACGTTTGAATACCTCGACCCTTCGACTGACATCGATCTGAAATCCGATCAGGTGCAGCCTCGCGCGGACGGCAAATTGCTGTACAGCGGATTGCCGCTGCTCCAGTGCACGCAGCAGTCCACCTCGTCTCTCGGATCTTCCACGGGTGAACCGAATCTGATGCTTTCAATTCCGGGAACTCCAGTGATTCTCAGCACCCTTCTGGTTGAAGTAAACGAGGGCTCCGGATGGGTGACTTGGGATCGCCGCGATAGTCTCTTGTACGACACCGCCGCGGATGGCAGCGTTTCGCTTTCCGCCTCCGATGCCCGCGACTACTATGTTCAATTCGATGAAAACGACGTCGCGTGGGTGGTGTTCGGTGATGGAACGTATGGGCGGCGTCCTCCGGTAGGGGTGAACAATATTCGCGCGACCTATCGTCTGGGAGGAGGAAGCGCCGGAAACGTCCCCGCAAATTCGATCACCGTTGCCAACACCGCGATCCCGCTCCTGGATTCGGTGACGAATCCAGGACCCGCGGCGGGCGGGGCGGATCACGAAGATATTAGACATGCCGTCGCCTTCGGTCCGCTCGCATTTCGATCCGGGCAGCGCGCGGTTACGCTGAACGACTACACGGCGCTGGCGCAGCAGGCGGGCGGAGTCGCGAAGGTCCGCGGCCAGGCGCCCAACTGGAATACGATCGAGCTCTACGTCGCACCCCAAGGCGATTCGCTCAGCCCCGTGCCGGAGCAGCTGCGCCGAAGCCTGATTTCTTTCTTCGAAGACAAACGCATGGCGGGGACCTTCGTCGAGATTTTGGACGCCACCGCCGTTCCCATTGATATCAGCATTGAGCTGGTATACGACAAGCGCTATCGGCCCGACGCTGTTCGTCAGGCCGCCGAGTCCGCCGTCGAGGATCTGCTGGCATTCGCGAATGTGGATTTTGCCCAGCCCCTCTATCTAAGTGACGTCTACGGCAAAGTAGAGGCGCTTGCCGGCGTCACCGCGATGACGGTGCTGCGTTTTCGCCGAGAGGACAGTGCCACCGCACTGTTGACCGCGCCGCTGACCGTGCAGACCATCTCGCAGCTTGCGGCGCAACTTCCGGGCATCGACGTCAACGCGCTGATCCAACGGGCGCTCCAGATTGACGTCGCCACCGATGGGCGGATCGAAATTCAGGAATTCGAGATTCCAGTCCTGGGCAATCTGGACATCACTCTGGTGGAGTCGACGCAATGATTGTGAGCGGCTTTGTGGCATCGTCGGACATCGTCGGACGCCGTGTTCGGATCTGCTGGGACTTCATCCCGGAAGACAACGAAACGCTGGCCGATATTCCACCGGTGACCCTTCGCCGTAAACTGCGCGACTTCGCTTTTCCTGGTCCCGCGGTGCCGGATCCCTATGCGGTCTATGACAGCACCACGTTCCCGCCCGCTCCCGGAGGAGGTGTCGCCGTAACTGACCTTCCCTCCTGGGAAGTGAACACCAACGGATTGCGCACGGTCTATGAGCCTGTGTCGGTTGCCATCGCTGTGGGCGCACGCAATGTCGAAATTCTGCGGCGCACCACGGCCACGCGATACGACCCCACCGGGCTCGCCATTTCTCAGAGGGTTGAAATCCTGGAGACGGGTGGTCAACCCGGCGCCCTGCAACCGAGCACCGTCTACTACTATCAGCTCTTCAGCTTGAATCTTCCGCAAACGGGCGACGACGCCAGTCCGTATCGCAGTCAAGCGATGGTCACGGACAGCTACGGACTCAACCGTGTGTTGTACAATTCGCTACCGGAAGTGTACCGGCGTCACGACGTCCAATCGCTGCCGAGCATGACAGGCAGCAGTTCCGTCCCCGAACTCGCGGGCACTTTCGGTCAACTGCGGCGATTCATCGATCTGTTTGGAATCTCGCTCGATTCGATTCGCGGCACTGCCGAGGGATTAAGGACGCTGCACGACATCGATCGCGTCGACGGACGTTTCCTTCCTGCGATCGCGCAATGGATCGGGTGGGAGTTGAGCGTCGATTCGGAGATCCCGCTGCGGCGGAACGAAATCAAAGCCGCCTCACGTCTCTATCGACTGGTCGGCACTATCCCGGGTCTGCGAGCGCTGGTGAGCCAGTACACCGGTTGGTTCACGCAGGTCTCGGAATTCGCTCAGAATCTGGCGCTATCCAACCGGCCGCCGCAACAGAATCTGTTCGCGGTCGCTCCTTCGGCGGACGGAGTCCGTTGGTTCGGCGTCAATGACACGGCCGAGATCCTGGGCTTCGGAACCGGAAATCAAACCGCGGTTGGGAACGCAGCTACAGCCGCAACATTGATGAGCACCGTCGCCGAGTCTTTCGCGTTACGGGCCGGCATGACGCTGACGATCTCGGTGGACGGGCTCCCGCCTTCATCGGTTCGCTTTGGCGCGCAAGACTTCGCCGACATCACGCATGCAACGGCAGCTGAAGTCGCCGCCGCGGTGCAACGCAATCTTCCCGAACTCACAGTGAAGGCAGCGGCGGGCAAGCTGGTCGTTTCCTCGGACACGGTTGCTGACACATCCTCTATTACTGTGGTTCCTGAACCGGCGAGCCTGATCTCGCTCGACAGCGCGCCTACTGGACGTCCCAGCCCTCACACCGACTCGCTTGGACGAGTGCGTGTTTTTTACGAGGCCTGGGAGACTCCCTCCATTCCCGAGTTGGACGTTCCAGGCGCGGTTCTCAGTGCCGCAAATGAAGGCGGTAATTATGTTCTCCGGCGCGTGAAGTTCAAGACACTGGTTCATGGTCAATGGCGGGACTCCCACGCCATGTTTGCGCAGGGCGTGACTCCGGAAGGCGATCCAGCCGCGGTTGCGCTCACCGATGGCCGGACCCTTGCTGTCTGGATCGACGATCCTCAAAACTGCGCCTCCGGGCTGCGATTCGCCTTCGGGACGTCGCGTCCGCTGGTGCCGGCCCGGTTGCTCGGCAATCTGCGCGGACCTTTCGCATTGAAGGACACGGCGGTGATGACTGTGACCGGCGATTTTGGCGTCGACAAATTCACCGTGATCGCCGCGAACTATGCCAACCTTGCCCGGGCCACCGCGCTGGAAGTGGTCACGGCGATGAACGCGCAGTTCACCAAGGCAGTCGCCTTCGTTGAAAAGAACGGGACCATCCGGATCGAGACCAAGACCGGAGGAGATCTGGCGCGGATCGCCGTGGATTTGAGTAAGTCGACGACCGCGCGTGTCCTGGGCTTTAGCGGCAGCAATGCGGTGGGCGCACCCGGTTCGTGGGACGAGCAAATCGACTGGTCCCTCCCGATGGACGTAGTGCCGGTGCCACAGGGACGGCTTGCTGAAACCGTTGCGATCAACGATCCTGCCGGCGGAGTGCGCATGGCATATGCGTCGTGGCTTGCCGGGAAGTGGCGCATAGAGACGATTCACTGGGACGACCGTGCGCTCGTCGCTACAGCGAATGGACTGTTCCTTCGCAGTGGGACAAACCCGTGGAGCGCGGTCGCGGGGCTTCCTTCCACTAACGTGCGGAGTATTGCTGCCGATGCGAACGGGTTCACCTGGATCGTGACTGCGGCGGGCGCGGCGCACAGAAATCCGGATGGAACCGTGGCAGCACTCGGAGCCGGCCTACCTTCGACGGACGTGCGCGGCGCGACGGTGGCGAGCGACGGATCGGTGTGGTTTTCAACCGCTGCAGGCATCGGCATTCGAAAACCCGACGGAACCATCGCTACTCTCACCACCGCAAACGGATTGCCTTCAAACGATGTCCGGTCGGTAACGGTCACTAGTCTGGGTAACGCCTGGATCGCAACCGCGCTTGGTCCGGCGCTGCGGACTGCAAGCGGATCGATTAGCGTTTTCGGGATCGCAAGCGGATTGCCCTCGCTCGACGTTCGAGCCATAGCCTTGGGTCAGGCGGATACTCTCTACATCGCCACTGGATCCGGTCTGGCAAGCGGAACGCGCATGGGCGGATTTGCAGCCCTCAATTCCGATGACGTGCGAGCGGTCGCGATTAGTCCCGACGGCCTCACCGTGTGGACTGCTACGGCCAAGGGAGTCAGCAAGATCACCGGCGGTGTATCGACTATTTTTGATGCGTCTATCGGACTTGCCAGCGACGACGTGCGGACCGTTTCTCTTGCTCCGGACGGCGTGCTGTGGGTTGGTACTTCAGCAGGCGTCAATACGATTCAAACGGACGGAACCATCGCCAGCGTAAGCGTCACCGCGGGACCGAATCCGGCAGTGCAATCGATCCAAATGGGCTGGTCCGCGCCGCTGGAGCTTGCATCGGCAGCAGGCTCGAACCGCGAGCCTCATCTGGTGATCGATCAGAATAACCGCACCTGGCTGGTCTGGTCGCAATTGATCGACGCGAGCGATCCGCGGGAATCCTGGTCGCTACATTACCGCATCTTCGATCCCGTGGCTCAGATCTGGGGCGCGGACAAAACACTGACAGCGCCTCCGGTGGGTGGCAGAGCATCGGACCGCACACCCGCGGCGATGAAGATAGCTGGGGGGATTCGTGTTTTCTTTTCGTCGGATCGGGTGGGCGGATTTGACCTTTGGTCGGTGGACATTACTCTGGCCGAGGTGGTGTCGCCTTTGGCCTCGGTGATTCAGAGTGAGGCTGCTAATGCCAGCCCCGCGCCTGTGAGCATCGGCGGCTCCACATGGCTGCTCTTTCGAAGTGACCGGAATTTCGCGCTGTCCCAAGCGGGTTCGTTGACTCCGCTAGCCAGCCAGCCCGTTCCCGACAACGGAACCGTACGGAGGTTTGCGGGCACGGTGGCGGCATCGCCCGATGATCTTCCGCGCATGCGGACCCGGAGAACATTTGGAGACCTGCTGACGTACACTCCCAATCGTCCCGATGGTGCAGGTACGCTGACCGAAGACGAGCTTTATACGCGCGGCACGGTTGGGCTGTACGTCAGCCGCTCCGCGCAAGGCACTGCGCTCACGCAGACGGAGGCCGCTCGGCTCCACGATTTTCTGCAGCAGTTTATCCCTATAAATCTTCGAGCGTTGGTGATTGTGGTCGCGCCGGCTGATTCCGAATCGGTTTACGGGGGCGGCGTCGACATTCAGGAAAAGTTCGCCGACGTGTATCCGTTTTCAGACGTGATGGGCGCGCAGGCCGATGCTTCCGCGGCTGCCATGCCCGGCGTGACAATATTGCAGACCAATGCTCTGAGCAGCCTTTCGGCCGATGTGGCCGATCTGGCTACCTTGCAAAAACGAACGTTTTTCCCGCCCATCCACTGAGAGAAGAGGAGAGAGCGATGAGGAATACAGAGAGACCAACCGCAGAGCTTCACGGAATATATCGCGACGTCCTTTATGACTCGATCGGCCAAGTGCTGTGGGACCGCGGCTGGAAATCGAACGCCATCGTGGGGGACTGCCGCAGGCTTTTGGCGACGTTCATGGGCGGAACATCACCCAGCCTCGGGATTCAGGGGCTGAGGGTCGGCATGGGACTGGATTCCTGGGACGCAACGGGCGCCCCTGCGGCCACAGCCTCCCAGGCGGCGCTGGTGGACACCAATTCGTTTAAGGTGCTGCCTGCGTCCCTGCAGATTGACTTCCTGGACGGCGGCGGGATTGTGAGCCCGAATCCGACGAACCGTCTGCAAATCGTCGCGACGCTCGGCCCTCATGTTCCTTCCTGGCCCGACGCGAACCACGTCACCACCAACCTTCGGGAGTTCGGTCTGATCGGGTCGCTGAAAGGCGCGGAAACACTGATTAACTATGTGACTCATCCCGTGATTGTGAAGGATCCGTTGAGCACTTTAACCCGGACCATTTGGCTTACATTTTGAGGAGACTTTATGGCCCTGATCACGAACAGCACCTTTGATCCACTCAAGACGCGATGCAATGTCCGTCTTCAACAGGGCGTGCCGATTATCGACGCCGATTTGAATGAACTTGACGATGTGCGCAAGTTTGAGCTGCGCGCATATTTGAAGTGGTTCGTTGGCGATGGAATTCCGGACGGCAGCGACGGATACCGCATTGACGCGATTGTCGCGGGCGCAGCGGATGATTTCATTATTCGCGCCGGCAATACCCCGGCTGCGGCAGGAACCGCGAATTACGATATTGGTCTGCGCAACACCGGCCGCGCCATCGTCGATGGGCTCGATGTCATCATCGCTCAGGATGTGAAGTACAAGGCGCAAACGCTCTTCGGCGTGGCTGGGCCGGGAGGGCTGCCGCCCATTCAGCCGATTCCGGTCATTGCTGGCAACGTCCTGATCTATCTCGACGTCTGGGAGCGGCTGGTGAAGGCGGCAGAAGACCCGACTCAGATCCTGGCGGGCGTCGGCGTGGAAAGCTGCGCCCGCATGATCCGCGAATGGTGCGTGCGCACCCGCCAGGGCACCACTGTACCCGGACCCGCCGACGCCGATTTCATTGCTGGCCACAGTACGTATCCGTTGGCCTTGCTGAATCGCAAATTGAGTGCCCCCGCGGTTCCCGCGAACATTCAGCAGACCGACCTGACCGACCTTCGCCACAAACGGCTGACCACTTCGTCGCTTGAGAACCGGCTGCAAGTGCTCGAGAAGCTGGTGCTGATTCCTGCGTTCGCCGCCACCAACCCGCTGATCCCGAAGAGCGCGCTGGCCGGTGCGGCCATCGACATCTTCGGCAAAAACTTCAATGTCGGAACTCCGTCGGTAACCATTGGCGGCCTCTCTGCCGCGCTGTCCGGAACCTTTACCGCGACGGATGTGAAGGTGGTTGTGCCCGCTTTGGCCGCTGGTACGTATCCTGTCACCATTACCACCGATGGCGGCGGGCCGATCACTTGCGCCACGCTATTCATCGTGGTCAGTCTCGCGCCGGCCTTCAATGTGGCTACTCCGCTTGCGCCCACCACCGCGGCGGGTGCTTCCGGCGCAACCGTGGTGCTCAACGGAACCAATTTCGATGGGACCGGATTGCAAGTATCCTTTGGCGCAACTCTGGCGACAGTGACCATATCCAGCGCCACCCAAATTTCGGTTAAATTGCCCAACATTCCCGCAGGTTCCTATACGGTTACCGTCACCACAACTGCCGGCACCGCAAACAGCCCCGTCCCGTTCGTTGTCACCTAAGGAGAAAGAAAATGCCAACTTTTGACGTCTATCCTCAACCGCAAACGGCGCCCGTGAATATTGCTGCCGGCGCAACTTCGGTTACCGCTTTTTCGGAACGCCGCAGCGCGGATGCACAACCCTTGATGTACATCCGCGTCGCGATGGTCGGTGGCGCGGTGGACCCTACCTTCAAGCTGCAGGCTGGTGCCGGAGATCCAGTGGTGGTTCCATCCGTTTCGGGCATCTGGGACCAGGCTGGCGGACCAGGCAACGGAAACTACGTCGCCGATTCGTTCCTGAGTCCGCCCGCGCAAGGTGTGTATTTGTTGACCGTGCAGTTCAACACCACTCCCCTCCCCCCTGTCGAGAGCTGGAAGCTGACCATCACGAACAACGACGCCGCCGCGCGAGATTTCATGTTCGTAGTGTCTTCGGCGGATGGGGGGGCCGATGGCGGAGCCAAGCAGCCCTGGATCAGCGCCGACGCAGCGGTGAACTTCTCCGAAATCCTGGTAACGGATACGGGCATTTTGAATCTGAACATTGCCAACAAGGGAACGGGAGATCTCACCGGCATAACCGGTGCGCTCTCCGGTACAAATGCCGCCAGCTTTACCTTTACTGCGCCTGTGGCCGCCATCAGTCCCAACAGCTCAGGTACGGGCCAGGTAACGCTGCTGGCCGTCGGCACGCCCCAGAAATTGGCGGCGTCGCTGAAGCTTTCGAGCAACGATACAACGGTCGCAGGCACTGCAGGACACAATAACATCGCCGCGATATCCGGGCAAGTGGAGCAACTTGAATTAGCGTTTATGCTGGACGCGTCCGGTAGCATGGCGCTGGACCCCGACGGAGGCACAACCAACATCACCACCAACATAAACGCGACGCGCTACGGCATTCTGAAGTCCGCGTTGGAATTGGCTCTGACGGCGCTGGGGAACCACGCGAATGGAAAAGGATCTTTCGGAGTGGGCATGTATCCCGACATCACGCCGTTTCCGGCGCTGCCGAGTGCGCCCTACGGCGGGCCGTTCCCGGTGCCATCGCCCAGCGCCGCTGATTTTCAGGTCAGCAAGCCCATCACGCCGGCAGACGCAGCCTCGGCGATAACAGCCCTGGACCAGCATTTCACGCGGGTAAATGGCGCGTCGACTCCCATGGGGTCTGGAATTCAGCACGCAGTCGGCGATGCCGCTGGCACGCTTCCGTGGGGTTACTTCACGAGCACCAAGCCCTTCATAGATCTGAACCGCCGCTGGTTGTTCCTGATGACCGATGGCAACCACAATGACCCCGCTGCTGGCGTGTCGCCAAAGCCCGACGACTGGTACGCGGGCCCCGGGAGCTTTGCGACCAAAAAAATCCAGGTGGCAGCCATCGGATACGGGACTGAAACCGCCGTCACCGAGCCGGTCAATAAGACACTGCTGACAACGATCGCTCAGAAGGGCTATCTGTCAGACGCTACGCACTTCCACTTTACCGAGGCGACGGGTGCTACCGATGAGATCGACACGTTCATTAAACCCCTGATGTACCAGGGGCTGAACTTCGAAACCGTGGCCGATCCAGGCGGCACTCTGACGTCAGCGAACCCGACAGTAACCCGCCAGGTGTCGGTTACCCGCTACGATGACCAACTGTCGTTTGTTGTTTCCTGGAATACATTCGATGCGCAACGGCTCAGGGTCCAGGTTCGGACGCCATTGGGCGAATTGCTGGAAGCTCCAGCCGCGGGGTTTACCGTGGATACCAATGCTCGTTTCCGAATGTTGACGTTCCAGAAGGACTTCCTGGCTAATCTCAGGGATCCCGCAAATCCGCGCTTCGGCGTTTGGACGTTAATCCTCACGCTCAACCCGATTCTGGAAATTGAGGCTAGAGCGGCGGCCGACATCGACAGCGAGAACTATAATTACGATGTCTTCGTGAGCAGCCGCCTGAAATTGCAGCCGGAGCTCAACCAGAAAAGCTATGCGCCAGGAGACAAAATTCAGATTTCCGCCCACTTGACGCTCGACGGAACAGGTATCCCGTTCGCATCCGTTACCTTGTCGCGCGTGATTCCCGGCGCGGCGCACTTGAACTTCCTGGCCCGGTCCCCGCTTACCGCCCAAGAATACAACGCGGTTGCGGAGGCGCAAAGCGCGAACCCCGATATCGACTCCGTCGGCATCAAACTGCTGGGTCTGGCGCAGAAGGGCGTGACGTTTGGTCTTTCGGCGTCGAACGACGTGGTGAACATGGTCGATGCCAATAACACGGGCGTGTACGTGGCGACAACGGGCAATACTTCGGTGCCGGACACGTACAAGTTTCTGATCACGGCCGTCGGCACGCTTCCGGACGGAACGCTGTTCCAGCGCGAACGGAAGCTCGACATTCAAGTGGCGGTGCAGCCCGATCCTAAATTCACTGTGTTCCGTATCGACTACTCCGTAATCACGCAGGGTGACCAGAAACTGACCCAGGCCGTACTGGTTGTGACCCCACTGGATAGCTTCAGCAATGCGTTTTTCATCGATCCAAGAGTCGATCCATCCATCGTATTCACGACAACGGCGGGAACTTTCTCGGGGCCGATTGCGGACAATCACGACGGAAGCTATTCCCGAACTCTGGTGTACGCGCCGACGGACAATCCGGTTGTCGGGGTCATCGTGGGCGGGACGGTTGTCGTTCCGAAGACTCCCATTGCAAGCCTGCAGGCGTTGCATTACGTCGACAAGGTATTTCAATTCAAGCTGGGCCGAGAAGCAGTGGCGGGCGCAAATAAGCACAAGGACCCGCAAGCCTGCCTCGGTGATTTCACCACTAAGCCTGCTCCTCCGCCATTTGTGTCGCTTGGCGGGGGCGGCTCGGTTGTCGTTGGATTCAAGGATCAGGCGATGGAAGGAGGCGCCGGCAGTGACGACGTCACGATTTTCATCGCCGCCGACCAGGAACCCCGCCCCTATCTGGTGGAGGCGACGGAGGACGACGACGACGACCAATGGTGCGAGATCGGACGCTCGCCCGGCGTCACGCAATCCTTTGGCTTGCAACGCAACTCAAAGGTGATCACGGCCCGCGCGCTTAGGATTACGGATTTGAGCTGGAAAATGCGAAACCTCGACGGAACTGCAAGTCCTTCGCCTGGGGTGAGCATCCTGGCTGTAGGTGCGCTGAAGGTGTGCGAAGCTCATTGCGATGTGCTGGAGGACATCGGCGAGTTCTTCAAGAAAATCTTCTAATCCAGTCGGCCTACTCCTTGACGGTCGCGGTTCTGTGTGAACGGAACTGCGACTGCCAGGCGCGGATACTGAGGCTAGCGGGAGTTTACAAGATACGGTTGGCCTCCTGAGCTGGCATCCTCGGCCCCCGGTTCGCAGGACGCCCGCATCCTTCTGAAGAATAAGCATTTAACCCAAACCGCCCGCCAGGAGCCCGCGGCTCTTTATGGACGGCAACTCGTATGACCTAGTTATTGTACCCTGCCAGCATCGTCGGGCGGCGGTCGCCGTGCGAGACGTCGCTGGCTCCAGCACCGCTTCTATCATTGCATAAAAATCATAACCTTCGCTCTCCTTGAATGCCTAAAACATTTCCCGGTTGATTTGTTTTGTGAATAGTGGTATGACCTAAGTATGCCGAGCCTCACCCCCAAGAAAATCGGCGGCCACACCTATTACTACGCCCGCTATTGCCAACGCGTCGATGGCAAACCCAAAATTGTCCGCCAGGTCTACCTCGGCAAGATCGACGACCTGGTAGCCGCTGCCGAACGCTCCCAGCAGCCGCCCCAGCCTCTCGAAACCGAGGTGGCCGCTTTCGCCGATTCCGCCGCCCTGTTCGACATCGCCCAGCGTTTGGATCTGGTCCCGTTGCTCGATTCCATCCTCCCCGCCAAGCGCCATCAGGGCCTCTCTATCGGTCAGTACCTGCTGCTGGCCGCTATCAACCGCGCGGTGTCCCCCACCAGCAAAGTGCAATTCGCTGACTGGTACCGCCAAACCGTCCTGACTCGCCTTCTGCCCGCCGATCCGGCCGCGCTGTCTTCCCAGAGCTTCTGGAACCATATGGATCTGGTCACCGCCGAGCACGTCCTCGAATGCGAAAAGCAAATCACCCAGCGCCTCATCCAGCGGTTTCAACTGGATCTCCGCGCCCTGGTCTATGACGGCACCAATTTCTTCACCTACATCAATACCCGTACCCCTGCCGAGCTTCCGCAGCGCGGGCACAACAAGCAGAAGCGCGGCGACCTGCGCCAAGTCAGCCTCGGCCTGCTGGTCAGCGCCGATTTTCACATCCCCCTGTTCCACAAGGTTTACGCCGGCAACGTCAACGACAGCACCGAGTTCCGCTCCATCACCGAGGAACTCTCTAGCCATTACCGGCAACTGGCCGAATCCTGCGATCACATCACTCTGGTCTTTGACAAGGGCAACAACAGCGAGGAGGCCTTTGCGTCTCTGCAAAACACTCCCTTTCATTTCGTGGGCTCTCTGGTCCCCTCACAGCATTCCGAGTTGCTCGCCATCTCCCGCAAACAGTTCCGCACGCTGACCCAGCCTGGTCTGGAGGGAGTGGAAGCCCATCGCACGCAGAAAAAAGTGTTCGGTCAACCGCGCACCATTGTGGTGACCTTTAATCGGAACCTATACGATGGACAACTCC
>OCTA010000752.1_pt1 | contig 29756 bp, 30 predicted proteins | sample 1538991 | NCBI WGS metagenome assembly OCTA01 (sample SAMEA3539302, study PRJEB22396) | soil metagenome | biome: tundra; feature: field; material: soil | place: USA | collected 2010-05 | depth 0.15 m | reverse complement strand
CCCGGGGGCTCCGAGGCGATTGACGCGTCTTCCTCCCGCGTGTAAGGTCTGCGCGCGCTCATGGGAGAAGCCGCGGGAACTTACCGGAAGCTCCAACTGCTCGATGGCACCGGCCAGGGACGGACTATCGCCCGCATGGCTCGCGAGATCGTCGAGGCCGAAGGCGGGACCGAAGGCTTCGTTTTGATCGGCATCCGCACGCGGGGAGTCCCGCTCGCGCGACGCCTCGCCGGCGAGATCGAGCGCATCGAGCGCGTGCGCATTCCCGTCGGGCTTCTCGACATCACGCTCTATCGGGACGACCTCTCCACGGTCGCGGCCTCGCCCGTCCTGAAGAAAACGGAGATTCCGTTCCCGGTGGAGGGCCGCACGGTCGTCCTGTGCGACGACGTGATCTACACGGGGCGCACGGTGCGCGCCGCGATGGACGCCATCCTCGACTTCGGCCGCCCGCGAAAGATCCTCCTCGCCGTCCTCGTGGACCGCGGCCGCCGGGAGCTTCCGATCGAGGCGCAGTTCGTGGGCAAGAGAGTCGCGACGTCGGCTACGGAGATCGTCTCCGTCACGTTCCGGGAGACGGATGGCGTCGACGACGTCTGGCTGCTCGACCGCGAGGTTTCAGCCAAGGCGGCGCGAAAAGCCCGCCGGCCGGCGGCGCGCAAGAGCCCGACGCGGCGTACGAAGAAATAGGCGGTGCCGACGGCGTGACCACGAAGCGAAGCGATACCCCGGAGCCCGCCGTCCAGCGCCCGCCGACGTTCTCCCGGAAGGATCTCCTCGACATCGAGTCGATCACCGAGGACGACATCCGGCTCGTCCTCGACACGGCCGAGTCGATGCGCGAGATCAACCAGCGCTCCATCAAGAAAGTCCCGACCCTCCGTGGCAAGCTCGTCGCAAACCTCTTTTTCGAGAACTCCACGCGCACGCGCTTTTCGTTCGAGATCGCCGAGCGCCGTCTTTCCGCCGACTCGATCGCGCTCTCCGCCACGGGCTCGTCGGTCGCGAAAGGCGAGACGCTCCTCGACACGGGGAGGAACCTCATGGCGATGGCGCCGGATGCGATCGTCATCCGCCACCAGCGCTCGGGCGCCCCGCACCTCCTGGCGCGGCACCTCCCGTGCGCGGTCGTGAACGCGGGCGACGGCGCGCACGCGCATCCCACGCAGGCCCTGCTCGACGCCTTCACGATCCGCCGCGCGAAAGGCTCGCTCGCGGGCCTGAGGGTCGCGATCTGCGGCGACGTCTTGCACAGCCGTGTCGCGCGCTCGAACGTATCGCTTCTGACGAAGATGGGCGCGGGTGTCACGCTCTTCGGCCCGGCGACGCTCCTGCCCGTCGAGATTGAGCGCACGGGCGCGCGCGTCGTCACGCGCCTCGAGGAGGCCGTCGAAGGGGCCGACGTCGTCATGATTCTGCGCGTCCAGAAGGAGCGCGGCGGCGGCCTCGGCTTCCCGTCCGACAAGGAATACTTCGAGCTGTTCGGCCTGACGCCCGAACGGCGACGCCTCGCGAAGAAAGACGCGATCGTGATGCACCCGGGCCCGATGAACCGCGGCGTCGAGATCGATTCCGCCGTCGCGGACGGGCCGGACTCGGTGATCCTCGATCAGGTGGAGAATGGCGTCGCGGTGCGCATGGCCGTGCTGTATCTCCTGATCGGAACGAGCGGCGATGAGTGAGGCCGTTCTTCTCAAGGGCGGGCGCGTCGTGGACCCGTCCCGCAACCTCGACCAGACGCTCGACGTCCTCCTTTGCGACGGCGTCGTCGCAAAAGTGGACGAGAAAATCGCGGCGAAAGGGGCCGACATCGTGGACGCCGCGGGCCTCGTGGTCGCGCCGGGCTTCGTGGATCTCCACACGCACCTCCGCGAGCCGGGCTTCGAGTACAAGGAGACCGTCGCGACCGGCACACGCGCGGCCGCCGCGGGAGGCTTCACGACCATCTGCGCAATGGCGAACACGCTGCCCGTGATCGACGACGCGCCGTCCGTGGCTTTTCTCGTACGGCGCATTCGCGAGACCGCCGTCGTGCGCGTCCACCCGATCGGCGCCGTCTCGAAGGGCCTTCAGGGCCTCGCGCTCGCCGAGATCGGCTCGATGAAGGCCGAGGGCATCGTCGCCGTCTCCGACGACGGAAAGCCCATCGCGAACGGCATGCTCATGCGGCGCGCCCTCGAGTACGCCTGGATGTTCGGCCTCCCCGTCGTCGTCCACGAGGAGGACCCCACCATCGTGGGCGGGGGCGTCATGAACGAAGGCTGGGCCTCCACCCGCCTCGGATTGCCTGGCTGGCCGAACGTCGGCGAGTCCGCGATGATCGCGCGCGACGTGCAGCTCGCGGCGCTCACGAAGGCGCGCCTTCACATCGCCCACGTCTCGACGCGCGAGAGCCTCGAGGCGATCCGCGCCGCGCGGCGGGCCGGAGTCGCGGTGACGTGCGAGGTCACGCCTCACCACCTCACGCTCACGGACGAGGACGTCGCGCGATCCGGCTACGACACGCGCTTCAAGATGAACCCGCCTCTCCGGTCTGAAGCCGATCGCGCGGCCCTCGTCGCCGCGCTCGTGGAAGGGACGATCGACGCCGTCGCGACCGATCACGCGCCGCACCACGAGGACGAGAAAGCCCTCGAGTTCGAGGACGCCCCTTTTGGCGTGACGGGCCTGGAGACGGCCCTGCCGGTTCTCGTGGACGCGCTCCTCGTGCCGCGCGCGATCACGCTGCATCGCCTCGTCGAGGTGCTGTCGACGGCGCCCGCGCGCGTCTTTTCTCTCCCGGGGGGCACCCTCGCGGAGGGGGCACCCGCCGACGTCGTCGTGTTCTCGACGACGAAGTCGACGCACGTCACGCCCGACGGCTTCGCGAGCCGCTCGAAGAACTCGCCGTGGACCGCGCGGACTCTGCGCGGGCGCGTGGAGCACACGTTCGTGAACGGGCGTGAGGTCTTCGCGCGCGGTGCAGGGGCCGCGGGAGGAGCCCGTTGAGCGAGCCGTACCTGAAGCCCGTATCCGCGGAGATACCGGTCGAGGCCGGGCGACCGAAGCGGGTCATCCTCGTGGACGAGTCCGCGCTCTACGCGGAGTCCTGGCGCGCGGTCCTCGCGTGCCGCTACGGGTCGGCCGTCTCCTTCGAGTTCTACCGGGATCCGATCGCGGCGCTCGACGCGCTCGGCGCCGACGTGAGCCTCCTCCTCGTCGACCTCGAGCTGCCCCTTTTCGGCGGACGGAAGATGTTCGAGCTCGCGAAGGGTCGCGGCGTGGCCTGCCGGCGGATCGTGATCCTCTCGAGCCGGCCCGCCGAGGACCTCCACCAGCTCTTCCCGGACGGGTCCTGCCTCGCGGTCATCAACAAGACCGAGCCGAACCAGCAGAACGCCTTCCTCATGATCCTCGACTCGATCGTGAAGCGGCACTAGGCCCCGTGATGAGCCGCGCCGAGCGGTTCCAGAATCAGGGAGTTCCAGGCCCGGTGCGCCGCCATTAGAATGAGATTCTAGAGGCACGATGAGAGAGCTCTGGTCACGCGAGGACGAACAGGATCTCGCCGAATTCCTGGATGCCGTGCGCCGCAGCGACCTCGTCGGGGCGATGTTCTCGATCGAGGGCACGCCTCCCGCCGCGCGCCGTCCGGCCGAGGCGGTTCTCGACGCGGCCGCGTCCGCCGTCCGGCAGCGTACGGCCGGGACGCGCTCCTCGTTCCAGAAGGCGCGGCTTCTCTCTCGCGTTCTCTCCGAGGAACTGGGATTCGCCGGCGACGAGGACGATTATTACGACCCGCGCAACGTCCTGCTGGGACCGCTCCTCGAGCGTCGCAAGGGAATGCCGATCCTCCTCTCGGTCCTCTGGATGGAGGTGGGGCGCCGCGCGGGGATCCCGGTCGCGGGGATCGGCCTGCCGGGTCATTTCATCGTGCGCATCGGGCCGCCGCCCGGAACGCTCGCCGATCCCTTCGCAGGGGGCGTGCCGCTGACCGTGGACGACTGCCGGCGCAAGGTGAAGTCTCTCGCGGGCGGACGCGTTCCCTGGCGCGCGGAGTATCTCCGGCAGATGGAGATTCCGGCGCTTCTCGAGCGCGTCCTGCGCAACCTGTCCGGCTGCCGGGGGCGAACCGGCGACGAGGCGGGCCATTTTCGGGCCGTGACGTTTCTCTCGGCGCTGCGCCCGGACGAGCCGGAGAACCTCCTGTCGCGCGCCGAGCTCGCCGAGGAGCTGGGAGTTCGCGGGCTCGCCCGCGCGGTGTGGGCCGAGATCGTCGAGCGCTTCCCCGAATCGGTGCAGGCCCAGGCCGCGTCCGAGAAGATGGCGGAGGAGGACGAGCCGCCCGTATTCCATTGAGCGGCATGCGCCCGGTCGATGCCGCGATCGCCGCCGCGCGCGAGGCCGGAGAGGTTCTTCTCGCGCACTTCGGGCGGCTGGATCCCGCGCGCGTCGAGGAGAAGTCGAAGAATGACGTCGTCTCGATCGCGGATCGCGAGAGCGAGGCCGTCATCCGGCGCGTTCTCCTCGGCGCGTTTCCCGGCGACCGCTTTCTCGGCGAAGAGACGGGGCTTACGGGCGTCGACCAGGCGGCTCCTTCGTGGATCGTCGACCCGCTCGACGGCACGGCGAACTTCGTGCGCGGCTTCCCGCATTGGGCCGTCTCGATCGCGCGCACCCGGGGCGGCCTCCTCGGCGCTCTCGAGGCTGGCGTCGTGTGGGACCCCGTCAAGAAGGATCTCTTCGCCGCCGAGGCGGGCGCGGGAGCGTTCCGCAACGGGCAGCGGCTGCGCGTGCCTCCGCGCAAGGACCTCGAGGGCGCGGCTCTCGCGACGGGCTTTCCGTTCCGCCAGCAGCACCTGATCGATCGGTATCTCTCGATCTTCCGGGCGCTCTTCATGAAATCGCGTTCGATCCGCCGCGCCGGTAGCGCCGCGCTGGACCTCGCCTACGTCGCAGCCGGCATCTTCGACGGCTTCTTCGAGTTCGGCCTGTCGCCGTGGGACACGGCTGCCGGCGCACTCCTCGTCACGGAGGCGGGCGGCCTCGTCACGGATTTCGACGGCGGGGCGTCCTGGCGGACGCGCGGCAACGTCCTGGCCGCGACGCCCGGCGTCCACGCGGCGCTCCTCGAGGTCATGCGGGAGATCGGAGTCGGAGAGAAGGACCTGTGAAGGCGCGGGCGGCGGTCCTCCTGCTTTGTGCGGTATCGGCCGCGCTCCGGGCGGAGGAACCAGACTGGTTCGACTCATTCAAGGGCCGGGCCTTTTTGCAGGGCGATGCCAGCTTCGTCGCCCGCGAGAAGGCGGCGCCGCCGGACGCACCGCCCCTCTTTCGGGCGCGCTGGGTCATCCTGCGCTACGCGGCGTTCACGGAGGAGTGGCGACGCTTCTGGCCCTCGCGCAACCTCCTCCTCGTGACGATGCCCTCCGGGGCGCAATACGTCCTCGAGTCGTCGCTCGGCCACATAGACGAGAAACACCTCGAGGAGGAACAGCCCTGGTACCGGGTCGCGTCCAAACGGACTGCCTTCGAGGTGTGGGCGTTGGGTTGGACGCCAGGGTACGATCCGTCTTCCCCGGATGCGGCCTCCACCCCGCCTTGCGACGGGATGCGCAATCGGGTGCGGGCTCCGGGCGGGACGCTCGAGTACTTTGTCGACGACTTCGGGAGCAGGACCGTCCGGGCCTCGCTCGCGGAGATCGCTGCCGGAACGTTCGATGAGGACGAGCGCCGCGATCTCGCGGTGCTTCTGAAGATGTCCGTCGAAAGCGACCGCTCTCTCGGAGACTTCCTGGCGTTCCACCTCCGGGATTCCCTGCAAGCGGGGTACATTGCGTTCCTCGACCAGCTGCAGCCGCGCGACAAGAGGACCGTCGTCTTCGAGCCGGACCCCGCCGACCCTGCAGACCTTTCGTCGTGGCGCGCCCTCGTGCACCTTCCTTTTAACCTCGCGCCGTTCCCGGCGCCCCCGCCATTCCCGCCGCCGAAAGGAGGCGTCAACTGAGCCGCCAGCATTCTCGCCACTCTTCCTTTCTGAGAAATCCCCTTTTCTTCTCTTATTCTCTTTTGATCGCAGGGCGGATTTTGAATGCTGAGGAGCCTCCGAAGATCACGCTCGAGCGCGTCGTCGACGGCCGGGGGAATCGCGTCTGCGACATCGCGAAGGCGTCCGCGAAGAGTGACAACGAGCGCCGGAGCGCGTGGGTCGTGCGTGGGCTGCTCAAGAGCGACCTCGTCCTCAACCGCCAGGTCCGGAGGGACTCGAACACGGGAGAGTCGACGTTCGACGAGATCCGTCTCGGCGACCGGGCGCCGCTGCGCTTCGAAAGCGGCGCCCCGGGCAGCCGGGTCACTGCGGCGTCGCCTGCCTCGACGTTTCGTTACTTCGACGTCGACGTCACGCGGCTGACGGTCCGCTGCAACCTCTCGCGCCTCGTCCAAGAAACCGATCCCGACCTGCTGAACGCGATTGCGGAGTACGAGCTGATGAAGCAGGGGATGGGGGAGAAAGTGTCGATCGAGGAGCTGCCCGTGCTCATGCTGCTCGCGATCGAGAAGCGCCCGCCGCACCCGTCTCCGCCGGTCCGAAAGAAAGAGCCTCTCTCCGAGGACGCGCCGGAAGCGGCCGAGCTCAGGGCCGCGGCTCTCGCGGCGCTCGGCGAGGAGTAGGTCTTACCAAGGCAGGCCGCGAACTTCGCGCGCGCGACGGTAGACGGCTTCGTACTGCCCGGCCGAACGGTTCCAGGAGAAGTCCTGCGCCATTCCGTTCGCGACGATGCGACGCCACGTCTCGCGATGGAAAAAGACGCTCTGGGCGAAGAGAACGGCCGAGGCGAGCGCGCGCGGCGAAGCCTCGTCGAACGAGAACCCGGTCGCGCGGTCGAGGTTCCAGCCGTCGTACGGCACGACCGAGTCCGCGAGGCCGCCCGTCCTGCGCACGATCGGCGGCGTGCCGTAGGCGAGCGAATACATCTGGCTGAGGCCGCACGGCTCGAATCGCGACGGCATGACGAACGCGTCCGCCCCGGCCTCGATCCGATGCGCGACCGGCTCGTCGTAGCCGACGAACGCCCGGAAGCGGCCGGGAGAGTGCGTCTCGAGGAGGCGCATCGCGCCCTCGAGTGCCGGCTCGCCGGAGCCCAGCATCGCGATACGGATTCCGCGCCGGATGAGCTCGGGCGCGGCCTCGAGCAGGAGGTCGAAGCCTTTCTGGTCCGTGAGGCGTCCGATCGCGCCGAGAATCATCGCGGGGTCGCCGGGCTCGAAGCCCGCGATCCGGCACAGCTCGGCGCGGCACTCGGTCTTCCCGTTCAGATCCTCGCGCCCGTAACGGGCGGGAAGGTGCGGGTCGTGCGCGGGGCTCCAGACCGTCGTGTCGACACCGTTCAGTATCCCGACGACGCGGTCCCCACGGGCGTTGAGGGCCGCCTCGAGGCCGACGCCGCCCTCTTTCGTGCGGATCTCGTCCGCGTACGTGGGGGAGACGGCGGTGATCATGTCGGCGGCCACGATGGCGCCCTTGAGAAGGTTTACATCGCCGCCGAGCTCGACGGCGCCGCCCGTCCACGCGGCGTCGGGCAGGCCGAGGATGGGGAATTCCTCGCGGCCGTAGACGCCCTGGTAGCCGAGGTTGTGGATCGTGAGGACGGACGCGACGTCGTCGAACCAGCGGTCGCGCCAGTTGCTCCACGCGCCGAGCATCGGCGCGAGCGCGGGATGCCAATCGTGCGCGTGGAGTACTCGCGGCCGCCGGTCGAGCCTTTTCAGGGCCTCGATCGCGGCCCTGACGAAGAGCGTGAAGCGCCAAAGCCCGTCGTCCCGGCCCTGGTCGTTCGGCGCGTGGATCTGGCGGCGGTGGAAGAGCGGGTCGTGCGCGACGAAGTAAACCGGCACGATGCTGCCGGGCAACAGGTCCCAGAGGAGGCCTACCGTGTGCGAGCGCCCGAGGATCGAGACCTCGAATGGAGGCAGCGCAGTCTCGGGCCAGGTATTGCGGCGGCGGTACCAGCGCGCCGCCTCGAGGTGAAACGGCATGAACACGTCGACGTCGTGTCCGCGCGCCGCGAGCGCTTTCGGAAGGGAGCCCACGACGTCTCCGAGGCCTCCCGTCTTCGCGAACGGGACGCACTCCGCTGCAAGGTGCGTGATACGCAGGGCGGCCTCAGTTCACGAGGACGTCCGCCGTGAGCGTCTGCGTGGACGTCGCGACGGAAATGCGCGCCGCGCCGCGCGAGACACCCGTGACGGCACCGTTCGAGACCGCGGCCGTCTTCGGGTCCGAAGACGTCCAAGCCAACGCGGCGTCCTCGAAGAGGACGCCCGTCGCGTCACGGATCGTCGCCGTCATCCTCTGGGTCTCGCCCACCTTCAGGATCAGCGTGATGGGAGTCAGCTCGAACGCGGCGATCGCGCGATGCAGGACCTTCACGTCGCACGCCGAGCTCACGTCGTTGCCGAGGCTTGCAATGACGTTCGTGTGGCCCTCGGCGGCGGCCGTCACGACTCCCTCCCCATCGACGGTTGCGACCTTCGGATCTCCCGAGGCCCACTTCGGCTTCAGAGGTGACAGGTTCCCCTTCCCGTCCTTGATCTCGGCGAGAAGAGGCATCTTCGTGCCCTCCGGCCCGACGAGCGTCATGCGGCTCGGGGAGACGGTGAGCGACGAGACGTCCATGACCTCCACGACGGCGCTCGACGTGAGGTTCTGGAAGGTCGCGGTCATGATTGCGCGCCCAGGCGTGAGAGAGAGAACGACTCCGTTCGCGTCGATCGTCGCGACCTTTGGCTTGTCCGCGACCCAGACGGCGGTCAGGCCAGGCAGCGAAGTGCCCTTCTTGTCGTAGATCTCGTACTTGAGAGACTGGGTGCGACCCGGTCCGTAAAGGGTCACCTTGGCCGGCGTGATGCGGAGGTCGGAGGGCCTGGGGCTGCATGCGGCAGCGGTCAGAATGATCAGAGAAAGAACGAGGGCCTTTTCGGCAAGGCCGGTGAAGCGCTTTTTCATCGTGGCGATTCTAGCGCGCGGGCGCCGTCAGTCCCGCCGGCAGCGGCTGGCTTTCCATGCGTTGCGCGATGAGCTCGGCGCGTTGCTCCCACGCCGTCGGATGCGCGCGGTACCACGCGGGACCCGGGATCAGGGCGGCGAGACGCGCCGCTTGTGGAGCCGAGAGGCGATTCGCGCTCACGCCGAAGAGCGCGCGTGACGCCGCCTCGCAGCCATAGGTCGTCTCTCCGAGCTCGATTGCCGAAAGATAGATCTCGAGGATCCGCGCCTTCGGCACGAGGAGGTCGAGAGCGACGGCGAGGACCGCCTCGCGCCCCTTCCGCCACCAGGTGCGTTCGCCCGTGAGCCAGAGGTTTTTCACGAGCTGCTGCGTGAGTGTCGAGGCGCCGTGGAGGCGTTTTCTGCGGCTGTGCGCGTGCGCCTGGTTCCACTGACGGGCCGAAGAGACCGCCTCCCAATCGATGCCGTGGTGCTCGAAGAAACGGGAGTCTTCTGCTGCGAGGACCGCCCTGACGAGGGCGGGCGCGACCTGCCCGAGGCGAACGGGGCGCCGGTCGATCGCGTCGTTCCTGCCCTGCGCGCGCAGGTGCTCTTTCCGGGCCTCGATGAACGCGGTCGTTTTCGGGTCGCGCCAGCGAAGGAGAACAATCGAGGGAAGAGGGATGAAGACGACGAAAAAGAAGAGGAGAAGAAGAAGAGAGAGATTTCTTAGAAGGTGAAGAGGGCGAACGCTCAGCCGAGAACTTCCGTCAGCGCCGCTCGGAGCCGCTGGACGCCGAGCGCCGCCTCGTCCCGCGCGAGCGTGAGCGGGGGCCGCAGCCGGATCGCGCGCTCGCCCGAAGGCAGCGCCATCACGTTGTGTTTCTGAAGCCAGCAGGAGAGGACGCCGCCCCGTGCCTTCCCGTCCGGAAGGTCGAACGCGATGAAAAGGCCGCGCCCCCTCACGTTCGTCATCTTTCCGGGGAATTCCGACGCGACTTCGTTCAGCTTGCGGAGCAGGAACTCCCCCGTCGTCTTCGCGTTCTCGACGAGCTTCTCCTCGTCCATGATCTCGAGGAACTTGCGGCAGCGCACCATGTCGACGAGGTTCCCGCCCCACGTGGAGTTGATGCGAGAGGAGACCGTGAAGACGTTGTCCTTCTCCTCGAGGATGCGCCCGTTCGAGGCGAAGCCGCAGACCTGCGTCTTCTTGCCGAACGAGAAGAGGTCGGGCGTGACGCCGAGACCCTGGAAGGCCCACATCGTCCCGGTCAGGCCCATGCCGGTCTGCACCTCGTCGAGGATGAACAGCATGTCGTGCTCGTCGCAGAGCGCGCGCACCCGGGCGAGGAATTCGGGACGAAAGTGGTTGTCGCCGCCTTCTCCCTGGATCGGCTCGAGGATGAACGCGGCGATGTCGTCGCCGTTCTCGTGAATTGCCCGCTCGATCTGCGCGATCGAGAGTTGTTCGAGGGCGATCGTCACCGCGAGGCTCTCCGAGGTGAGGGGAAACGTGAGCTTCGGATTCACGACGCGCGGCCAGTCGAACTTCGGGAAGTACATCGTCTTCCGCGGATCGCTCGTGTTCGTGAGGGAGAGCGTGTAGCCGCTGCGGCCGTGAAAAGCCTGCTCGAGGTGCAGGACCTTCGTCCCCACCTCGCGCCGGTGGCCTTTGCGGAAGTTCCGGCGCACTTTCCAGTCGAAAGCGGCCTTGAGCGCGTTCTCGACCGCGAGGGCGCCGCCCTCGACGAAGAACATGTGTCCCGCGTGAGACTCGGGCACGCCGAGCCGTGCAAACGTCTCGACGAAGGACGCCATCTGCTCGGTGTAAATGTCGCTGTTCGCCGGCTTCGTGACGGCGCTCCACGCGAGCTCGTCGAGGAATTCCGGCGTCGTCATCTTCGGGTGTGCGTAGCCGATCGGGCAGGTCGCGAAATTCGAGAAGAAGTCCAGGATCTCGACTCCGCGGAGGGAGTCGCGGAGGAAGTTGCCGCGCGAGGCCTTGAGGTCCATGACGACGTGGTAGCCGTCGACGAGGATGTGCTTCGACAGGGACTCGAGGACGGTCTTGGCCGAAACGGGGGGCCTCACGGAGGAGGAAGGGAAAGCCATGAAGGACATGATAACTCTTCCCCGTTAACGGCGTAAGGCATTGAAATGAAAAGCCTTGAGGCCGGAAGTCAGGTCTTCAGGATCACCGTCGAGCCGCCGCCCCTCGCAGAGGCCGCCTCCGCGGCGACGACGCAGTTCTTTCCCTTCGTCTTCGCGGCGTAAAGGGCTGAATCCGCCTTCTTGAGGATCTGGTTCTTCTGCTCGGCGACCGGCAGGGACGTATTCACGTGGGCGCGATACGTAGCCACGCCCACGGACATCGTGACGACGTTCTTGAGGTTCAACGCGGGCTCGCCGGGGCCGATCGACATCGGAAGAAACGTCCAGTCGTTGATCGCCAACCGGATTTTCTCGGCGATCGCGACGGCCGTGTTCAGGTCCGCGTCGAGAAGGATCACGGTGAACTCGTCCCCGCCGTAGCGGCAGGCGAGGGAGACCGTGTCGGCGAGCGTCCTTTGGAGGATGAAAGACACTTCGCGGAGCACCTGGCTTCCGGCGAGATGGCCATGCTCGTCGTTCACTCTCTTGAGGTTGTCGCAGTCGAGGAAGAGGAGGGCGAGCTCGCCCTCCTTCGACTCGCCGAGCCGGTCGATCTCGCGCTGAAGCTTCCGATGGAAATAGCGGTCGTTGTAGAGCGACGTGAGCGAATCGCGCCGGGCGACCTCGCGCGCGCGCCGCTCGTCGAGGAGGTTCTGGAGCGCGAGGGACAGCGTGTCTCCGAACAGCTCCATGAGGCGCTCGTCACGGGGCGTGAACGCGGGCTCGCCCTGGCGGTTCAGGAGGATGAGCGACCCGCACACGTGGTTCTCGATCACGACGGGCACCGAGAGGACGTTCGTGATGGGGATCTCGAGAAGCGCGTCGATCTCGCGCGAGAACGCATGAGCGCCGCCCACCTCGTTCACGCACGTGCGCTCGCCCCGGGCGTACACGAAGCCGGCAATGCCATCCACGGGCCGCACCTTGCGGCCCAAGACGCTCTCCTTCACGTCGCCGGCCGTCACGATGATGGCGAGCTCGTTGCGCGAACGGTCGTCCTCCTTCGAGACGGGGTCGTCGAGGAGGAGGGCCCCGGCCTGCGAGGGAACGAACTCCATCGCGCGGTTCACGAGCGTGATGAGGAAGCGGTCGGGCGGCGTCCCGCTCGTCTCGTCGAGCAGGCGATGCCGCTCCATGTAACGCACGAGCTGCTTGGCCGGGATGACCCGGGCGACTCTTGTGTTCACGATGACGACGGCATTTTACGCTTCGAGGTTCGAACCCGCCGAACGCGCTCAGGCGAGGCGCGGCAAGATGCGCGCGGCGCGCGCGCGCAGCGCGGCGATCTTCGCGTCATAGTCGCCGAGCTGGGGCGCGGTGCGAAGGAAGTCCACGTCCGAAAGGAGCTCTTTCACGTCGTCGATCCGCGCAGCCGAAAGACCGCGTTCGGCGAGAGCGGAGAGAACGTCGGCTGCGGATGCGCCTTCGGGCACGAGGTATCGGCGCGCGAGGATCTCGCGGAGCATCCGGTCCACGCGTGCGGCTGCACGCTCTTTCGCCTCACCCGGCTCCGGCTCGAGGGCTTCGCGCCACGCGCCGCGGGTCCGGCGCCGCTTGACGGCGACGGCCGCGCCGAATCCGAGGAGCGCCGCTCCGGGCACGGCGGCGACAGCCCACAGCGGAAGCGTCACGGTATGGCCCGAGAAGTCGACGCCGGCCTCGAGACCGGACCCCGCGCTTCGCGGAGCAAGAGACGGTCCCGGGGAGGAGAGGAGCGGCAGCGTCGTCTCGGCGGTCGTGAGGCCGGCGGCCGCGCCCCTGGGGGCGCCACCTTCGGCCACGAGCGTGAGCGGCGCGGTCGTCTTCGTCACGATGCGCTTCTCGACCGGGTCGAAGACCGCGAGGGAGACCGGCGGAATCGTCACGGTGCCGTTCTCCTTCGGCACGAGGACGTAGCTCCATTCGGTCGCGACCTGCGCGCGACCGGTTCGAGAGGAATCGGACTTCACGCTCGGCGGATAAAGCGTGGCGTTCGGGACGTCGAACTTCGGCGATTCGGTCGCCGTGCGCAGGTTGCCGGTACCCGAGAGTCGGATGCGCAGCGTCACGGCTTCGCCGGGTGCGACGACCATGCGATCCAGCTTCGCGCTCAGGTCGAAGCGGCCCACCGGCCCGTGGAACGCGGCGTCGCCCGGGATCGGAAGGATCCTGAGGCTGAGCGCCCGGGCGACGAGGTCCATGACCTGCGGGCGCGGGAAGAATCCGAACGGGTCCCCGAACGGGTCCGCGGAGCCGCGGACGCTCGTGCGGATCTTCGCCTCGGGAATACTCACGGTGCCCGGGTTGAGGCCAGAGACGAGCTTCTTGAGCAGGGTGAAACGCATGACCGTGCGGCCGTCGACGACGTCCCGGTGCCCCACGGGCTTCTCCGGCTTTTCGAGATCCTCGGCCCAGCAGCCGGGGAAGCGAGGCGGCTCGAGATACTCGAGCCCCTGCACGTCGGCCTGCGTGAGGAGCTCGTAATGCAGCGTGATCTCCTCGCCCACGTAGGCCGTCGTCTTGTCCGGCGTGACCCGGAACTCGATCAAGGGCCGCGCCTGCGACGCGCCCGCGCCGGCGGGGCGGATCGAGGTGGCGTCACGCCGCCGAAGAAGCTGCGCGATCGGGTCGTCCTCCTCGGGTTCCGGCGCCGCGCCACCGCGGCCGCGCGCAAGCCCGACCTCGAGGAGGTAGCTCGCCGCTTTCACCGTCTTCTCGTCGAAACCGAACGAAACTTCGCCGATCTCGGCCGGGCCCGGGCCCTGGGGCCGAAGGAAGTACGTGAGCGAGAGCGAGCGGCTGAAGACGCCGTTCACGAAGGACATCTGCTCCGACTTCGACGGGCCACCCGCGAGCGTGAGGTTTCTGAGAGGCAGGCTCGCGGGGAGCCGGAGCGTGCCGCCGAGGCCGGAGCCGGAGAACGTGTACGTGAGCCGTACGACGTCGTCCGCGGCGGGCCGTGCCTTGTCTACCAGAACCTGCGCGGAGAGCTCGTCCGCGGCTGGCGCGGCTGGCGCGGCGAACGCGGCGAACGCGGCCGCGGCGAGAAGCGCGGTGCGCCTCACCAGTCCCTCGCGACACGCCGTTTGCTGCGCTGCTCGGTGATTTTCTTCTTCTGCTCGTCGAGGTCCGAGCGCTCGATGGCCGACAGGAGCTGCTCGGCCTTGTCCCGCGTCATGTTTGCCTTCTGCTCGAATTCCTTCTCCTGCTGCTTCTTCTGTTCGGTGCTGCCGGCCTGCTGCTTGTCCTTCCCGTCCTTCCCGCCCGTCTTGTCCTTCTCGTCCTTGGGGTCCTTCTTTTCCTTCTGCTGCTCTTTCTGCTTCTGCTTTTCTTCCTCGGCGCGGCGTACGCACAGCTCGTAGTTCCAGGCCGCGTCTGCGTCTCCCGGGCGGCGCCTCAGCGCCTCGCGAAAGGCCGTCGCCGCGGGTTCGTATTGCTTTTCGCGGTAGAGAGTCTGGCCCGTGTTGAACGCTGCGTCGGCCGCGAGGGCGCCGCGCCCTTCCTTCCGCGCCTTTTCGAGCGACGCGAGCGCTTCGCCGGGCCTGCCCGCGTGTGACTGCGCGGTGCCGAGGTTGTAGCTGCCCGTCGGGTCCTTCGGTTTCATCTTCGCTTCGCGCGAGAAATGCCCTATGGCTTCGTCGAGTTTTTTCTCGTCCAGGGCCTGCTGGCCTTTCTTGGCTTCGGAACGGGGAGAAGAGAAGATTTTGCTTAGAAAGGGGAGTGAGGCAGTTGCGTCGGGGGAGGCTTGGGCGTCTGGCGGAGCGGGAGCGGCGGCGCCGTTCGAAGAGGCCGACGGGGGCGTCAACGGCGCGGTCGCGGGGGCCGCGGGGGCCGGCTGCTGCGCTTCGGTGCGCGCGGCTACGACAAATGCAAGGAGCAAAACGGCCACCACTCCGAGCTCCGCGGCATCCCTCTTTCCCTTTCTAAGCAAATTCCGAACGAAGCCTGGTGCCTTGGCGCCCCTCGAAACGCTTCCCCCCCTTCCGACTCCGAGCAAGAGAAGCCCAAGCGCTGCCACCGCAACGCCGAGCGGAATCTGGAAGCGCTCTTCGAGCGACGTGATGAGGATCTCGGAGAGCGGACGGCGCGCGCCGAGGTCGATCTGCCTTGCGACGCCCTCGAGATCGGTGCGGCCCGGGGAGACGACGGTGAACGAGCCTCCCGTCTCCGCCGCGAGGCGGCGAAGGAGCTCCGGGTCGGCCTTCGAGAGCACCGGCTGGCCGCTCGCGTCGCTCTTGAAGCCGATCGTGCGTCCGGCCGCGTCGACCTCGGGCACTGGGGCGCCGCTTCCGCCCAGAGCTCCCACGAAAACGGCGTGCACGGTGATGCCTTCGGCCTTCGCGCGCGCGATCGCGCCGTCGACCCCGCCCTCGAGGTCCTCGCCGTCCGAAAAAATGACGGCGTTCCGGCCACCCGTCGATCCGGCCGGAAAGAGGTCGGCCGCGGCCGCGAGACCCGAGGCGAGCGACGTGCCGGGCCTGGCGCCCATGCCGGGCTCCATCGCGTCGAGAAAGAGTCCGACGGCCGCCGCATCGAGAGTGAGCGGCACGAGGGCCTGGGCATCTCCTTCGCAGGCGATCAACGCGGCGCGGTCGCTTCCGAGGCGCGACAGGAGAGACTGCGCTGCCTGCCGCGCGAGGACGAAGCGCGAGGGCGAAACGTCAGCCGCACGCATCGAGGCGGAGGTGTCGAGGACGAAGACGACGTCGGCGCCCCGCCGCTGCGCGGTCTCGGCCGTTTTCCCCCAGCGCGGCCGCGCGAGCGCGCCGCCGAGGCCGAGCACGACGAAAAGCGTGAGCACGGTGCCTGCGGCGGGGAAACCGCCCGCGGGGGCGAGACCCGCCTTCGCCGCGAGCGCGGGAGAGACGAGCGCGGCGCTCCGGGCGGCGCGCCGCCGGACGGAGAAGACGAGCGCGCCGGCTGCCACGGCCGCGAGAAGGAGTCCGGGAAGGAGCATCGCCGGCTCGGCAAAAAGCGTCGCCCACGCGCTCATCGGGGCGTCACCGGGAACAGGAAGAGCGTGGCGAATCCGGCGAGCGCGAGGCACGCGGCCGCGGGCCGGGCGGCCATCGGAAAAACCTCGCGAAAGCGCGTGTATTTCGTCGTCTTGATCTCGCTCTTCTCGAGCTTGTCGATCGTCGCGAACGTGTCGGCGAGGCCCTTCGCGTCCGTCGCGCGGAAAAAGCGGCCGCCCGTCGCGTTCGCGATGCGCTGGAGCAGCGCCTCGTCCACGTCCACGTTTGCGCGCACGCGCCGCTGGGTGACGCGTCCCGTCTCGGGGTCGCGGATTGGGATGGGAATCTCGACGGGCCCGTTGTTCGTCCCGACGCCAACGGTGTAGACGCGCACGCCGAGCGCCTTCGCGACGAGGGCGGCGGTGTCCGGGTCGATCTCGCCCGCGTTGTTCCCGCCGTCGGTCACGAGGACGACGACGCGCGATTTCGCCTTCGAGGGCCTGAGGCGCGCGAGCGCGTTGCCGAGCGCGAGGCCGATCGCGGTGCCGTCGCCCTGATCGCCGAGCTTGAGGCCGGCGAGCCGGTCGAGGACCATGCCGCGGTCGGTCGTCAGCGGGCTGACGGTGCGCGAGCGGCCCGCGAACACGAGGAGGCCGACGCGGTCGCTCGAGCGCCCCTCGATGAACTGGCGTGCGCAGGATTTCGCGACGAAGAAGCGGTTCTTCGGCGTGAAGTCCTCGGCGGCCATCGAGCCGGAAGCGTCGAGCGCGATGAAGATGTCGACGCCCTCCGTCCACGACTCCGTCCGCTCGAGGCCGAGGCGAGGACGCGCGAGCGCGACGACGAGGCCGGAGTAGCCGATCAGCGCCAGTGCGAAGGGCAGCAGGCGGAAGCGCACGCGCCACGTCGGGCGTACGCGGGCGACGTTCGCGAGCGTCGGCACGACGAGCGCGCCGTCCCCGCGCTTCTCGCGAAGGATCTTCAAGGCGATCGCGAGCGGAACCAGAACGAGGAGAATGAGCAGGAGCGGGTCGCGAAACGACAGGCCCGGCGGGACGAGAGATTCGACGAAGGCGCGAAGTCCGGTCATGAGGCGCGTTCCTTCGGTGCGGCGGCGCGGGCGGCCTGCGCCAGACCTTCGGTTTTCTGTCGCGCTTCGACGTCGTGGAGGACGACGCGTGCTTTGACGAGTGCCTCCCGCGCGTCCTCGCGCGTCGCGGCGCCCTTCCCGAACTTGACGCGGTCGGCGGAGGCGAGGAGATCGGGGAATGCGGCTTCGCGCGGGAACTCGAAGCCCTTATCGCGCAGGCGCCTCACGGTCTCGAACGTCGTCCATTCGAGGACCGGATCGCCCGTCGCGCGCTCGAGGAAGCGCTTCACGGCGTACGTGAGCTCGGAATAGAAGTCGCGCGCGTCGTCGCCGAGGTCTTCCGCCGCGGCCGCGAGGCGTGCGAGCGCAACGCGCAGCTCCTCACCGGGCGCGAGTGCGGGCGCCGCGGCCGGAGCGGAGGCAGTCTTACGCCGCCGGCGCGAGACGAGCCAGGCGACGAGCGCCGCGACGAGAGCGACTCCGGCCGCGAGCGCGATCCAGTACGTTGCCGGCCACGCGGGGATGCGCACCGGCTTGTCCGCCTTGGGCGCGAGCTGGTCGGGTTTCTGGCCGGGAGGGAGACGCGATGCCACCGTCAGCTCCAGATCCAGCGGACGGACGTCGAGCTTGCGGCCCGAAGAGGATTCTTCGAAGGTGTAGTGCGGCCCCGGCACGGTGATCGCGCCCGCCGCAAAGGGGAACAACGCGACTGACTGCGACCATTCGAAGAGATCCCCGGTCTTCGATTTCTTGACGACCGGGGGCGCGGGATTCTCGAACTCCAGGACTGCGCCGCCGGGTGGCCGCGTGCCACCCTCGGGCGCGGGCGTCACGAGCGCGTCGAGCGTCAGCGTCGCGCCGGCGGGAATGCGCGCGGCGTACGTCACAACGACCCGGTCGCCAAGCGCTACCGACGCGCGGTCGACGGTCGCGGAGAACGTAAGAGGCCCCTCTTCACCATTCAAAGAAAAACCGCCGAATCCCGATGCGAGCAGCAAAGTCGTGAGGCCGAGCGCAACGGCGCGAGAGGGAGCAACAAGAATTCTCCTCATCTTCCCGCCGCCTTGCGCTTTTCGCGCTGCTTGAAGAAACGCACGAGGGGGAGCTCGTAGGACGCGTCCGTCCTGAGGGGGATGGAGTCGATGCCCGAGGAGCGGAAGATGGCCGCCGGCTCGGGCAGGCTCGCCGAGCGGCGCCCCCAGGCCTCGCGGAACGCGGGGTCGGCCGTGTCGAAGACGCGTGTGGCGCCCGTCTCGGCGTCGCGCAGGCGCACGAGGCCCGCGGGCGGCAGGGACTGCTCGCGCGGATCGGCGATCGGAATCGCGACGACGTCGTGGCGCTTGTTGAGGGTTTTCAGCGCTTTCTCGTACCCCGCCGCGAGGAAGTCCGACACGACGAAAACGACCGCGCGCTGCTTCAAGAGCGACGCGGCGCTCCGGAGCGCGAGTGCGAGGTCGGTCGTGCGGCCAGAGGGCGCGAGCGAAAGCGCGTCGCGTGTGATCGCGAGCGCGTGGTCGACGCCTTTGCGTGGCGGGTGGTAGCGCTCGAGCCGGTCCGTGAAGAGGAGCGCGCCGACGCGGTCGTGGTTCTTGACCGCCGCGAACGAGAGCAGAGCCGCGAGCTCGGCCATGAGCTCGCGCTTCGTGAGGTACTGCGAGCCGAAACCCTGCGACGCCGAGAGGTCGAGGAGGAGGAGGACCGTGAGGTCCCGCTCCTCCACGTACTTCTTGACGTGCGGGACGCCCGTCCGGGCCGTGACGTTCCAATCGATCGTCCTCACGTCGTCCCCGGGCACGTACTCGCGCACCTCGGAGAACTCCATCCCGCGGCCGCGGAAGACCGAGTGGTACTCGCCTCCCACGCCCGCCTCTACCAGACGGTTCGTCCGGATGCGGATGCGGTGGAGCTTGCGGACGATGTCGCGTGGCAGCATGGGGGCGAGGGGCTACAACCCCGTCAAGGGACTTCCACTCTCTCCAGCAGTCGCTTCACGACCTGGTCGCTCGTCACGTTCTCGGCCTCGGCCTCGTAGGAGAGGAGGACGCGGTGACGCAGCACGTCCGGGGCGACGTCCTTCACGTCCTCCGGCACGACGTAGCCGCGACCGGCGAGGAAGGCGCGCGCGCGCGCCGTGGCGAGGAGCGCGAGCGTGGCGCGCGGCGACGCTCCATACGAGACGAAATCGGCGAGATCCGAAAGACCGTACGCCTTCGGATCGCGCGTGGCGGCGACGAGCTCCACGAGATATCCCTTGATCCGGTCGTCTGCGTAGATGCTGCGCACGAGAACGCGAAGCTCGCGAATCGCCGCGGGCGTGAGGACGGGGCGCACTTGCGCGGAGGCCTCGGCCTCGGTCGTGTCGCCCATGCGGTCGAGGATCTGGCGTTCCTCGGCTTTCGTCGGATAGCCGACGGTGAGCTTCATGAGGAAGCGGTCGACCTGCGCCTCGGGCAGGGGATAGGTGCCTTCCTGCTCGATGGGGTTCTGCGTCGCGAGGACGAGGAACGGGTCGGGCAGCGGAGTCGTCGTGTCGCCGACCGTGACCTGCCGCTCCTGCATCGCCTCGAGGAGCGCGGACTGCACCTTGGCGGGCGCGCGGTTGATCTCGTCGGCGAGAACGAGGTTTGCGAACACGGGGCCGCGGCGCGCGACGAACTCCTGTGTCTTCGGGTTGAAGACGAGCGTGCCGATGAGGTCGGCCGGGAGCAGGTCGGGCGTGAACTGGATGCGCGAGAAGGACGCGTCGAGGCCGCGCGCGAGGGTCCTCACGGCGAGCGTCTTGGCGAGGCCCGGGACGCCTTCGAGAAGCAGGTGGCCATCGGCGAGAAGGCCGATCGTCAGCCGGTCCACGAGAGAGCCCTGGCCGACGATCACCTTGCGGATCTCGGTCAGGAGGGCCCCGACGAGGAGCGACTTCTCGCGGATTCTCTCGGTGAGGGCGGCCGGGTCGAGGCCCGGGGCGGCGGTCGTGAACGTCGTCGTCGTCATCCTGTCCCTTCAAAGGCTTCATTTCGACGCCGAATCGGCATCGGGGAACGGCCGGAAGTCGAGTACAGCAAGCGGGATGCCGGGGCCGTCTGGTGCTGATTCTCGTCCCGCTCGGGGCTCTGGGAAGGATAATCCGGCCACGCGGCCTTATGCTCGAAGCGGTGGCTTTCTCAGCGTCCGCCCGCGCCGCGTGCCTCGCCTTCGCGGCGCTCCTCCTCGCGGCTCCCGCCTCGGAGGCCGCGAAAAAGAAGCGCCCAACCCCGACCCCGACGCCCGCTCCCACGGCGACGCCGACTCCGGTGCCGTTTCTCCGGGCGGCCGGCGCGTGCCTGCGCTACGAGCCTGGCGCGTACGTCGTCCTGTCGGAAGTCGGCCAGGGTGGACGGGTTTTCCGCCTCGACGCGGCGACCGAGATCACGGCGGCGCCGAGACGAGGGGTCCGTCTCAGGATCCTCTATGAGGACAGTCCCGACGGCCCCATCGCGCGGAAGATCATGCCGGGGCCGGAGGAAGGAAGACGGGGAAATTAGTTAATTCAGATGTGGCTCGAATTTGCGCTCGAGCGAAGCCTGCGGCGAGACGCCGACGACACGCTCGACGATCTGGCCGCCCTTGAAGAGCATGAGCGTCGGAATGGACATGATTCCGTAGCGCTCGGCCACGGAAGGCACGTCGTCCACGTTCAGCTTCGCCACGGTTACCTTTTCACCCCACTTCGACGCGAGCGACTCGACGATTGGGGCCACCTGCCGGCAGGGGCCGCACCAGACCGCCCAGAAGTCCACGAGGACGGGCTTCGTGCTCTTCAGGACGGTGGATTCGAACGAACCTTCGTTCAGCTCGAGGACGTTTGCGGACATTTCGTGGATTCCTTTCTGGCGGGCTTGCGGTCGCGGCGGGACGATCCCGGGCGCGAGCTTGGATGGTAGGGTGCGGCGTGTGAGAGCGTCAAGCGCGCGGCTTTCTCGGGCCCGCTGGGGTCAGCACTTCCTGGTCAACGTTTCGACGGCCGAAAAAATTCTCGATGCCCTGGGGGCTAGGGAAGGGGAGACCGTCGTCGAGGTGGGGCCCGGCCGCGGGGCCCTCACGCGGCCGCTCCTCGACCGGGGCGCGCGCGTCCTCGCGTTCGAGATCGATCCTGTTTTGGCGGCGCGCCTTTCCCACGAGCTCGCCGAACGGGCGCTCTTCGTGGAGACGGCGGATGTGCTCAGGGCAGATGTCGAGGTCACGCTGGCGCGGATTGGCGCCCGCCCGCCCGTGCCGTTCGTCGGCAACCTCCCGTACGAGAGCGCCACGCCGATGCTGCGCGCGTTCGTGCGGCGGCCGGATCTCTTCTCCCGCCTCGTCGTCATGATCCAGAAGGAGGTCGCGGACCGGATCGTCGCCCTGCCAGGAGGTGACGCCTACGGCTTTCTCACGCTTGACGTCGGCGCGCACGCGGCCGCGCGCCGGCTCTTCGACGTCTCGCGGGGCGATTTTTCGCCGCCGCCGAAGGTGAGATCCTCGGTTCTCGAGCTAATTCCTCACGGCCCCGTGGCCGGTGCCGACGACGCGCTTCGCGTGGCCTCGGCCGGCTTCACGTCGCGGCGCAAGACGCTCGTGAACGCGCTCACGCCCCGGTGGGGCCGCGAGCGCGCGGTCTCTGCGGTCGCAGATGCCGGTCTGCCCGCGACGGCGCGAGCCGAAACGCTCGGCCTGGACGCCTTTCGCGCGCTGGCGCCGAAGCTCGGACCGCCCGGCAAATAGCCCGAAGAGCGCGACACCGCCTGTTACAATTCGTCGATGTCGGTGACCCTCGGCCAGGCCGTGCTGCTCGGCATCGTGCAGGGCCTGACGGAGTTCCTGCCCGTCTCCTCGACGACGCATCTGGCGCTCGCGCAGCGCTTCCTTCCCGGTTTCGCCCAGCCCGGGATCCTCTTCGACGTCCTGCTTCACGTCGGGACGCTCTTCGCCCTCGTCGTCTATTTCCGGTCGCGGATCGCCACGACGTTCGCGGGAGCCGTCTCTTCCGACCCGTCCGAAAGGCGAAAAGCGTGGAAGCTCATCGGGCTCCTCGCTCTCGCGGTCGGCCTCACGGGCCTCGTGACGATGCCGCTGAAGCGCTTCGCGATCGAGGGGATGACCGAGTTCCGCCGCATGGGCGTGGCGCTGCTGGGCATGGCCGTGCTTCTCTTCATCGCGCAACGCGTGGGCGGCGCGCGGGGCGAACGCGGCCGCGCGCTCGAGGAGATGCGCCCCCGCGACGCCGCGCTCGTGGGCGTGTGCCAGTCGGTCTCGGCGATTCTCCACGGCTTCTCGCGCTCGGGGAACACGATCTCCGTCGGTCTTTTCGCGGGCCTCTCCCGCCGCGCGGCGGCTGAGTTCTCGTTCCTGCTCTCGATCCCGACGATCCTCGCGGCCGCCGCCGTCGAGAACATCCACGCGTACCGGCTGAAGACGGGTCCGCTGGTGGACGGAAGCTCTCTTCCCGCGTACGTCATCGGCATGTTTGTGGCGGCCGTCGTCGGCTATTTCGCGATCTCCGCCCTTCTCCGGATCGTCGTCTCGATGCGCTTGTGGCCGTTCATCGTCTACTGCGCTGTTCTCGGTCTCGTGCTCGTTTTCTTCGCCGAGCGGATCTCCTCCGGATTCGTCGGCGACCTGAAGGTTCTTTCGTAGTGGCGACCGCCCTCAGGACAGCGCCTCCTCCGTCGGCGTTCGCGCGGCGGCGCGACGAGTTTCTCGGAATCCTTCTCGTCGCCGCGGGCCTTCTTCTTCTCGCGGCGCTCGTGTCGTATCACCCGAACGACCCCTCGCTTTTCTCGGCCGTGAACGACCAGGGGCTCCGGCCGCGCAACTGGGCGGGGCGCTTCGGCGCCACGTTCGCGGACGGCAGCCTCCAGTTCTTCGGCCTCGCCGCGCTCGTCGCGCCGCTCGCGCTCCTCGCGCTCGGCTGGCGGCGCTTTCTTTCGAGGCAGGTCGGCGCCTGGGGCACGAAGGGCCTGGGCGTCGCCCTCGTCGTGCTCGCGCTCGCGCCGCTCGCGCACCTCGCGCTCGGGCGCCCGCGCGCGTTCGGGGGCGGGCTCGACGCCGGCGGCTTCGTGGGCGACCTCCTCGGCTCTTTCGCGGTTTCGGCGCTCAACCCGCCAGGCGCCGCGATTCTCCTGTCCGCCGGCCTTCTCATCGGCCTGCTCCTCGCGACGTCGCTCTCTCTCGGCGACGGCCTTTCAGGCACGACGCTGCGGCTCTCGGGCTGGTGGCGCGGGTTCCTGCTCGAGCGCCGACGCCGCCGTGAGCTGGTTCTGAAGGAGAAGCAGCGGCGGGACGTGGTGAAGAAGCACCTTGAGCGCGCGAAGGAGGATGCCGCCCGGCCCGCGCCCCAGAAGGCGTCGGAACCCGAGGGCGACGTCGTCTACATCCCGTCCGTTGCCACGCTCCGCGTCAGGGAGAAAGCCGGCGCGGGACGTTTCTCGATCCGGAAGGCGGGCGGCGCCGAAGGCGAGCCGCCGAGGCCCGTGGCCCGGCCGGCCCTGCTCGAGAAGAAGGCCGATCAACCGCAGAGAATCCTTCCGTTCCCGGCCCCCCGCGACGCGTCCGGCTGGGTGTTTCCGCCCGCGAAGCTCCTCCGCGCGGCGCCGAAGAGGGACCGCGAAAGCGACCGCGAGGAATTCCGGCAGACGATGGAGCTCATCGCCGCCAAGTGCCTCGAGTTCGGCGTCGAGGGCGCGGTGGACGCCTACACGCCGGGACCCGTCGTCACCACGTATGAGTTCAAGCCGTCCCCAGGCGTGAAGGTCTCTCAGGTCGCGTCCCTCGAGAACGACCTCGCGCTTGCGCTGGCGGCGGAAAAGGTCCGCATCGAGCGCATGCCGGGCCGCGCCGCGATCGGGATCGAGGTTCCGAACCGCAGCCGCGACCTCATCGCGCTCCGCGAGGTCATCGAGAGCGAGAGATTCCGGCGCTCGCCGTCGCTGCTCACGATCGCGCTCGGCATCGACGTGCACGGCGAGCCGGTCGTCGCGGACCTCGCGCGGATGCCGCACCTCCTCGTCGCCGGACAGACGGGCGCCGGCAAGAGCGTGGGCGTGTCGGGCATGATCACGTCCATCCTCTTCAAGGCGCGTCCGGACGAGGTCAAGTTCATCTTCGTCGACCCGAAGATGAACGACATGAAGGACTACGAAGACCTGCCGCATCTCCTCGTGCCGGTCATCACGGATCCCAAGAAAGCCGCGAACGCGCTCAAGTGGGCCGTGGACGAGATGGAGGGCCGCTACAAGCTCCTGTCGGAATGGCCGGGCGTGCGCAACATCGAGCAGTACAACGCCGCCATCCGCGACCCGCGCTCGGTCGCCGAGGTGAGGGAAAAGCTCGGCGACAGGCTGAAAGCCGACGAGACCGGCGCGATCTCCCCGATGCCGTACATCGTGATCGTCATCGACGAGCTCGCCGATCTCATGATGACGGCGCCCCGGGAGATCGAGGAGTCCGTCGCGCGGCTCGCGCAGAAGGCCCGCGCCGTCGGCGTCCACCTCGTCCTCGCCACGCAGCGCCCGTCCGTGGACGTCATCACGGGCACGATCAAGGCGAACCTGCCGTGCCGCATCGCCTACACGGCGCGGACGAGGGTCGACTCGCGAACGATCCTCGACTCGATGGGCGCCGAGTCGCTTCTCGGCCAGGGGGACATGCTGTATCTCGCAGCCGGAACGTCGTATCTCTTGCGCGTGCACGGCGGTTTCATCAGCGGCGAGGAGACGAAGGAGATCTGCCGCTTCCTGAAGAAGCAGGCCAAGCCGATTTACGACGAAAGCGTGACCGTCGACCGCGAGGTGGAGGCGGCGGCGAGCGGACTGCGCGCGGACTCCGGCGACACGGACCCGATGTACGACCAGGCGGCTCGCCTCGTCGTGCGCGAGCGCATGGCGTCCATCTCGTTCCTGCAGCGGAGACTCGAGATCGGATTCTCGCGCGCCGGCAAGCTCATCGACATGATGCAGCGTGACGGAATCGTGGGACCGCCCGCGGGTGGCAGCAGGAGCCGCGAGATCCTCGTTCCGACGGACTACTTCGAGGAGATCGACCGCAACCGGCAGAACTGACCCGCGCGGGCTGCGCCCGCAACCGAAGAGTGCGGGTCAGCCAGCTGGCGTGGTCGGGGGAACCCGAGCCCGGGTTCCCCCCCGCCCCTTGCGCGGCCAGAGGGAATTCGGAGCGCCCTTATTTCTTTGGCCCGAGGATCGAGTCCTTTGCGGCTTTCGCGACGCGGAACTTCACCACGCGCTTCGCCGGGATCTTGATCGCTTCGCCGGTCGCAGGGTTGCGGCCCATGCGCGCCTTGCGGTTCACGAGCACCAGCTTGCCGAGGCCGGGCATCGTGAACGAGTTCTTCGCCTGCTTGTAAGCAAGAGCGGCGAGCTCCTCGAGGTACTGCGCCGAGACCTTTTTCGTGAGTCCGGTCTTTTCGGCGAGGTGTTCTGCGATCTGCGATTTCGTCATTCCAGCCATGTGAATCCGTCCTTTCTTCAATTCGCTCCCGAGTCGGGATACGCGTATTCTAGAGGGAAAACTGGGTTTCGTGTCGATACACTGTCGCCGTGCAAGTGGTTTTTTTCGGATCGCCTTCCTTCGCTCTTCCTTCCCTGGAGGCGCTGCTGACCGCGGGGCATCGCATTCCGCTCGTCGTTTCCCAGCCGGGAAAACCCGTCGGGCGGAAAGGCGACGTGACCGATCCGCCGGTCGCCGCGCGAGCGAAGTCGCTGGGAATCCACGTCTTCCAGCCCGCGACGCTGAAGGATGACGCCGCCGTCGAACGCCTTGCCCAGGCGGGCGCCGACGTCTTCGTCGTCGTCGCGTACGGGAGAATCCTGGCGAAAAGGGTGCTGGACCTGCCCCGGCTCGCCTCCCTGAACGTGCACGGCTCGCTCCTCCCGCGCTGGCGCGGGGCCTCGCCCGTGCAAGCGGCGATCCTCGCGGGGGACCCGGTAACGGGCGTCTCCATCATGAGGATGGACGCCGGGATGGACACGGGCCCGGTGTACGCGATGCGGGAAACGAGAATCGGGGAAGAAGAAGATTCTACTTCCCTCGGCGCGCGGCTGGCGCAAATAGGTGCGGACTTACTGACGGAAACGTTGGTTTTCTTAGAAGGGGAAGAGGGGAGAGGTCCCCTTCCTCAGGACTCCTCTCTCGCGACTTACTGCCCGAAGATTTCCCGCGAGGACGCGCGCGTCGACTGGGAGCGGCCTGCGGCCGAGCTCGTTCGAAGGGGCCGTGCCTACACACCATGGCCCGGCCTCTTCACCCTTCGAAGAAAAACGCGCCTGAAGCTCTCGGGCCTCTCGCAGGTTGCGCGAGATACTCCCGGTGCGAGAGGGAGCAGAGAATCCCCCGGCGTTCTCCTGGAAGCGGGCTCGCGAGTGGTCGTTGCTTGCGGCGAAGGGGCAGTCTCGATCGCGACGCTGCAGGCCGAGGGCAAGAAACCGCTCGCCGCCTCCGAGTTCGTGCGCGGCGAGCGCATCGCGCGCGGCGAGCGCTGGGGCTGATGGCCGATTCGCGGCCCGTCCGCGAGCGGGCGCTCGGCGTACTCGTACGCGTGGCCCGGGACGGCGCGCACGCGGCGCCGCTCGTGGACGCGCGCGGGCGCGATCTGCCGCCGCGTGACCGCGACTTTCTGCGCGCGCTCGTCAAGAAGACTCTTCGGGGCGCCCTGCGCCTCGACCACGTTCTGTCGCGGCACCTCCGGCAGGCGCCTGAATCGCTCGATCCGGCGGTCCTCGCGGCGCTTCGCCTCGGGGCCGCTCAGCTTCTTCTCATGGATCGCGTGCCGCCCCACGCGGCGGTCGGCGAGACCGTCGCCGCGGTGCGCAGTTTCGCGCCGAAGGCCGCGGGCCTCGTGAACGCCGTGCTCCGCCGCGTGGCCGAGAAGGAGTCCCGGCCGGGAGCCGTCGTGCTTCCCGAGGGCGCGGACCCCGTCCGCCGGCTCGCGCTCGAGACGTCGCATCCGGAATGGCTCGTGGCGCGCTGGGTCGTGGCGTTCGGCGAAGAGGCGGCCCGAATGGCGCTCGCGGCCGACGAAGAGGACGCCCCGATCGACCTCCTTGCGGATCCCCGCGCCGGAACGCCCGAGGAGATCGTCCGGCATCTCGCGGCGGACGGCATCGAGGCCGTGCGCTCGCCGTGGGCCCCGCTCGCGCTCACGGTGACGGCCGGGAACGGCGCCTCGAGTTCCCTCGTCGCGTCCGGCGCAGTCGCGGTCGTCGACGTCGCCGCGCAGGCGATGGTGGAGCTGGTTCCCGCGACGGACGTCGTGGCCGACCTCGCGGCGGCGCCGGGCGGCAAGACGCGCACACTCCTCGCGACGGGGCGCGCACGCCGCGTCGTCGCGCTCGAGCGGACGGCGTCGCGCGCCTTTAGGCTGGCCGCAAACCTCGCCGCGGCCGGACGCCGGAGCGAGGCACTCGTCGTACGCGCGGATGCGGGCCGCGCGCCCTTGCCGCCCGGCCGATTCGCCTCGATTCTTCTCGACGTTCCGTGCTCGGGAACGGGCACGCTTCGCAAGAACCCCGAGATTCGCCTTCGGCTGAAGCCGGAAGACCTGGCCGGTTTCGCCGAGACGCAGCGACGCCTGCTCGCGGCGGCGCTCGACCTCGTCGCACCGGGCGGCACGCTCGTCTACGTGACGTGCTCGCTCGAGCGGGAGGAAAACGAGGACGTGGTGGACGCGCTGCTCGGCGAGAGGCCGGGTTTCAGCCGCGTCGTCCCGGAGGCGGCTGGCCTCCCCGCGCCGCTCGCGGCCGCCGTCTCGCCCGCGGGCCTCGTGCGCGTCCTGCCGGGAGCAACGCACGACGGCTTCTCGGCGGTCGTGCTTCGCCGCGAATCTCTGCGTTGACAAGGCCCCGGGGCCGAGCCTACATTGCCGGCGCTTCCCGGCAACCGCGAAGAGCCAGAAGGAGACCCCATGGCGGGCAAAGCCGACATCGTGGATGCAATTGCGAACGACACCAGCCTGACGAGAAAGGACGCGACCGCGGCGCTCGACTCGGTCGTGAACGCGATCACCGGAAACCTGAAGAAGGGCGAGCGCGTCGCGATTCCGGGTCTCGGCGTCTTCCACGTGGCCGACCGTAAGGCGCGTGCGGGGATCAACCCGCGAACGAAGGCCACGATCCGCATCGCGGCGGCGAAGGTCGCGCGGTTTCGCGCCGGCAAGGACCTCAAGGATCTGCTGAACAAGCGGCGGAGATAGGCGCTCGCGCGTCGCGCGCGTCCGTATCATGGATCGTTCATGATCCCGCTGCGCGACACGATCCGGACGCGGACGGTTCCCTTCGTCACGCGACTCCTCGTCGTCGCGAACGTCGCGATCTTCGTGCTGGAGCTCCTCCAGGGCGAGAACCTGGACGCGTTTCTCGAAACGTTCGCGTTCATTCCGCTCCGGTTCTTTCACCCCGAGCTCGTCGGCTGGACGTTTTCAGACGCGGTCGTGACGATATTCACCGCGATGTTCCTGCACGGAGGCCTTGCGCACCTCCTCGGAAACATGCTTTTCCTCTGGATCTTCGGCGACAACGTCGAGGACGCGCTCGGCCACTTCAGATTTCTCGTTTTTTACCTCGCGGCAGGCGTATGCGCGACCCTGCTGCAGGCGTTCCTGTCGCCGTCGTCGGCGATCCCGAATCTGGGCGCTTCGGGCGCGATCGCGGGCATCCTCGGAGCGTATTTCGTGTATTACCCGCGCGCCCGCATCGTGACCGTCGTCCCGCTCTTCATTCTTTTTCCAATCGTCGAGCTTCCGGCGGGCGTCTATCTCCTCGGGTGGTTCGCGCTGCAGTTTTTGATGGGATCGGAGCAGCTCACGCGCGCCGGCCGGGCCGCCGCGTCGCACGGAGGCGTCGCGTTCTGGGCGCATGTCGGCGGATTCGTCGTCGGCGTCGCCTGGGCGCTGATCTTCCGCCCGTCTCGCCGGCCTGAGGCGGCCTACAGGATCTCGTGAGGGCCCGATACGGGACCGTTCTCGCGTGGAGCCTCTATGAGCTCGGCGCGACGAGCTTCGCGATGAACCTCCTGTCGCTGCATCTCCCGCTCGACATCGCGGGGCGGGTGCCCCGCGGAAGCGAGAAGTTCTCGCTCGCGTTCGGCCTCTCGATGGCCGTCGTGGCCGTGGCGGCGCCTTTCCTCGGACACCTCGCGGACCGCGCGGGCAAGCGGCGCTTCCTGGTGCCGTTCGTCCTCGCGGGCGTCGCCTTCACGGCGCTGGTCGCCGCGCCGGGGCCTGTGCCGCGCGTCCTCGTCCTGTTCGCGCTCGCGAACATCGCGTTCCAGTGCGCGTACGTCTTCTACAACGCGCTCCTCCCGGACGTTTCCGACGAGACGAATTCCGGGCGGGTGTCGGGCTGGGGCGTCGCGGCCGGATACCTCGGGTCGCTTCTCGGGATGTTCCTCGTGTTGCCCTTTGTTTCCGGGAAGATCCGCGCGGGGATGCCCTCGTTCGTTTCCTCGATCTGCGACGCGTTGTCGGTCGCGGCGGTTTCTTCGAATGCGAATGACGCCTGGGTGCGCCAGAACGCCTACCTGCCTACGGCGCTGCTGTGGCTCGGTGCGGCCGTCCCGCTTCTGTTCTTCGCGCGCCTGCCCCGCCCTTCTTCCC